>Ga0315906_10008159_pt1 | contig 12584 bp, 12 predicted proteins | sample LakEriMetagenome_4_FD_203526 | JGI IMG/M metagenome (GOLD analysis project Ga0315906, IMG submission 203526) | Freshwater fungal communities from buoy surface, Lake Erie, Ohio, United States - Buoy 2 MA122 | ecosystem: Environmental > Aquatic > Freshwater > Lake > Lake biofilm | place: USA...
GTAAATCTTCACAGTTTAATTTCCGTGTAAAAACAGTACCTGATCCAGTTTGTATGGTTGGTGCAAGTAAAGGAGGACGACTTCCTTCTAATCAGTTCAAGGCGCAACGTGGTGTAAGGGCAGAGTTAGAGAACTTCGTTTTCGAAGGGGTACAATACTCAGTTACAGGATATACGCTCTATTGTACAGGTGCAGGGTTTCCTGATCCTCAATACCGTACAGTTAGTGGTAATTCCTTTGACGCGGTACAGGATCTGATTAATAAATGTAAGCCAGGAACAACGGTAACAGTTGATGAGGTTAAAGTATCAGGTCCGGGCGGATCAAGAAAGATACCCGGTGTGTTCTTTAACCTTTATTAATAAAAAAAGGCATAATATATTTTGTATTTTGATCGTTTAATAGAAAATCGCAAACATGAACATTAAGGCAATTGCAGGAATTCTGTTCGTCTCTCTGATGCTTTCAGGAGTTGCTTCTGCTCAACGCAAAAAGTCCGGACGCAGTGGCGGCTCCGGTTATGGAAGTGGCGGTTCTGGTTACGGAAGTGGCGGTGGTTCCTCATACGGATCCGGCGGCTCTTCAGGCAGTTCATCAGGTTCCGCTGGTTCATCGGGTTCCGGTGGCGGTTCATCATATGGAAGTTCTTCATATGGCAATAATAACCAGGCTCAACCTAGCAACCAGCCTCTGTCGAATATTCCAATCAGAACAGTTACCGGAAAATCAGGAAACGCTCTTGACTCAGTTCTGCCTTCTAAAAGACCTGAAGCAATTGAAAGAAATCTTGTAAAAGAGAGAAAGCCGCTTAATTTCGAACACATACGCGAAGATGATGCTGTATACCGTCAGCGTGTTTGGCGTGAAATAGATACACGTGAAAAAATGAATTCTGTATTCAGAAATTCATGGGATGAGGATAATGGTAATCAACGATTCATTACGATCATACTTAATGCAATAAAACAGGGTAAAATAATGGCCTTCGATCCTGTTGATGACCGTTTTACTACCTATATTCCTGCAGACAAAGTAATGGAGCTATTCTCCGGGGGTGTTGATACTGTTCCGGTATATGATATGCAGGGAAATATCGAAGCATATGAAGTAAGACCACGTGAATTTGACCCCGATAGTATTTATCAATACAGAATCAAAGAAGAGTGGGTCTTCGATAAAGAGTCTTCTAGGATGTTTATTCGCATCTTAGGTATTTGCCCGGTTAAACCTCAATACACTTCTTCAGGCGTATTTGTTGGGATGATTCCTCTTTTCTGGGTTTATTATCCTACAGAGCTTCGTCCGCTTCTTGCAGAATTTGAAGCATATAATCCCAAAAATTTCGGAGCTAGAATGACTTGGGAAGAGCTTTTCGAAAACAGGATGTTCAGCAGCTACGTTACCATGTCTACGCTTGATAACCCGTATGCGCGTCGTATAAAAGATTATATTAAGGATCCTATACTTCGTTTACTTGAGGGTGATCGTATTATGGAGAAAATATTCAACTACGAACAGGATCTCTGGTCTCATTAATCAGATCTACCTGAAAATTATAAAACCGGCTTATGGCCGGTTTTTTTATTGTGATTAGTATTATGGTTTGCTGTACTCTGATATCCTTACCAAAATCATAAAAAATACCATTTATATGGTATTGTTCCGAAAATACCACCAGCCTAGTTTTACATCGGTTTTTCATAGGATATTGGATTTAAAAGACGGGGCTGGATTTCTATCCTGCCCCTTTTTTATTTTTGAAAATAATCCCAAAGCAAATCGACTCGTTTTTTGCCTACAACTAATTCCACCGCATCCTTTCCCGCATCAAGAATGTTTTTTTCAGAACGGTAAGTTTTCATAAGTAGTTCAACGGTTTTTTTGCCGATACCCGGTATGTTTTCAAGCTCGTTTTTAATTGCACCCTTGCTCCTTTTATCCCGATGGAAACTTATTCCAAATCGATGTACTTCATCTCTGATTTTTCTTAATAAGGTGAGAGCCGGAGACTGGTATGATATTTTAAGCGACTCTTTGTCGTTTCTGAAAAAAATCTCTTCAATGTTTTTTGCAAGACCAACCACAGTAAAACGTTTTGCCAACCCAAGAGAATCGATACTTTTTAATGCTGCAGATAATTGTCCTTTGCCACCATCAATGATGACGAGTTGAGGCAAAGGTTTTCCTTCCTTTAATAGGCGGCTATAACGACGATGTACAATTTCTTCCATAGAAGCAAAGTCGTTGATGCCTTTCACTGATTTAATATTAAATCTCCTGTATTCCGATTTTTCCGGAACGCCGTTTTTAAAACAAACCATTGCCGCAACCGGAAAGCTGCCTTGAAAATTTGAGTTGTCAAAACATTCAATATGAACAGGAATTTCTTTAAGCTTAAGTAGCTTTTGGAGTTCTGCAAGAGTTGAATCTGCACTATCCTGATCTTTGTTGTTTAAAAGTAGCACCTTCTTTTTACGATATTCATTCATGAAATGTCCGGCATTACTGAATGCCATTTCAAGCAGCTTTTTCTTTGCGCCTCCTCCTGGTACAGTAGTTTTAAAATCACTCTTAAGTAGTTTTAATTCTACAGGAACGATGTATTCTGCAGCAGTACTCTCATATTTTTCTCTTAGCCGCATCAATATACTTTCCAGTATGTCTTTCACACTTTCATCAAGTTTACAATCAATCTGAATGTTTTCAGTTCGTGTGATGCTGCCGTTGCGTACCATTAAATAATGAATAAAGGCTGCTTCTTCAAATCTGATTACGGCACATACGTCAAGGTCGCCGAGGTTTGGACTTACGACTACCGATCTTGATTGGTATTTTTCAAGCTGATCAATTTTATGCTGAACGACGGCAGCCTTTTCAAAGGCAAGTAAATCAATTTGTTTTTTTAATTCATCCCGTAAATACTGAATTACCGGCGCTACATTTCCGCGCAGCATATTTCTTACCTGCGTCAGTTCTTCATTGTATTCCTGCTCCGTTTGCAGGCCGGTACATGGACCTTTGCAATTGCCAATATGGTATTCGAGACAAACTTTATATTTCTTTTTTTTAATTTCTTTTTCAGAAAGATTGAGTCTGCATGACCTTAACGGAATATGCTGTCTGATTAGATTGAGTAGTTCTCTGACTCTTCCTGCAGAAGAAAAAGGGCCGATATATTCTGACCCGTCATTGATTTTTTTTCGCGTTAAAAATACCCGTGGGAATGCTTCTTTTTTAATAACAACATAAGGGTATGTTTTATCATCTTTAAGCTCAATATTAAATACGGGTTTGTTTTCTTTTATCAGCGTATTTTCAAGAAGAAGGGCATCGTGCTCAGTTGCAACAATTGTATAATCAATTTTTGTTATCCTTCTTACCAGTTCGTCAGTTTTATAGTTATTGTGCTCCTTTAAAAAATAACTTGAAATACGTTTACGCAGATTTTTTGCTTTGCCAACATACAAAAGCCTGCTGCCGGCATCATAATATTTATAAATGCCGGGATCTGAAGGAATGCTGCTAACAAGTGACTGAAAGGTTTGCTTATTCATGCAATTATTATTGCCAGATTACCTTATTGGTAACAATGCTTTCTGAGCCGTCTTTTGCAACAGAAGATTCAAAAATGCTGAATCCTTTGTTGTGCGTCCATAAAAGTTGTTGTTTGCCTATTTTTTTTGCCTCATCTTCTCTTATAAGAATATAAACCTTTTTAATATCTCCATTTGAGGGGTTAGCATATACATCCACTCTTTCTATAGCGTCCCTTCCATTTTTACTAAGGTATGAAACCGTAATAGTGCCAATGGTGGCATCTCCGAAAACAGACTGTGTATAATGGTCATTAAAATAATCTTCATCAGGCTCCAGTTTCATAAAAGGCTCAACCATTTCTCTAACCTTTTTAATATCAATAAAAGTAGAGTCAGTAATGACCGTATCTACTTGTCTGATTTTTAAAATGCCATAAGGAATTGTATCAAGATGTCTTAACTGACCTTTGATGTATCCAAACACATTGATATGTTTTTCATTTTCTTTTTTCTCACTCTTACAGCCGACTATAAAAAACAGTGTGAGTAATAACACAATAAAAGGATTCATTTTACCCATTCTTTTTTTAGTTTTTTTCTGAAATAAATATTTCGCCTGAATTCAACTTAATTACAAGCTGCTGTTCTTTTCAGATCTTACGAAAAACATGAACAGTAAAATTAGTTCAATAGTAGTAAATAATCTTAGAGGCTATGGCAGATCTCTGACAATTCCCAGTTTGAAACCATAGTCAATGAGGTTTTCTCTAAATGAATATTCCTTTTTATGGCGGGAAAGAAGCTGATAGCGTAGTTGCGGGCCGGCTAACAGATGATATTGGCCAATTTTCTTCGAATAAACCAGTTCTGCTCCGCTAAAGATATTGAAACGACGAAGCATATCCGGTGCCTCCACATAATTTCTGTAATCAGATGATAGAAGAAATGCGGATGCATGAACCATGTAGGATGGCTGTACTGAGAAACCAATATTCAGGTTTGACTTTGGATTTTTATTAAGGCGAATCAACATACCTACGGGTACAGAAATCTGATAACTGCTGTTGGGGTACTCTTGATTTTTATAACCATCCCGGTTCTCAAGATTACTGATACGCTGCGACGTTGATATACTATTCACCGACAATGATGCGAAAGCCGGTGCTCCCTGGGAGGCTGTAATGGTATAGCGGCTGTAGTTAAACTGGAGTCCAGACCTTAATTGAATGCCCGGCTTTATTTGTTTAAGAAATGCAAATCCTGCCTCCCAGCCGAACGCCGGTTTATGTGCAATGTGATTATTGTTGTCGTAGACCCCGTAGTTAGCATAATTGAATTTGTTTTTTGGATTGAAGGAACGATAGCTAAGAGTAGCAGAAAGATATACAAGAAAACCTTTCCGTTTTTTCAATTTTGGATTGCCCAAACCCTCCTGGTCTTTTTCTGTTTGCTTTGAATTGGTAATATTTTTGTTTTCTTGATCATTTCTATTTGTAATCAGATTTGTTGCTATACCCATCAGTTTAGTTGGTGCTATGGTATAAGCTGTAATCATCGGATCATAAACATGAATGCTTTTTTGTAAAGAAAAAGAAGATGCCTGTGAAACAGAACTGCTTTCAGATGTTAATACGCCGATAGGTTCAATTCTTTTATAGGAGAAATACTTGTCAGGTATATCATTCTTTAAGTAGTTGCTTTTTAGTGCAGATTTTGTATTTACTAAAAGTTTATGAACAGTAGTCTCTTGTTTCTTAGAAATGGATGTTGAGCAAGTGGTATAATTATCATTTGACAACGAGATAGTTAGCATCAAAAAGGCGAGGAGTAAAACATGTCTTTTGAAGAACATGGTTCTTTTTGCCTGTACGGGTAAAGAAGCTTCAATTTTTTCCCACAACTCACCTGATGGCCGCATGATATAAGCCTGGATACGCTCTTTTAGTTCTTGTTCAAAAAAATCTGATCCGGACATGTTTATCAGTTTAGACGGAGATTTTTGTTTTCAGTTGTTGCCAGCTGCTGAGTTGTTTAGGATCCAGGATGATGTTCTTGCTGATTAACAAATTTTCAAGAAGTTTTTTTGCTCTGTTATATTGAGATCTGCTTGTAGATTCTTCTATTTCAAGCAAATCCGCAATTTCACGATGAGAATATCCTTCCAGTGCATAAAGATTCAGTACGGTTCTGTATCCCGGCGGCATCGCACCAATACATTCAATGATTTCTTTGGCTTGAACGATAGAGGGAATTGAATCTGCCTTCGATAAAAGATATTCAGCCTGTGTGATCTCTACGCAGTCGTTGAATTTTTTTTGCTTCTTCAGCTGGTTGATACATGTGTGAACAATCACTTTTCGGATCCATCCTTCAAAAGATCCTTTTTGCTGAAACTGATGAATTTGCGAAAAAATACGCACCATACTTTCCTGAAGCATATCCTCGGCATCCTGTTTATTGCCAGCATAGCGATAGCAAACAGCAAACATTTTTCCACTATAACGATCATAAAGTGCTTTCTGCGCAGTAGGTTCTTGCTGTATACAACCGTTAAGTATTGATTCTTCTGTCATAAATCGTATTTCTAATTTACGCAAAAAACAGTTTTCATTCTTTTTTTTCAATGATTTATATCAGTACAAAAGCAAAAACGGAGTCAAATCAGATTGATCGACTCCGTTAACATGATTAAAACCTTAATTTATTTTTGGAATTAGTTTAAAGCATATGCCTCAGACAAAAAATAATATTCCTGCCCGGTGCTGAAAAACCGGAAGAAAATGTTCTGTAGTTGCGGTCAAAAATGTTCTCGACAGCCAGTTGAAGCTCAAACTTTTTATATAAAACAAAAGATGTGCGAAAGTTTAATGTATACCAGGCCGGCGTTCCCTCACTTGTGGCATATTGAGGGTTGTCTTCTCCGTCTGCATTGTACTGATCAAGATATTTCCATCCGTTATACAAAGCAAAAAGCTCTGCTCTTTTATTCTTATTCTGATATACAATACTGGTTTTCCCGAAGACAGGTGGAATATGATCGAGCGGTTTTCTTTCTACTTTTCTTTTTGCAAGCAAAAATGATCCGTCAGGCTGCTTTTCATATACATTAGAAAATTTTCCGGGATCAGTTTCAAAAAATCCTCTTGTGTAGTTAATGGTAGTGCTGATAGTCCATTGATTGAATGTTGCAAAAACCGAGGCTGTAAAACCATAGAGATAGGCTTTGTTTGCATTGGTATTGGCAAGCACCTGGGATTTCACGCCATTGTATAAAATGGAATCCTGCCCATTAAAAAGAAAAGGAGCTTTTACCAGTGCATCCCTGAACCAGGTATAAAATCCGCTGGCTTCAATACGCACCAACGAACCCAACTGTTGGCTGATTCCCAAATCAATGTTATAGGTTCGTTCCGGTTTGATATCAGGATTTGGAACAACCACCTGGCGGATATTCCCTGTTGTGCCAGATTCGAAAATCTTCGCTAAATCATCAATATTCGGCACTCTGAAACCGGCAGAAAAATTAGTTGAAAGTTTTGTCTGAGCTTCCGGCAAATAAACTAGCCCAATATTCCCGGTTAAAGCGGTATTTCTTTGTTGAATTTCTGTATAAGGAAGGTTTCGGAATGTGTTGTCGGCAATACTTGAATACAGTGAACTGTATTGCAATCTTACTCCGTCATTTAAGATGAATTTTTTGTTCTTGAACTTAAAAATATGTTGTGCAAACAAACCGAAATTGTTCATCCTGTTATCACCATTAGGATATCTTGTATCCACCAGATTTGAAACAGCTCCTGTATTGACATTTGTAATCGTACCGCTTGATGTAAGAAAATTTAATTGACCGTCAATACCTGTTGTTAATTCATGATTATGCCACTTCTTACGGATATCAAGGATATAACCTGCTACTTTGACACTTTCTACTCGGGATTCTTTATTTAATGCTCTATACTGCCTTTGCACCCTGCTTTCTTCTATGTCTTGATAGTTTAAGTTCAGTGTTAAAGCATCGAATAAACTTGTTTTTTCTATGTTTAGTTCATAAGAGGTTAATAATCTTTTTTGCGGACCATAATACCATTCTGCCCATCTCAAGGTGTTGCCGATATTTCCGCCAAAATTTCTTTTGTCCTGCAAACGATCATAGCGAGGAACATCGGTGGTATTTGAAAATTGGAAATTGAGTTGATGTTTTATGTTTTTTGAAGGCTGATAAAGCAACTTTTGGGTGATATCCCACTGGCGGTATCCGGAAAACTTCTGAAGAAAAGGGTCATTGTTTTTTATAACTGTATCAATACCGGAGATACGTGTAATCAACGAGTCTCTTCTTCCAAAACCCTCAAATTCACCATTGTAGTTTTTGCCCATCCGCATATCTCCGAAATCACTGATTGTGTAAGACTGTAGCCAGGCGAATTTTTTCCAACCTAAATTCAGATTTGTATGAAAGGTTTTTTCATCATTTACGGAACTGTAACGCAGAAAGCTGCTGCTTTTTGTATTCGTGCGTGAAGAATCTTTCGCAAGAAGAGGAGATCTTGAACGCAGATGAACAACGCCTCCCAGCGCATCACTGCCGTATAATGTGGAAGCAGGGCCATATAAAACTTCTGCGCTTTCCAGCATATTCTGGTCAATGGTGATTACATTCTGCAAATGCCCTGAACGGTAGATGAGGTTATTGAGACGTACTCCGTCTACAACCAGTAAGACCCGGCTTGCTTCGAACCCACGGATGACCGGACTACTACCGCCTTGCTGACTTTTCTGTACAAATACATTTCCGGTTTGTGTAAGCAGGTCGCCGGTATTCTGGGCATTTACTTGCTTGATAAATGACGAATTGATTTTGTCAATACGCTGTGCAATATTTCTCTTTTTCTCGGGAAACTTATTCGCACTGATCACTACTTCATCTAATGAAACAGGAAGAGTATCCTTTTTTGTTTGCTGAGCGAAAGAAGTAACAGATAAAATGAGAAGAGTTGTTATAAGGCAATAAAAATATTTTGCCATATCAATAGTTTTAGATTGTTTATTTGATAAGTATATAAATAAAAACAAGATATAGTGAGCAATAGCAATCTATATCAACATGAAACGCTAAATAGCGAGCGTTCATTTACACGCTTTAGGTATGTAAAAGGAAATACAACTATATCACTTCGGGAGGAGGAGAGAAGAAAGTCAAGTAGGGAGAACGATATGTGTTTTCTGAAATCAAGAATCTTTTCGGCTTCGGAAGCAATATTGGTCTGATTGAAAGCGCAATTTTGTCCCCCTGAACATAACTCAATTTAAACAACTTTCCGATCAGCTTCTCCTGGTGTTTGTTTTGCTTCTCTGTCATTATTGATAGCTGCTCTTCAATTTCTTTTTCTCGGTTATCATAAAGCCCCATCAATCTGTACCGGCCATATATTTTTTGATACTCCTTTACATCAAAAAGACGTCCCCTGATACGGCATTCTTTCCCTGCTTCTTCCCATACAACGTCTTTTTCACCAACAAAAACAGTAATTAACTCTTTTTCTTCGAGGGCTTCCATCATTTCCCATCGTACAATACCTTCTCTGATTACAGTAAAAAAAGGAAGCATCACAGGCAAAGCTAGTAGTGCTATCAGCAGAAGTGCTGTAATATGATTTCTGTATTTAATCAAGAGGCAATTAAAATATCTCCTGTCATCTCTTTTGGCACAGGCAAGTTCATTAAAGATAGAATTGTCGGAGCAATATCACCAAGTTTTCCGGGGTTTAAAATTCCTTTCCAGTTTTTATCAATCAGAAATAAAGGTACAGGGTTAAGTGTATGTGCCGTGTTCGGTGTGCCGTCTTCATTGATCATGTAATCAGCATTACCGTGATCAGCAGTTAAAAGAACTGTATAATCATTTGCCAGTGCTGCTTCTACTACTTTCTTTACACATACATCAACGGTTTCAACTGCTTTGACTCCTGCACTGAACACACCTGTATGACCCACCATATCGGCATTGGCATAATTCAGGCAAATGAAATCTGCAGTTTGCTGATTGATTTCGGGTAAGATGGCTTCGGTTACTTCCGGTGCACTCATTTCGGGTTTCAAATCATAAGTGGCAACTTTCGGAGATGGGATCATGATTCTTTTCTCTCCTTCAAACGGTTGCTCTCTTCCTCCGCTGAAAAAGAAACTCACATGCGGATATTTTTCCGTTTCTGCAATACGAATCTGAGTTTTTCCGTGAGCGGCAAGTACTTCACCTAAAGTTTGATTCAGATTATCTGTTTCAAATACAACATGAACATTTTTATAAGTTTTATCATATTCCGTCATTGTTGTATAGTGAAGGTCTAATTTTTTCATGCCGAATTCAGGGAAGTCCTGCTGTGTAAGCGCCTGCGTTATTTCCCTGCAACGATCGGTGCGGAAGTTGAAGCATATGACGGCATCCCCTTTACGAATTTCACCATCAACGTCAGCATTGATAATCGGTTGAATAAATTCATCTGTGACATTTTTCTCATAAGAATCCGAAACAGATTTCAAAAGATTCTCAGATTTTTCACCGGCTCCTGATACAAGTGCATCATAAGCAAGTTTTACTCTTTCCCATCTTTTATCACGATCCATTGCGTAATAGCGTCCGATAACGGAAGCAATGGTGCCGGTAGTTTTTGAAAGATGCTGTTGAAGATCGGTTAAATAACCAAGCCCGCTCTTGGGATCTGTATCTCTTCCATCTGTAAATGCATGTATAAACACTTTTGAAAGTCCTTTTTCCTTGCAAAGCTGCGTGATCGCTTTTAGATGATCCGTATGAGAATGTACGCCGCCGTCACTGACAAGTCCAATCAGGTGTAAAGATTTGTTTTCACGAATGGCATATTCGATGCTTTCCAAAAGCGCAGTGTTGCTGAAAAATGACCCGTCTTTGATGGACACATGAATGCGTTGTAGCTCCTGGTACACAATGCGACCGGCTCCCAGATTGAGATGCCCCACTTCGCTGTTTCCCATTTGTCCTTCCGGCAATCCCACTGCTTCACCACAGGTTACAAGTGTTGTATGCGGATATTGTTGATAGAGGCTTTTTACAAAAGGAGCATTGGCTTGTTGTATCGCGTCAGCACCGGCAACTTGTCCGAGTCCCCATCCATCCATGATGATCAGGATTACTTTTTTCGCACTCATTTTAATGATCGTTTAAAAGGTCTATTATATCTGATTGTTTGCCCTGCGAAATTACTTGATTTACTCAGTAAGGAGCAACCGAAATTTTCTGAACATTCTTCGATTCTTCTAAATCTTCGCCTCCTATATTTCCTTTAGATTTGCAGGATGAGTCCTTTATTTCAGGAAAAATTATCGGAGCTGGTGCAATCCGCCTTGAAAGAAGACATTGGCGATGGAGATCATACAACAATCAGTACGATAAGCCCGGATGTTAGAGGTAAAGCAGTCTTGAAAATAAAAGACTCGGGTGTTCTTGCCGGAATGGAAGTGGCTGAATTTATTTTTCAATCGATGCAGCCCGATTGTCAATTTCACGCAAAGATGAAAGATGGAGATCAGATGGAGCCAGGACAAATTGCTTTTGAAGTAGAAGGGTTTGCGTCGGTAATACTACAGTGTGAAAGGCTTGTACTAAATACCATGCAGCGAATGAGTGGTATTGCTACACTTGCAAGCAGCTATGTAGAAAAACTGAAAGGGTACAAAACGAAAATTCTCGATACAAGAAAAACAACTCCTAATTTCCGGCTTTTGGAAAAAGAGGCAGTTCGCATAGGAGGAGGCGGTAATCACCGGTTTGGTCTTTACGACATGATTTTGATTAAAGACAATCACATAGATTATTGCGGTGGAATAGAAGAGGCGCTCGATCGCGCACATCGTTACGTAAAAGAAATAAAACCCGGATTGAAAATCGAAGTTGAAGCAAGGTCGCTTACCGATGTTGAAAAAGTTTTGCATACAGGAAAAGCAGATCGGATTTTGCTGGATAATTTTTCAATTTCCGATTTGCATAAGGCCGTTAAGCTGATTGGCGTGAAAATTGAAACGGAAGCAAGCGGGGGCATCAATCTCGAAAATATTCAGGAAATTGCAGCAACGGGGGTAGACTTTGTAAGTTCAGGAGCGCTTATTCATCAGGCAAGAAGTCTGGATTTGAGTTTGAAAGCGGTAATAATATTGTAAACAGGAAAGTAATGAGTAAAAAGCAGTCAGACAAAAAAGGCGGAATTGTTTATAGTACAGATCCTACGTTTAGTTTTGAGGATGAGGGCGTAAATGATGTTCAGACGATTGATAAAAAAGATCAACCCCTTATTATCAAGATTGACAGAAAGCAAAGAGCCGGAAAAGCTGTAACACTGATTGAGGGTTTTATCGGAAAAGAAGAGGATCTCGAAGCACTGGGGAAGGATCTTAAAACCCATTGCGGAACCGGAGGAAGTGTGAAAGACGGAATTATTTTAATTCAGGGAGATCAAATTGAGAAACTTTGTACTTACTTGCAGAAAAAAGGTTTTTTAAAAGCCCGTAAAGGCAGGTGATATTGATTTAACAGAATTGTTTTATTTATCTTGTATGAATATGTATTTACTGGGAATTTATACCGCCAAAATCATGTTATTTTATTTTTTTCTAATGTTTGCTTTTGGCGGATTCGTTTGGAGTACATATTTATATTTTCAAGCATCAGGTTCATCCACACGCCGCCGGAAAAAGCAAAGAGCATTGCTATGGATGATATTTTTCGGCGTTGTGCTCGTCTTAATGGGGATAATTGCCCTGATCCGCCAAACCGAACTTGGTCGCTGGTTTGACCAATTTTTATTTTAATCATTTTCGGATTTTCGGGATTTCCTTTAACTTTAGGGAGCTATGTCGTCAATTCTTACCTGTGGCGTTAAAGTAATCGTAGAATCTTTCTACCAGCCCGAATACAGTAATCCGTTTTCGGGAGAATACATGTTTGCATATCGGATTACTATTGAAAACCATAATTCTTACTCTGTTCGTTTACTCAAAAGACACTGGCACATTTTT
>Ga0315906_10008166_pt1 | contig 12578 bp, 5 predicted proteins | sample LakEriMetagenome_4_FD_203526 | JGI IMG/M metagenome (GOLD analysis project Ga0315906, IMG submission 203526) | Freshwater fungal communities from buoy surface, Lake Erie, Ohio, United States - Buoy 2 MA122 | ecosystem: Environmental > Aquatic > Freshwater > Lake > Lake biofilm | place: USA: Lake...
ATGCAAGCGGTAATGTTTATTGCACCGGAAGTTTTACCGGTATTGCCTCTTTTGATGCGTTCAGTATTTCAAGTACGCAGGATCCAACGAATTCGTTTTATACGCAGGATGTGTTTATTCTCGCATTTTCTGCTTCTGGCAATTATCAATGGGTCAGACAAGGTGGTGGAAAATATCCGGATCAAGGTGTTGGAATTACCAATGATTTGAACGGAAATATTTATGTGACCGGACAATTTACCGACACGATTCAGTTTGTGAATCAGCATCCGAATACCATTAACAATGCTATTTTTATTGTAAAGTATTCAGCAGCCGGAAATGAAGTCTGGTTTAATTATATCGGTGGGGGCGGCTTTTCCAATGTTCGCGGTATTACAACAAATGGAAGTAATGCCCTTTATCTGGCCGGTGAATGTTCGGGCAGCATACAGTTTTTTGGTACACCAACCCTGATAAGTTCGAATGCTTATCCGAATCGCGTGTTTGTGGCCCGTTATAATTTCAGCGGTAATCCTGAATGGGTGAAATCGGATGGATCAAATTCACCTGTATCTGCCGGTGCTCTTGATCTGGATAATCTTGGCAATGTTTATATGGCCGGATTATTTCGTTGTGTTTTTAATGAATATGCCGATCAGTATGGTCAAGGGGTGTTTAATTCGGTAGGCTTTAATGATGTGTTTGTTTCAAAATATGATTCAATCGGTAATCGTCTCTGGAGTCGTCAGGCTGGCGGACCCGCAGAAGATGAAGTGAATGGTATTGCTGTGAACGATGTGGATACGCCGGTGGTATCCGGCAGCTTCAACAAACGCTTTGTATGTCCGGCCGGTTTGGTGTTTCAGAATTACGGTCCTTTTCCGGGATTTTTGCAACCTGCCACAGCACCTTTCTTCCTTAATTGCGGTGACAACCGCTACGGAAATTTTGTGCAGGGAATTTCTGCTGGTGGTCGTGATATTTTTTTCGGAAAGGTGATTGATATAAGCCGCTTACCTTATGATTTTTACAAAAGAACTGTTAGCACTTGTAATCCGGGACAGGTTTCCGGATGTGTATCAACCATTGCTGTTGACAATAATTGTCAGGATCAGTTGACTCCCAGCTGTGGTGGTATAACTCTGACGGCGGTTTCAAATACAAGTTCATCCAGTGCTGCTGTTTCTAATTATTCGCCCGGACCGGATTTTACTTATTTGTGGAATACCGGTGCTGTTACAAGAAGCTATCTGGTAAATGCATCCGGAACTTATACGGTAACCATGACAAGTGCGGATGGATGTTTTTCTTCTACTGATTCTATGTCAGTAGTTATTAATACAATTCCATCCACACCTATTATAAGTGACAGTAAAAACTATAATGTCAACGTTTCTCAAACTATACCTATAGATCTCTGTGCTCCGGACTCTGTTATTTTAAGTGCGAACAATGTGGTACCGGGTGTTACGGTTACATGGACTTACAACAGCGTTGTTACACAGAACGATTCCTTAGCCATTTATGCCACAAATGCACTGGTTAGTGGCGCAGTTGTGCGTTATACAACCGCTGCGGGATGCACCTCTCAAAATGTGGTGCTGATAAGGATTGAATCCGGAACACTGGATACTATCAAGCCATACCTTCAGGTGAACGATAGTGTAAGTTCATGCAGTTCGCCGGTAGCAATCCGTGTGGCTGATTCATTAACTGTACAACCATGTTCTATACAGGATTTGGTTGGAGTTACATGGAATATCACCCCTTTTGCTTTGGCAATTCCTCAATCCTGCCCGTTTAACCAGTATGTTACAATTGCTCCCGCAGTTACTGGTAATTATACGGTACAGGCTACAATTGTACGTTATAAATGTGGTATACTCGATACCATCATTCTTTCGAAAACAATTTTTGTACAGGCAGGTTTGCCACCGACAGTAAATGGTAGTGTTACCGGAGCCCCTATCACCGAATTATGCCCCGGAAGTTCGCTGCAGTTTACAGCCTCCGGAGGCACTTCCTATCAATGGTCGAATGGCTCTTCTAATCCAACAATCACTGTTACACAGGGTAGTATGAATTATTGTGTTACAATTTCCGTTGACAGTAATGGCTGTATTGGAACACAACAGATTTGCCGACAGGTGGACGATCCCGTAGCCCCGGTTATCGTGAGCAGCATAACTCCTTCTATAATTTGCCCGGGTGATTCAGTGCTGTTAAGCGTTACATCTCCCGGAGTTTCCTTCGATTGGTTTGGGCCTGGTATTGCCTCAGCGGTTAACGATACACTTTATGGTTTACAACCAGGTATTTATTATTGTAATGTGACCAATTCCAATGGCTGTACCTTAATATCCAACCTTCTTGAGTTGGTGCAATATTCAACGCCTTATATATTTGTCAGTCCCTCCACTGTATTTTGCAACGGTGACACAGTAACTTTATCTGTCCAGTCAGCCGGCAATGCTTTTCCGTTATGGGATTTTCCACTTAGTGGAAACGCGCTTACCCAGTCGGTGCAGCAGCCGGGGACTTATACCTGTTCAATAAGTTCTTGCGGAATTACTACCGTTGATTCCGTTACGTTAACCGCAATTCAGGTCATTGCCTTTATTCCGCAGGCAGATACAGCGATATGTTATGGAGACAGTTTGGTGTTGACTCCTTTGCCTTTTACCGGAACTGCGCTCTGGTTTCCCGATAGTTCTGTGAACAATACCTTAACGGTAACAGCAGGCAATTCTTATTATATGCAGATTACTGATCCTAACGGTTGTACTGCTTATTCTAATATAGTGATTGTGGATGTGGATACTATCCGGCCACCTGCTTCGATTTTATCTACCACACCTTTGTGTGAGGGTAGCCAGTTGAATATATCACCAGTACTGATCCCCGGTGAAAATGCAGTATGGACAGGTCCGAATAGTTTTAGTTCTTCTTTGCAGGATGTTTTAATTGATAGTGTTACTTCTGCGAATGGTGGATATTATGTGGTAACAGTAAATAATGGTCAGTGTTTCAGTGATCCTGATTCGGTGTTCATTCAGATTTATGACAGCGTTCCGAATTATCAGCTTATTGCATCACCGTTTTGTGAAAATGATACAGTTGTAATAAATGCATTACCTGTACCCGGTTATACATTTACATGGACCGATCCTTTCGGAGCCGTTACTACTGATACAGCCATTCAGCTGCTGAATTATGCTGCCGCTCAAAGTGGCTATTATATTTTAAGTGTTTTAAATGGTATTTGTCCCGCATTTCTGGATTCCATTTACCTGGGTATACCTGCGAATAGCAGTATCAGTATCAATTCTACTGATCCATCAGCCTGTGAAGGGGATACGGTTTTGGTGACAGCATTATCCTCTCCTGGAAACTTAAACTGGTTTCCCTCGGGCAGTTCGCAATCACTGGCAATTACAGCATCTACACCGGTTTATTGTATACTGACCGATACGGCTGGTTGTGTGTTTTATAGTGATACCATTGGTGTTGCATTTAATCAGCCTCCGGTTATTTCAGGAATGAATGATCTGATCGCCTGCGAAGGGGATCCGGTCATCTTAAATGCTACGGTGAGCAATGGAACTATTCAACAGGTGAATTATTCCTGGTTCGGACCTTCCGGTAGTTTCAGTAATCAGCTGAATCCGACCTTGAGCAATGTGCAGGCAGCGGATGCCGGTATGTATACTTTGTTGGTTGCAGATAGTGTTTGCACGGGTATTAGGGATACACTGACGCTTCAGGTAAATGTTGCTCCTTCTTTACCAGTTTTAACAGCAAATTTGCCTGAATGTCCGGGCGATGAATTGCTATTAGTAGCGCTTGCAAGCTCTGGTTCTTCTGCGGGATTTATTGATCCATCCGGACAAACTATCCTTAGCGACTCCTTGTATATTCTGAATACCAGCAATGCTGATACTGGAATGTATTATTATTTCGCCGCAACCCCAGCTTGTCCAACGGTCACCGGAAGTGTAAAGGTGAATTTTGACTCCTGTCGTGTGGCAGATGCGGAATGGGTAATCCCAAACATTTTCTCGCCTAATGAGGATGGTATAAATGATGTATTTGTACCAAAAAAGCCGCCTGGAGAGGATGGCACCCTGCGGATTTACAATCGCTGGGGAGACTTTTTATTTGAAGGAAATATCTCGGAAGGATGGAATGGTCGGGATGAGGATGGAAATTATCAGCCATCCGGTGTGTATTATTGGATTATGATTCCTATCAGTATGGTTAGTACTTTGAAAGAAAAAAATGGTTTTCTTGAATTAGTTAAGTAATTTTGTCGCGATAATTATTTTATTTACAAATATTAGATATTTCTAGAAGATGCGTTTTATAGCCAGAGTGTTACTTACCGGCCTTGCCATTTTTTTAATTTCAACCCTGATGCCAGGGGTGGAAGTGCAGAATATGAATTATGCTCTGCTCGTAGCATTAATTCTCACCTTGCTGAATGTGTTCATCAAGCCCATCCTTGTGCTGCTTACTTTGCCCATTACCATGGTTACACTTGGTTTTTTCCTTCTGGTAATAAATGCCATGATCGTTATGCTGGCAGCAAAGCTGGTCCCCGGATTTATGATCAGTGGTTTCTGGGTGGCGCTTTTCTTCAGCATTGTATTGTCAATGACTACATCTTTGCTGGATGCCATGCTTGGTCCCGAGAAGCGAAGTTCCGGAAACTAGTTTGATTGATCAGTTCCGCTGACAGAGTCCCGAAAAATCACAAAACTTACACCTTCCTGCGTCCGGTGTTTGCTCAAAAGGTTTCGTACGATCAAATATCGCGGCAATCAGCTTTTTGAAATTACCCTCGAAATCGGTTAGTGCAAAAAGAGCTTCGTCATCTGCTTTGAGGTAAGAAAATTGATTTTCGCGGCTCAGTTTAAATATGCCGGCTTTAATTTTTTTCCCTTCCTTAATGGGTTGAACCAGATATAGATAAAATAATAATTGAAATGCCGTCTTGTTCTTCGGATCAGAAAATATATTCAGCGGATCCTTTGGCATTTGAGTGTCATCTTGTCCGGTCTTATAATCAAGTACACGCAATTCACCATTCTGCTGATCTAATCGATCAATAATTCCTTTGAGATTGATGGTTCTGCCATCTACATTAATCTGTCGTTTGTAATTTTGCTCAACAGAAATAATGTTGATTGGCGCCTCTTTGAGGTCATTTTCAAGAATCTGCCAAACCAGTTTTTTTATTACTTCCTGCATGAGTAAATCATGGCCATAAAGTGGTCCCAACCGATAAATTTCTCCTACTGCTTCCTGAACAACTTCGTAACTGCGGGCTTGAAGGTCACGAATTGCTGATGTGTCCAGCACTTCATGGTCCTTATAAAGCATTTCCATCGTTCGGTGAAGTACTTTTCCGAAAATATTTGCTTCCAGCGTTTGGGTTACATCGTCATCCGACCTGATTCTTGCAACTTGTTCGAGATAGAATTTCAGGGAACAGTGAATAAACGTATTAAGTGCGGAGGCGGAAAGTGCTTTTGAGGGATCATCTCCTGAAAATTTCTTTTCCAGTTCGACAATTATTGCATCCGTTTTTGAGATGGTAATTGGGTGCGATAATACCGGAGCCGGCGGATTTACTACTTGTAGATAGCGAACATTGGAGATCTTTTGAGCGGGAATTAATTCATGATACAACTGTAGCAAAAAACGGCTCTTTTCACCGCCACCCATTGCATCCGGACTGTTGTCGTAATACAAGTTCAGAGACTGAGCGCGTTGTAACAGTCGGTAGTAGTGATAGGCAGTTACAGCTTCCTGTTCCTCACGGCAGGGAAGGCCGTAGTATTTACGAATTACATAGGGAATTAAAGATGTTGATACTCCGGTGGAAGGAAAGGTTCCTTCGTTCATTGAGGCAATGTATACATTGGAAAAGTCGAGCACTCGGGTTTCCAGAAATCCCATAATATGTACTCCTTTTTCCCGGTCCGCTTTAAAGGGGATGCGCAAGGGTCGCAAAATATCAGTTACTATTTTCCACCAGGCATCAGCACCCATGATCGGATGATAGGGGAGTAATGAGGTTGCAGCGTTTTCAGTTTCACGGATAAATGCTGCTGCAGCCTGACCTGCAAATCCCTCCAGTAATGGCTGAACGGCAAATAATAAATCACTCAATAATTGCACATCCTTTTCTGGTCCGCCTATATTCTTTTCCAGAATACGGGATTGAAGGATTGTCCAGTTATTTACTTCATCATCCCCTGTTTTTTTAGCAGCCAGTTTGCTGATATAAGGATTAGACAGCAATACTTCCTTTTTACGTTGTAGGACGGAAGGGTCATCCGTTTCGGGAAATGTAACCCGAACCAATTTCAGTGTTTCCAGCACCTGCCACAGCACATGCTGATTCAGCGGAAAACCCATGGATGGATTTACCGGTACCGACAGGGAACGACAAAAATTTAAAAAAACCGGTAGCATAGTTTCATCAGGTAAAATAACTACCGTTTGAATGGCTGAATCGGGATCTGCTTCAAGTTGAACTGCCAGACTGGATGCAATTTCCCTTGCCATAGCAGTTGTACCGGAAACACCGGTAATCGAATAATCTTTTTTTATTTCCAGTAGTTCATTGCCGGTCCATCCAATGTTGTTATTGGCCAGGTACCCCTTTCGAAAAAACATACCGGCTTCCCGCTGTACATTTGCGGCATACCATTGATCTGCATCTTTAAATACGTGTAATGTTTTCTGTTTGCCAATCTGCTCCAGGAATTTCTCTTCAACCCGGTTTAATGCGTAAAATCCTGCATAAACTACCTTTGTAAATCGATTCAACCAAACCGGTAATTCTTTTGATTCAGCGGCCAGTCGCAAGGCGAGCCCTTCATAGGCGAAGCCTTTTTGCTGTAAATGGTTGCGGAAGTCGTGGTAGACAAAGGGGAGTTTTTCCCAGTAACTAAGAAACTGTTGTTGGAGCGGAGTGATGTCTTTCCCCGATAATTCTTTCCAGAAATTGTAGAAATTTTCGCGGTCATCAGCCGGTGTGAACTCCATTTCTATTTCACGAATATCTGCCATACGCCGGAAAAGGTCGTTGGCAAAAACAAGCTGCAGGTCTATTTCATTGAAATCTTTTAGCAATTGCTCGCCCCAGTTTGCAAAAGAGGATAGTTTTTCACCGGGATCATGTTGCTGATAGATGCTGAAAAGCTCTAAAAGCAATACTTCTTTTCCAACAATCGGCAAGGCGGCAACTCTTTCATTGAAATCACTAACGCCAATAATCGTCGGAAGCATGGCCGGCTTCGCATATTTCCGGGCAAGCAGTAACCTTAGTTCAGCTGCTGCTCTGCGGGTTGGAAGAATAACCAACGTACTTTCGGCAGGCATACTGAACAGTTCCTCAGCGATTTTATGAAGGAAACCCTGGTGATTGTTCATGGTTTGAAGCCGCTAAGCTAAGGCACAAAAAAAAGGCCACCAACTTGGTGACCTTCTTTGTCGAAATATTTCATCAATTAGTGTTTAACTACAAATCTCTTTGTTACGCTTTCTGCTCCTGACTGGAGTTGAATCATATAAACTCCGGTAGGTAAATTATCGGTTTTTATAGTGGCTTCACCAAAACCCTGTTCAGCATAAAGAGTATGAGTATGTACTACTTTACCGAGCATATCGAATACACGGGCAGAAACTTCAGCCTCTTCTGAAGTAAAGAAACTCAGGTTCAGATTGTCGTTTACAGGATTGGGCCAAATCTGAAGCGCATCCAGTCCGTCCATCTTTTCAGGTACAATATTTCCGAATGTTTCTTCTTCAAGTCCGTTTCCGTTCCGGAAGGCTGTTCCACTCCTGTTTACCCGCAGGCGATAGCAGGAGGATGCGTTGAAAGCTCCGCCATAACCGTAAACACGGGCATAATAGGTTGCCGCCTTATTAGTATTGCGGATTATTGACTCCGGACTGGTTCCTGTTAGCTGGCTGGTGCTAAGATTGGAGCCTGAACTACTGAGTAAGCGCAGGTCATAGTCTGCAACCAGTTGATCTAAAGTCAATTTTAAATTTGTACTACCGGAAACAGTCGAGAATTTATAATAGTCGTTGTCTGTTGATGTTCCGATCACTGCGAAAATATCCGTATTAACAGCAATAGTTTTTGCCGTTGAAGTACTTCCATTACTTTCATAGATATCTGTGCATCCTGCTGCTGCAGTCGTAAACGAATTCGTAGCGCTGAAGGAGCTGGTGCCATTGGTACCACAATCGGTTTGCACCCGGTATTCGTAGGTTGTGGAAGTGCTTAAATTACTTAATACGAACGAAGTACTACTGGTAGTCGCACTTGTCCAGTTGGTGGCGCCAATAACGCGATAATTCAGGTTGTAGGCCACAGCGCCGCTTGCTGAAGACCAGCTGATGGTTGCAGAAGAAGTAGTAATTGCCGTTGCATTCAGGCTGAGCGGCGCATTACAGGTTGTTCCGCCACCTGATGGAGGTGTACATCCAGGGGAAGTAAGCAAACCCGGACGAAACGTATTGATTGCAGCACTCATTCTGGAGGATTGTCCTGTAGTAAACATATACATGCACAAATCATCAGTATAATCCATATAATTCATGAACATATCCCCATTGGGTCCGTTGCTGCAGGTGACTTTTGGAAAGGAAGGACAGCCGTAATTTGACGTTTGCTGAGTTGGGGTGTCATTTACCTGGTCATTTCCGCAGTTGGCATCCCCCCAGATGTGCCGAAGGTTGAGCCAGTGGCCTACTTCATGTGTAGTGGTGCGGCCTTTATGGTAGGGGGGATTTACTGTTCCAACACGACCAAATGCGCTGTAAAGTGCTACCACCCCGTCGGTTGCAGTAGAACCTCCGGGAAATTGGGCATATCCTAAAATGCCCTGACCAATATTACAAACCCAGATGTTGAGATACTGAGAGGTGTTCCATGGATCACTTCCACCATTGGCAGCACGCTTTACATTGTCGTTGGTGGAGAAGGAGGTGACGGTTGTTTGTTTGCGAACGATTCCCGTTGTTGCATTGCCGTTCGGGTCGCGCTGCGCCAAACAAAAATTCAGTTGGCAGTCGGCGGTAAGGCCGGTGAAGGCGGATGGGGTATTGTTGATATCAGCATTTAATTTTCTGAAATCTTCATTTAACACAGCAATTTGGGAAAGTACCTGAGCATCAGAAATATTTTGCACAGAAGTATTGTAAACAACGTGTACTACTACCGGAATATTGATTACGGCCTGAACAGAAGGATATTTCCTTTGATGTTGGATCCATTGCTGCGTTTGCAGTTCCATCTGCTCCATGTGTTGCTCCAATGCAGGATCAGCAAGCAATTGCTCGTGAAGATGTTGCATAGTACCACAGGCTCGCTGTGCGTTACTATCAGATGCGATAAATAAGCCTGCGAACAACCACAGGAGTAGCAAGTAATTTTTTTTCATGATTAGGGTGTAGAAGTCGTTACAGAATAAGTCCTGCTAAACAAAGGTACTAATTCAAGAAGGAGAAGTCAAGCCAATCCTGCTTAGAATCGAGTTATTATTAACTGGCACTGTTGAAAATACTTATTCGGTAAATTTATACCCTACGCCTCTCACTGAATGGAAATGGCGGGGGTTTCCGGGATCAGTTTCAAAGTATTTCCTGAAGGTTACTATAAAGTTGTCGATGGTACGGGTAGAAGGGTAGATATCATAGCCCCAAACTGTTTCAAGGATATGTTCTCTGGAAACCACTTCGTTTTTACGTTCAATTAACAGCCTTAGAAGGGCATTTTCCTTTTTGGTAAGGTTGACGCTTGTAGCATCCGGTTTTGTGAAAACCATCTCTGAAAAATTGATCTGAATATCCCCCAATTTGTAGCTGTTGACTACTCGTCCGTCATTATCTTTTGTGGTTCGGCGAAGTAAATTTTGGACCCTTAATAAGAGCTCCTCCAGGTTGAAAGGCTTAGTCAGGTAATCATCCGCACCCAGTTTAAGGCCGGTAACACGGTCGTTAGAACTATTTTTGGCCGTCAGAAAAAGTACAGGTATCTGAGAGTTTTCAAGCCGAATCGCCTCGCAAACGGTAAATCCATCCATTTCCGGCAGCATCACATCTAAAATTGCCAGATCAAAGCGCTCCTGATGAAAGGCTTTTAGTGCCTTCTTTCCATCTGCCGCATGCTGCACCTTGTAACCTTCTAGTTCAAGGTTGAGACGGATTGTTTCAGCAAGACTCTGTTCATCTTCCACCAGTAGGATTCTTTTCATCGCTTTTTTAGTTTCTTTTGCAAAGGTAAGCCGCTAATTTGTGAAATAATTTCCTTGGTGTACCAGTCCTTAAGAGGGAAGTCTATTTTTACACTTGCATGATGCTGAACGGGCGTAAGGATTTACTTGTATTGCGACTTTGCTGGTCGGCTTTAATTGCCTTACTTTTTATCGCTGTTAAAGGATATACCTTTAACGGGGGTGATCAGGAGGAACATCTCCCTTATGTTTACCGGTTGCTAAATCCTCAGCTGTATCCTTCCGATTATCTGGTTCCCTATCAGGTAACGCATTTTACGGTCCGGTACTTTTACGCACATCTGATTGCTTTTGTAGCCGGCTGGTTTCCGGTTAGTGGAGTCGTGCTCTTCTTTCATTTTACCTGTCTGATGATTTTTACCGGAGCCACTGGCGCACTTGCTGCCCGTATTGCCCGCTCTGAACTGGCTTTTGTTCTGGCCCCGGCTTTGGCCTTGCTGGTTTTTAATGACTGGACCACAGGGGGGAACTCCATCATGGATATTCAACTGACCAGCTCTGTTTTTGCTATGGCTTCCGGTGCAGTTGCAGTACAAATAGCCTACGAGAGAAAATACAATGCCATGGCCTTTTTTGCCGGAATAGCCGCGCTCTTTCAGGTCCTGATAGGATTGCAGCTATTTGTTGTTTTGCTGGTGGTGGTTGTGGGGATAAACAGAAAGGCATTTCCCTTGAAAGAAGCGGTTAAATCGATTGGGGTTTTCCTGATCACCGCTTCACCGATGTTGTTTCCGGTTATGAAGCAGCAATTGTTTTCCGGTGAAGAATACGATCCTGAATTATACCAGTTTATTCTCTTTGAATTCAGAAATGCGCATCATTATATACCATCTGGATTTCCGAAAGCTGATTATCTCCGGACATTGGTAATTTCGGGAGGAGCAACCGTCATTTTTCTGCTTGGTTTTTTCACGGATTTCCGGCGTTATTTCTTCTGGCTTGCAGCTACCGTTATTGCAGGTTCTGTTTTATATTTTCTGGCATTTGAGGTACTGGGTTATGTGGTTATTGGCAAATTGCAATGGTTTAAAACTTCAACCTGGTTAACCTGGACTGCCGCCATTACTCTGGCCGCCTATCTTACTTCCTTGCGATTAGCCTTCAAAGCCGAGTCGCTTATCACCAGCTACGGCACAACTTTGCCGTTAGCTTTGATGCTTCCCATTCTGCTTTTTGTGAATAGTGGCGATTTTATTCATCCTAAAGTGGCACAGCGCTACCAGTTCAGTGGCAAGCCCATTACTGATTTGCAGCGTATGCACAGGTGGATCCATGACAGTACTTCCGTTGAAAGTGTATTTGTAATTCCTCCCGATGATGACCGGTTTCTTTGCGAGGCACAAAGATCGGTCCCGGTTGCCTGGAAGGGGATAATCCATGAGCCCTGGTTCCTGATTCCATGGTACCGGAATTTTAAATTGGTTTATGGGGATATTCCTCCAACTGCACCTATGCCGCAAGCTGCAGTTATCTCTTACAGGTCGAGGCCCGATAGCCTGATGATCCTGGAGGTTAAACCCGATTTCCGGCTAATCGATCTTGGAATTCCGGGGACGGTTGTCCCTGACTCTCTAATTGTTCACCGGGAGGGCGATTTTGTGCTTTTAAGGTTTATTCTTGCCGAGCCTGCTTCAAATTAGTTGATAAGGCGATGATTGCAGGCGGGATTGCGTAAATTTGTATCCATAAAATGCGTTTGAAATACCTGCTCCCGATACTCTGTTTCTTTTATGCGTCTCCGGCGTTCGCTCAGGTGCGAAACTGTTCTACCATGGAGGTGCATAAATTGCTCTATGGCTCGAATCCTAAATACAGAGAGGCTTATGACCGGAATCACCAGAAGCTTTATTTTCCGACCTATGTATCTCGGATATCCGCAGCAGATAGTGTTATTACTATTCCCGTCATTGTTCACGTACTTTGGAATGCTACTGAGGAGAATATTACCGACGAGCAGGTGAAAAGTCAGCTGGATGTGCTGAATGAAGATTTTGGTGCCTTTAATAGTAACATAGCTGATGTTCCGGGTGTCTGGCAACCGCTTGTAAAGGATTCTAAGATTCGATTTGTTCTCGCCCGTAAGGATCCTTCCGGAAATCCTTCCTCCGGTATTATTCGGGTGAATACTCCGGTGTCAGCTTTTGGCATCAATGACCCTTTGATTTTTAGTTCTGCCGATGGTGGTTCCGATGCCTGGCCTAGAGCCTCTTATCTGAATTTTTGGGTGTGTAATCTGGCGGATAATGTTCTCGGATTTGCAAGCTTTCCAAGTTCATCGAA
>Ga0315906_10008168_pt1 | contig 12577 bp, 13 predicted proteins | sample LakEriMetagenome_4_FD_203526 | JGI IMG/M metagenome (GOLD analysis project Ga0315906, IMG submission 203526) | Freshwater fungal communities from buoy surface, Lake Erie, Ohio, United States - Buoy 2 MA122 | ecosystem: Environmental > Aquatic > Freshwater > Lake > Lake biofilm | place: USA...
AGACGTATCCGCGCATCGCGGACGTGATCGCATTCGTCACGCCCGAACAGCTCACCGAAGTTTCACGCGGCGTGCTCACCGTGCATCGCGACTTCGGCGATCGCACCGACCGCAAGCACGCGCGGCTGAAGTACGTCCTCGAAGAAAAAGGTGCCGCGTGGTTCCGCGACGAACTCGAAGCGCGCCTCGGCCACAAGCTCGCAGACGCAAAGCCGTTCAAGTTCACGGGGCAGGGAGACACCTTTGGATGGGGCCAGGCGCTCGACGGTTCGCTCTTCCTCGGACTCTACGTGCAGACGGGCCGCATCCAGGACAAGGACGGCTGCCGTCAGAAAACCGCGCTGCGTGCCATCGTGGAAAAGTACCAGACCGAGGTGCGCCTCACTCCGTCGCAGAATCTCATCCTCGCCAACATCAGGCCCGCCGACAAAGCCGCCATCACCGCACTGCTCGCCGAGCACGGCATCCCGGTCGAGAATCAGGCGACCGCCATCCGTCTCGCGAGCATGGCCTGCCCATCCATGCCCACGTGCGGCCTCGGCCTCGCCGAGAGCGAACGCTATCTGCCCGCGCTGCTCACACGCATCGAGGAATCGCTCGCGGAACTCGGCCTCGCCGACGAGGAAATCATCATCCGCATGACCGGCTGCCCGAACGGCTGCGCGCGCCCGTACATGGCCGAGATCGGCTTCGCCGGCAAAGGCCCCGGCCGCTACCAGCTCTGGCTCGGCGGCAATGCGGACTGCACGCGCTTGAACAAAGTCTGGCGCGATCTCGTGAAGGAGCCCGACATCATCACCGAGCTGCAGCCGCTCTTCGCGCGCTGGAAAGCTGAGCGCCTCGCCGGCACCGAGCGCTTCGGCGACTGGGTCGAGCGCGTGCTTTGGAAAGAAGCACCTGCGAGTCTCCCACGGTCAGCGTCTGCGTAAGACTTTCCATCGGCGTGCCATTCAGCCCGGTGGCAAGCACCCGGAAGGCGTCCCCAGCCCGTTGCCACGCTCGCCATGGCATAGCATTCAATTGCGCTCACAGACGTAGCGCTCTTGCGAATTCAAGCCGTAGTCCAGCGCGATGCGTGGCGCATCCCCGGCCAGGAAGGCAGACAGGCCCGACATTGAGAGCATGGCATACGGGGCTTTTGAATTCGTCGTGCCGAGGGACAATGAGCGACGCATCCCGGCAGTGTTTGTCGTCACTTCTTCGCCACCTTGAGAGGGATGCTAATCACCAGTCCGGCAAGCCTCGGTGACTTTAAGGGGCCGGAAAAATGTTTGTCATGGCAGTTGACGCAAATCCCCCGCAGCGGAATGACGCCCGCCCGCTGATACACCCCATTTTCAACCACTTCGTATTCCTCTTTCCCCGCGGAGAGTTCCGCTGCGGCCTTCTTTTCAAACGGTGTCTTGGGCGTGTGCTGATTGCTCATGGCCTTGGTGTTCACGGAAATCCACTGCGCCTTATCTCCCGAAACCTGGGCCATGTCGTCGAACACATCCTCCATGGCGCGGGCCGGCAGCACAGCCCGTTCCGGCCGGAAATAGTGGCGATGGATGACGTCTAGCGTGGTCGAGTAAATGTCGTGAAGCAATTTGGCGCGCTCACGGGCCACCGCGACCGCAGCGAGAATAACGGGGTCCGTGGGATTCGATGCCGACTGTTGTTCCTTTTGTTTGGCCACACTTTTCACCTCGCCAGCTTCATCTCCGATTGAGATGCCGACGTTGGAAACTGCCAGCAGAATACTGAGCATAGCAGTCGGAAAATGGCGTGAATTCATTGCCAAGAACACTCGGCCCGTAAGAACACGCTCGCCAGTCCGCATTTGGTGAATACGTATCCGATCTTGTGCCCGAAACGGTTCCCTAAACCGGATTAGTCATGTCTCCGCTTCGTCGCGCGCACTATCGCCGAGGTCATCGAAAGCGAGGCATGCGGGAACGAGTCATACCAACTCAAGTTGAAAACAGGGCATATTCTTTTTGGAGGAAGCGTTTGTTTGAGAGTGGACGGCGTTGTCACCGATCAGGGAGTGGACGTGGGGGTGGTGTTCCAGAGCGGGCGCATCTCCTGCTCGATGGCGGCCTCCATTTCCGGCAGCGTCTCAAACACCCGGTTGGCGGCCGTCATTTTCAGCATGCTGCCGACATGTTCGGCCGGGTTGAGTTCGGGGCTGTAGGCCGGCAGCGGCAGCACGCGGATCCCTTCGGGCAGTTGTGGGTGGCCGGGCTGAAGGTGAAATCCCGCCTGCATGTGGGCGACGCGGCTTCCGCGGATGAGCCAAAGAAGAGGCTGATTGACGTGTTGCGAAGCTGTCCGCTGAAGGACTTTTTCACACCGATGGAGCGATTAGAGACGACCGACGACCTCAAGCCAGCCAAGCGTAATGCCCGCTTCATTGCCGAGCGTGAAGTTTGAGAATGCGCTTCACCTCGGCGATGGCCTCCGGATTCTGCTGGGCGTTGTGATGCGAAGGGACAATCTTTTCGCTCTGCGCGTCGTCCAGATGACTGCTCCAATAGGGCACGAGTCCGTCGGACATCATGGGCTTTGTGCTGTCCTTGTTTCCGCCTTTTCCACGATCTCCACAGATGACGTGATAGGGGATGCCGCTGGTAAGCGGGAGAGTGTTGATCGCCTTCACAAAACGGTTGTTGGGCGCGAGCGTGTCCACGCTGTTCGGGATGTGACTGAGCTTGAGATCCCCGCTTTGAAAGGTCGTCACTTTCAGGAGATCCTTGCTCATGTCCATGAATGTCGCCGGTGACTTTACGAGCCATGAACCAAGGCGCCCGGCCCAGTTGGCCGCCATGTCGGCGCCACGCAGAGGCGCGGAGATGAAGACGACGCGGCCCACTTCCCGGCGGTGCTGGAAGATGAGGGATTCGGTGAGCATCTTCCGGGTCTCGGCCGAAAGCGGTGTCTGCCCCGGAGGCGTGTTGAAAAGCTTCATCCACAGCTTTTCCCCGGCATCGGTGATGAGCAGGCGGCTGATGCATCCCCCCATGCTGTGGCCGATGACGACCATCGGCTTGCGCTGGGGGAAGCGTTTCCCGATCGCGTCGAGTTCGCGCCTCAGGATGGCGGCGGAATACGGATACGCGTAGCCGCTCGGATAGCTATAGAACCAGAACTGGCAATGGCGCCGGATGTCCGCATCGCCGCGCAGGGAGTTGATCATCGGCGTCCATGTGGAGGGTGAAGACATCAGCCCGTGGATGACGAGCACGACAGTCTTGTTCGGATCGTAAGGCTCAAGCCGGAAGGTGCGGGCGGTCTCCGCGTATCTCGCCGGATGCAGCAGGCGGGGAAGCCCCATCTTGGTCGTGTCCGTGCTCGCGAGCATCACCGCGATGGGGACGGTGAAATCGGCAGCCAGCGGGAAGGTGTGTGCGCCGAGGCGGATGTTTTCCTTCGCGAGCGGATCCTCAAAGGAAAGCACGCAGCGCCTGCCCTCGAAGCGAAGGATCGCAGTGACACCGTAATAGGTCCGCGGGACGGTGAACTCGCTTTTCGCGTTTTCATTGATCCCGCGCCCGACGGCGACAAGCGGCGCCCCAACGCCTTCCTTGTGCGAATGCTCGGTGACATAGGTGCCGCCGACGTCGAACTGATCCGCCGGTGTAAAATCGTACAGCGCCGGGTTCCACTGTGGACGCGGGTCCGGTTTGTGGGTCAGCACGAACTCGCCACTCGTCGAAGGCACTCGCAGCGGTTGCGTCCACGGATCGAGCTTTGCCTCCTTGATCGTGCCCATGATGCGGGAGACGGCGAAATTGTAGGCATCGCGCGCGGCAGTGTCGCCCGGATTGCGTGCGAGCTGACGCGAGGCTGATTCCGCCGCTGAGAGGAATTCCCCGATCGCCGCCAGCGGTCTCTTCTGCTGCTCGCGCATCGCCCGGACGATGTCCTGCTGGACGTGCATCAGACTCCCTGCCACTGCCTGCACGGGGTGAAACTGCGGCTGCTTCTCAGAGACGGTCGCGTACCGCGCACAACCGGCAAGGACGAGTGCCGCTGCGAATGCCATGATCCGGAACATGGGATGCATCATGCGATGGGCAGTTCGGATTACTCAACGAGATCCGGCATCCAGAGCGTGCTCACGCCAGGTGATATTCCGGGCTTTGAATTCCTCCTTCAGGCGTTCGGAGAGCCGCCCGTCGGTCCACAGCGCGAGCCCCTTGATGGTGCCGCCTGTTTTTGCCAGCGCGGCGAATTCCTCGGTCCGCCGCGCCGTGCGCTCGCACCAAATGGCATAGTCGAGTGACACCGGGACGACGAGCGTGCCGTTCCGGTCGATCGCGGTAATCGCCTTGTGCTCAAAGCGGATCGTGCGCAGCGGCATGACCGTGCTGTGATAGCGCGCTAGGATTTGCGCGAGCCGCTGGAAGAAGAACGCGTCCTCCACGGTCATGGACATCACGGCGTTCGTCAGAAAGGCGGTCGGATTCACGCCGATACGGAAGAGTGCGTCGGCGGTGATTGTCTCGTGCCAGGGGGAGAACCAGGGATGCATCAGGAATTCCTCCGTCACTGCACGGCTGGCACTGAGTGCGAGCAGCTTCTTTCGATTCGCGATCCGCAGGTCTTCCGGCGTGGAACTCACCAGCGCCTCCTGAAGAGTCTCGTTCATTCCGACCGCGGAAAGCACCGTTCCCGCCCCGCCACCCACCGCGGCTGTCGCGGCGTTGAGGATCAGGCCTCCGCCGGCAGACGCCCGCGCCACTTTCGTGAGTTCCTGCTGCAAGGTTTCGTTGGTCGTGTAGGGGCTCACGCCCAGTTGCACCGCCAGCTTCGCCTTTGCCTCGCTCACGCCGGTGAGCCCTTTCAGTCCGCTGTCCTCGGTCTCGCTCTTGCCGCCCTTCAGTCCCTCCCCGATGCGCCCGAAGAAGCGCGAGGCACCCTTGGGCACATTCTTGAGCGTGCTGAAGGGATGCGTCACCAGCCCGACCGCGCTCCCGACCTTCTGCTTGCCGGCATTCGCAAACGCCTTGCCAAACTCCTCCGACTTGCTCACCCCGCGCAGGTAATCAATCGCGTAGAGTTCGCGAAGGAACTGGACGAGCGCAGGCGTGCCAGTGACTTCGTATTGCTCGTTGCCAGCGATGACAAGGTAGGTATTCCGCAGCCCATCGTTGTAGGCACCCTCGGCGACCGTGTGAAGAGGTCCGCTCATCAGCCCGGCAGGCACGAAGTCCTTTGCGTACACTGCCCCGCCTATCTCAAACGTCTTTTCAAACTTCGCGAGGAATGCCGGGTCATTTTCAGTGCCGTTCTCCGTCTGCGCGGGCAATGGTATGGCGCAGGCGATGATTACGATGGAAGCAACAAGAGAGGGGCGGTATGACATGGCAGTGGTGTGACGATGGGCTTGGGTGAAAGGTGTGCAGACTTTTTTTGGAAAGAGCAGCGACGCCGTGAAACTCAGGCCTCAATCCGGGCCGCCGGCAGCCTTCTCGACATAATAGCGTCCGCCCACGCCGAAGCTCACATTCTGGGCGCCGATTTACAGAACCTGCGTGGTCGAAAAATCCACCGGCAGCGTCTGCTGCCGGGCACGCCAGTCGTAAACGGATCCTGCGCTCACTTGGAATGATGTCAGACGGCTCGTGATATGGGAGACAAATGGCGCGACGGATGTGGCGTTCACCGATTTCTGGTGCCGATGGGGCCGCTTGCCACTATAAAGGGCTTTGCGGCGGCGATGACGTCCGCGTGCAGTCTGAAGATCTCTGGTGACGCGCTTCGTCGCGGGTTTCTTCCCGGCTGGCATGCGTGCGCGGCAGCGCAAGCCAGGGCAGAAGGCGGATCATTTGAAACGATACGACACACCTAGGACGTAAGTGCCCCGGCGCGAACTTTCGGCGAGCGGCATCTCGTAGCGGGCGATGAGCACCAGCCGGTCATCCCGACCCCATGCGCTGCCGATCTCGAACTTGAGCGAGGCGCCTGCGATATATCCCAAGGCCCCGCCGCTGCCGCCGCTCGCGAAATCCCTCTTCGCGGCGTACTCGACATAGCCATACCAGCGCCCCGGCAGATCGAATTCCACGCCCGGCTTGAAGTCGAGGGTTCTCCTTTTGCCGACCCCCTCCCTCTCGGCAACCGAGTAGTTGTATTGGAAGGTGGCCAACAGTTTCACCCACGGGTTGAGTCGCCACGAGCCGGCGGCCAGGGGCGAGAGAACGTACATGCCATCGCCCAGTTGCGATTCCATGGCTGTGGCGAACCGCGTCTTCATGCCGAGGCTCCACCGGACCTTCCATCGGGTTTCAAATGCACGAGTGAACGTCGCCTCCAGATCCCCCATCCCTGTCGCGCTGCCTACCGTGGAGGAAGGGCCGGCACGGTATGCCACGAGCGGCCAGTCCAGGGTGAGCTGCCATTCCTTGCGGCCACGGAAACCGAAGGCGATGCCTCCCGAGTAGGTGAGCGTATTCAGTGAATCGCCGGATTCGTAATTAATGAATTCATTCTCGAGCCGCATGCGCGTGCGTTGAAGGGTCCTGTCGTTCTCGACGTTGAGTTCACCTTCGATATCGCCGGGAGACGGCGAAGACTGCGGAGGCGCGGCGATCAAATCGCCGCAGGCCAGCGTTCCGCCGATGGACGCAATCAGAATCTGGAATGGGTTCATCGGTGCAAATCCGTGGTCAGAACTCCGGGGATGGCGCAGAGGATGGCGGCAACTGCGATGAGTCGCGGCTTAGAATGCCACGGCGGCCTTGAACCAAATCGTGTCACCCTTGAGGCGCCTCTCCACGCCGAGTTCCGGGAGCCATTTGAGCTCCGCGACGACATCCTTGCCGCCGACCTTCGTGACGTAGGAGAGCACCGGGCCGACGCCTGTCGTGCGCCCTTCAAAACCGCCGAGCTTGGCGCCGGAGCCGCTGTCCGCAGTGATTTGCTGGTAGTAAAAGGCATTGGCTCCGACTCCGACGAACCCTTTGCCCAACGGCAAGTGCTGCGCCACGGTCGCGTCCACATGGAACGTGGTTCCGCTGTGATAGTCGGTCGTGTCGTTCTTCGTGTTGAAGTCGAAACCTGCGAACACGGAGACTTCCGTGCCGATCTTGCTGCTCAGCCAGCTCACGTACGCGGAAGGCTCGAAGGTCCAGAAATTCTTGCCGAGGTTGGCCAGCGCGCCCCGCGTAAACTCGCCCGTGGGCGCATAGATGCCGAGGTTCACTCCGTAACTCAGGTCGCCCTTCTTCCACACGAGCATGAGTGGAAAAAACGATATGTCCCCGAGACCACTGGCGGTATCGCGGGCCGCGGCGGTGCGTGCGCCGACCTGGACGTCGCCTCTCACATTCATCCACACGTAGGGCACGGCGATGCCGACGGCATACTGGCCGCCAGCGATCTTCCACGGCGTCTGGTAGAGAAAGAGCGAGGTGTCGGCGTAAACGTCGGCATTCACATTGAGCACCACCTGTCCGGCCAGACTCAGTTGCTTCCCCGCCGTCGCGGAGCCGTTGTAGAAGGTGAAGAGGTTGACGTAAACGAACCCCTCCTTGCCCGGCGGCACGTCAATGAAGGATGACATGGCACCGGGCAGATAATGGCCGCTGCCGGCTTCCTCGGCGCGGAGGGCCGTGGAGAGCAGCGTGGCGGTGAGAATGGCGACGGATAGGACTTTGGATTTCATGGGTTTGGTGGATTAGCTTGAGGGGTTGGTGTGATTTAGTAAGGGCGGGGCGGAATGACGGGGATGCCATTGACGACGGTCGTCTTTACATAAACGGTCTGCCCGTCGATGTAGTACGCGTAGTAATAGGTGGTGCTGCAGTAGTAATAGGTAACGCCGCCATAGACCCGGGCGGCGTAGCCAGCCGGCAGGCCATACATGTAGCGGTGGGGATTGCGTGGGTCAAAGGGGCCGCGCGGATCGAAAACGCCACGGGGATCACGGATACCACGGGGATCACGGACACCGCGCGGATCACGGACACCGCGCGGATCACGGGCGCCGCGGGGGTTGGCCGGGCGATGGCGTGGTGCGGCGAAGCTTGCGGGCACGATGGTCGCAGTGATCACCGCCAAGATAAGCGGGAGGAGGAAAGCGCGTGAGTGAGTGAGTTTCATGGCTGGTATCTGTTCGGTGTTATCTCGAAGTGGCAGTTAGCGGCTTTTCAACATCTTCACTTTGTTTGAGCCGGCCGGAGGACGCTTGGTGAAGAGGCGGTCATCCACCGGCACATTCAGCTCCCATTTGGAAAGCTTGATGTCCCACGTCGGGTTCCCCTTGATGTCCGTAAAAGTGAGCAAGTAGCGCCGTGGCAGCTTGTCCTTCACTCCCACCCACAGGTCGCCAGTCATGCCAGACTGCTCAAAGTGCAGACGCTCGCACCGCGTCCAGCCGACCGACTCCGTTCCCATCACGCGCGCCGAGGTGACATCACGGAAAAGCTGGCCTGCCACGTCCTTTGCCAGCAGCTCGCCGACCGGCGGGCGAAAGCCAAAACGGTCATCCATCCGGTCGGTTAGCTGCTCGATCGAGCCAGCCTTGAGCGGCTCCAGCGCGTAGTGCTTTTCCGCCGGATGCATCACGCACAACGACGTTCCATCGAATGCGATCTCACGTGTTTCCCCACCCGCCGACTGCACCGAGTAGAACTGGTTCGGGCGTTTGACCGTGAACGCAATCGGCCCTTGCTCCAACTTTGCCCCGACTCCCAATGCGGGATCAATCTGGTGCTTCGCGGTCAGCTTGATGGTCTGGGCGGCCCCGAGCTTCGCGGACACGGACTTCGCGAGTTCGCGAGCCGCGGGTTCGATTTCAGCCTGCGCAGTTGTCGTCGCGAGACTTGTGGCCACGGCGACGGCCAGCGAAATGGATCGCACTGAGTGTGAGGTGAGGAGGTTTTTCATCGTGAACATGGATTGCGTTGAGCTTCGGATTGATTGGCTAGTCGTTATGCCCCGGCTTCGCATTCCCTTCGAAGGGGCCGTCATCGGTCAGGACCACGCCATTGGTCTTCGAGTATTTCTCCCAAAGGGCGATCATCGCCTTGCGCCGCGCGGGCTCCTGCTTGGAGAGGTCCTTCGTCTCGCCGACGTCGTCCTTGACGTTGAAAAGCTGCCACTCGCCGGTGCCGCCCGCGCCCTTGCGGAGGTTGAGCAGCTTCCAGTCGCCCTGGCGGATGTAGCGGTTGCCGAAGAGCTCCTCGCCGATCCAGTCCTTCTCGGTGCGGACGGACTCCGCCGCGCCGGAGAGCAGCGGCACGAGGGATTTGCCCGTGAGTGGCGCGAGCTTGCTGCCCGCCTGCTTCGAGGGATGCTCCGCGCCCGCCAGTTCGAGGAAGGTAGGCACGAGGTCGGTCGCGTGCAGGAGTGCGGGGACCATGTCTCCGCTGTGCTTCACACCGGGACCGGCGATGATGAGCGGCAAGCGGGTGCCGCCCTCGGTCACGAGGGTCTTGAACCCCCGGAAGGGCGTCGCGCCGGCCTGCGCCCACGCCACGCCGTAATCCACGGCCGAGCCTTTCTTGCCCCAGTTCTCGGGGCGCTGGTCGAAGTTCTTCAGGAACCACTGCTTGGCCTCGGGGGTGAAGACGGTCTCCACGAGTTGGGACAGCTCGGTCGGCTCTGGCCCGTTGTCCGAAATAAAGACGACCACCGTGTTGTCCAGCTTGCCCAGTTCCTTCAGCCGGTCGAGCACGCGCCCGATGTGAAAGTCCATGTTCGCCAGCATCGCCGCATAGATCTCCATCTTCCGCGCGGAGAGCTTCTGCTGCTCGGGCGTCAGAGAGTCCCAAGCGGGAATCTTCGGCAGCCGCGGGGTGAGTTGCACGTCCTTGCCCACGATGCCCAGCTCCTTCATCCGCGCGAGCCGCTCGGTGCGGAGGGCCTCATAGCCCTTGTCATAGACGCCCTTGTATTTGTCGAGCCAGTCATCCGGCACGGCGAACGGGCTGTGCACCGCCTGGAAGCTGAGGTAGCCGAAGAACGGCTTTCCGTCGTCCTTGTTCTCCTCGACGCTCTTGAGGATGAAGTCGGCATAGGCCTCCGTGGAAAAATGGTTGTCCGGCAGCTTCTCCAGCGGCTTGCCATTGAGCGTGAAGCTCAGCTTCGGATGCGCCGGGTTCGGATACTTCATGTCGCTCCAGTTGCTCCCGCCGCCCTGTAGCAGCGTGAAGTCGCGCTCAAAGCCCATCGCCGCGGGCCAATGCTTCGGGTCATACCCCATATGCGACTTGCCCGCCCAATAGGTGTGATACCCGGCATCCTTGAGCACCTTGCCGATGGGCACCACGCGGTTGTTCAGGTGGCCCTCGTAGCCCGGCTTGCCCTTCTGCTTCGGGCTGAGCGTTTCCTCCATGTTGCCAAAGCCCGCGATGTGGTGGTCGCACCCCGTCAGCAGCATCGAGCGCGTGGGCGAGCAGGTCGGCGCGACATAGAAACTCGTCCCGCGCATCCCGCGCTTCGCGAGCGCATCAATGTTGGGCGTCTTGATCTCGCCCCCGTAGCAGCCGATGTCGGAAAGGGCCATGTCATCGGCGATGATGAGGAGGATGTTGGGCTTGTCCGCCGCGCGGAGCACGGGTGCCAGCAGCGCAAGCGAGGCGAGGAGGAGGAGCAGGTGCTTCGATTTCATGGAATGTGGTTTGGGGTTCGTTGTTTGACTTTTGCCTGGCACGTACGCGCCTGAGGCATCACCGCATGTGCTTTATGATTGTTCCTCCGTGCGCCGGCTCGCCGTTGCTTGACTAAAGCTTGCTGAATCTTGCCGCTCGGAAATCCAGCTCCTCATGGGATCCTTACAGGAAAATGGGCGCATCGTTTTCATGGAAGCTCAGGCTGCGTCATCGAGATGCACGGTGGATGAGAGGAAACGCTCCCCCGCGAGCGCGGCGCGGACGGCGGGAAGGAGGTCCGAAGCGAGCCTTGACTTGACGACGTAGCCGAGTGCGCACGCATCAAATGCGGCCCGTGCGAAGTCGGCGTCTTCGTGAACGGTTAGAAAGACGAGCCGCGCCCGCGAGTGCTTGCGGCGGAGTGCTCGCGCGGCTTCGAGGCCATCGAGATGCGGCATGGTGATGTCGAGCACGATGACGTCGGGATCGAGCTTCGCCGCCGCGGCAAGGAGCGCCGCTCCGTCTGCCACTGCCCCCACCACCTCGCATTGGCCCTCCAGCGCGATCTCCGCCATCACGAGTATGGCCCGATGATCGTCAGCCAGCAGCACGCGCGCGGGATGCGCGGGCGCGGTGTCGGGACTGGATGGGGCGTCTGTCACGGTACGCTTTTTAGGCGCAGCGGGAAAGGGCCGATACTGTCAGAAGTGACAGGTGCCGCGCGCGACCTACGTGAGCTTCCTCAGCAGTCCGTGCGCGACGGCATACTGCACCACCTCGGCGTTCGTCTTCAGGCCGAGCTGTTCCATGATCGTGTATTTGTGAAAAGCGACCGTGCGCGCGGTGATCCGGAGCAGGTCCGCGATTTCCTTCATGGCGCGGCCTTCGGCGAGAAGCTGCAGCACCTCCCGTTGACGGGCGGTGAGTTTCTCCTCCTGCGGCTTCGCAGCCTCGCGGAGAAAAACAGCGAGCGGAACACCCCGCGTGACGAGCGGTGTGATGTAAGTCTTGTCCGCGAGCGCGTGCTCGATGGCGGTGAAGAGTTCGCCCGTCGCGGAGCTTTTCAGCAGGTAGCCGGAAGCGCCCAGCGGATCGCCTCCGCCGCGAGATCCGGGTCTTCATTGACCGTGAGAAAGATGAGCTTCACCTCCGGCATCCTGCGCCGGAGCTGCGCGGCGGCGTCCATGCCATTGAGCCGCGGCATGGAGATATCGAGGACGATGATCTCGGGCTGGGTGTTCGCGGCGATGTCGAGGAGCGCGCGGCCATCGCCCGCGGTGCCGACGATTTCGCATTGCGGCTCCAGCAGGCGGCGGAATGCATCGAGGAGCATCGTGTGATCGTCGGCGAGGAGAACGCGCGGGCGGTGTTTCATCGGGGCGTTGATTCCCCGGCTGCCGCGATCGGCACACGCACACTCACCCGCGTCCCGGTGCCCGGATGCGATTCGACGGTGAGCTGCCCGCCCACGAAGCGCGCCCGCTCGTTCATGCTCACCAGGCCCAGCGAGCCATTTGTGCGCGTGCCTTGCGGATCGAAGCCCGCGCCGTCATCGGTCACGACGAGGCAGAGGTGCCCGTCGGCGCGCGTGAGCTCCACTTTCGCGGCCGTCCCGCCGCTGTGCTTCACCACATTGTGCAGAGCCTCCTGCGCGACGCGGTAGAGGCAGAGCGCCGCGTCACCCGGCACCGTCCGGGGCACCTCGCGCTCGGTGAACTCAACCGCGATCTCATGCGCGAGGGCGAATTCCTTGCAGAACCCGCGCACCGCGGCGACGAGGCCGAGTCGATCGAGCTTCGCCGGATGCAGGTTGTGTGAAAGCCGGTGAAACTGGGGACGGATGGTTCGGACATGGGGCAGTGTGGAATGTGGCAAGACGCGAGCGCCCGATGCAACGCAACATCCAAGCGGGTCCAAGGCGCGGCTTTGGAGCAATTTTGGAAATGGATGGCCGTTGTCTGAGATTGAGACTGGCGCGGGGGAGTTGTGGATATTGG
>Ga0315906_10008170_pt1 | contig 12575 bp, 10 predicted proteins | sample LakEriMetagenome_4_FD_203526 | JGI IMG/M metagenome (GOLD analysis project Ga0315906, IMG submission 203526) | Freshwater fungal communities from buoy surface, Lake Erie, Ohio, United States - Buoy 2 MA122 | ecosystem: Environmental > Aquatic > Freshwater > Lake > Lake biofilm | place: USA...
GGAGACCGTTCCGATGGTCGCCTTGGCCACCTCGAATTCGAATTGAAAGTGGCCGGCGTCCACCGAGTACGGGCTCTCAGTCTGGTCGGGTCGGTCGGTGCTCAGGGGACGCAAGTTTTCCCGGGGCACCGGATCGACGAGGGAGTACCGCTTCGTGCGGGAGGGATCCGAGGCGAGGACCTCGTTGGGTAACGCCAACCCCAGGGCCAACCCCAGCCCCAGGAGTCGTGGTGCTTTCTGGAGCCACCCCCCGGCATCGGTTACCGCGGCCCAGAATTCGGTCGACCGAGTCTGTATCATGGCTGGGTGATGCCGCAGGGCCCTGCGCAAGGCAACATCATTGTATTAACCCTAAAACAAAAGTCCCGAGAGGTGCGCCAGCGACAGCGGTGCGTGGGGTCGCCACCCCCTTCCGATGACCCGTCGGATCGCGGGGTTCACAGGATGGCCACCACGTCATTCCTGGACAGCCTCAGCCCTCCTCGTCCTGCGGTTCCAGCGACGCGAGGATCGACTGGCAGGTCTCGAGGTGCCGGCCCAGGCGTCGATGGCGGCGCACCAGCAACGCCACGGTGACTGGAAACACCAGCCCGAGGACGACCCACGGCCACCCCAGTCCAGTGGCCGAGAGTGGGTCCAGGTACGGCAGCGAACCTTCGGGCAGGACCCATCGGAGGCTCGTTCCTATCAGGAGTCCTGCGCCAAACCACCACGCGCTCGCCCGGGTGAGCATCATCGCCTGTCGGGCCCGTTCGGCCCGCAGGGTCCAGTAAGCTTTTGGGGAGTTGGCGGTGGCCCTCCAGAGCGTCTGACGTCGTCGATGGGTCCAGGCCGGGTGGGCCAGACATCCCAGGGCCGAGAGTCCGAGAAGGAATCGGCCTGCCCCCTCGGTGACCTGGAGTGCCATCGCCGACAGGATCCCCGCCATCGCGAGCGCCAGCATCCAATCTCCGAGGGTGATCCACCGCAACCGACGGGCCTCGGCAGCCCAGAGGCTCCGCATCCTCTGGGTCGATTCCAGCCGAGGATGAGTCGCAGCCGAGGTGCTGACCCAGGCCTTTCGGAGCATTTCCCAGGATGGGTCGGGATTGGGCGATTGGATTTTCATGATCGATGCATCCATGCGGAAAGCGATTGCCGTGCCCGATGGAGCCGAACGGTCACGGCGCTTTCACCGATCCCCAGCGCGTCGGCGATCTCGGCATGGCTAAAGTCCTCGAGGTGGAGAGAGACCACCTGCCGCTGGGACAGCGGCAACCGTTCGATGGCCCGGGACAGGGCCTCTCGGACCGAAGCTTCGGAGGCCATCTGGTCCGGCCCTTCCATCTCGCTGGGATGCTCCTCGTTGAGCGGTTCGCGGTCTGCGCCCCGCATGACGCGGCGCACATGGCCCGCGCCGATGTTATGGGCGATTCGTGCGATGAAGGTCCGGTGCGACGCCTCGCCCCGAAAGGAAGGCAAGGCGCGCCATAGGGCCAGAGCCAAGTCCTGATGCAGGTCTTCGCGAGCCGACGCGGAGCGCTCATAGGTCGACAAGATCCGGTCCACGAGTCCCCGATGTGACTCCAGCAGGTCTGTCAGCGGGTCCGGGTCGGTGTTCATGGCACGACGGGCGACGGGATGCCGCCAGCAGTCATCCCGGTGCACCGTCGGCTCCGCAGGAACCATGCTGCGATGGCCAGCGACGGCCACCAGATCGGCAGCCACAGGATAAAGATCAGGATCCAATACGCGAGCCACACCGGCGCCAGCGCATGGATCCAACGTGCTAACGGGGTGATCGGATCGGGGATGCCCGCTGCGATCAGGAGATTGTTCCCCGTGGCCAGTCCCTTCATCCCGAGAACGCAGACCGGGTTGGCGATGTAGTGGAACGCGGCTCTGGGGACGTTCCGGTCAGAAAACGGGTTCAGGTAGAGCCAGTTCCAGAACGCGAGGCCGGGGCGGTTGAGGTAGCGGGGGTCGATGCGGTGGCACGACCCGAGGCTCCAAACCAACATGCCCGTCAACAGAAGCAATACCGCGCCGTTGATCCACAAGAAGCGGCCCAGGTCGAAGGCACCAGGCCCTCCGCCGACATGCGGGTTGGCCTCCTGGGCAAGACCGGAACCGATGGCCAGCACGGTCGATGCCGCATCGGTCGCCGTAAGGATGGCGTAGGCCAGCATGAAGGTGACCGTGAAGGCCCAGTGCCGTGGATCGAGGTTTTTCGTCACCCCCCCCTCCAGTTGCACGGAACCAAGAAACCTTACCGAAAAATTTCTCGGCGCCTTGGGGCCTCTCTGCCGTGGGCGGGAACTTCAGCCGGCGTGGCAGCTGCGGAAGCCGGTCACCAGTGCCTCCCGGTCGAGGTTGCGCCCGATGAAGACCAGTCGGTTGAAGCGGGTCTCGCCGGGTCGCCACGCCCGGTCTGCGTTCGATTCGAGGAGCATGTGCACCCCTTGGAAGACCACCCGCTTGGAGGAGCCTCGGAAATTCAGGATGCCCTTGCAGCGGAAGAGATCCTCTCCCCGGGTCTGCAGCAGCTCGCCCAGCCAGGCGTTGAGGCGCTTGGGATCCAGTTCGGCCGCGTCCTCGATGCCGACGCTCGAAACCGATGCGTCGTGCTCGTGGCCTGGTCCGCCAAACTCCTGCGAGGCGGCGGGCTCCAGCAGCCCATCGCCGAAGCCGCCAAGGGTCGCGGCGAACTCTTCGGGCCGGTGTTGGGTGTAGAGCAGGAGGTCCATCGGCTCGTCTACGCGCACTAAGAACCGGGAGGGGCCGGATTCTCCCAACACCAGCCGGTACCGTTGGGGGCCGGGCACGACGCTCTCGCCAGGTTGCAACGTCACGGGCGGCAGGGCGAAGCGCTTGAGGGCCTCAAGCCGGGACCCGTGCAACGCGTCTGGACCGGCTGTCCCAGGGCCCGCCGCGAGGGCCACCAGATCCATCGTGGCGTCCGGCCCGGGTTGCAGCACGAGCTCTCCGATCCCCGCCGGCAGCCGGTAAATCCCGGCCCACTCAAAGGGCAGCTCTTCGACCAGGAAGTCGGCGTCCTGCGCCAGCTTCGCCGCGAGGTCGAAGGCTTGGATCCGGAGGATGTGCTCCAGCGGCAGCGCCGCGCGCTCCGTGCGGTGGATGCGCGCGGCGGCGTTCATCACGCGCAGGCGGCGCTCGAGCCCCTCGACGCTCCCGCCTGTGCAAAGGTCGGTCTTGTTGAGCAGGATGACGTCGGCGAAGGCCACCTGTTTCCGGCACTCCTCCGAGGTGTCTAGATGCTGATCCACGTGGTAGGCATCAACCAGGGTCACGATGCCGTCGAGGCGGAAGGCTTCCTTCACTTCGTCGTCGACGATGAAGGTCTGGGCCACGGGTCCGGGGTCCGCCAGACCGGTGGTCTCGACCAGGATGTAGTCGAAGCGGTCCCGTCGCTTGAGCAATTGCCCGAGGATGCGGATGAGGTCGCCTCGGACGGTGCAGCAGATGCAGCCGTTGTTCATCTCGAAGACCTCCTCGTCGGCGTTGATGACCAGCTCGTTGTCCACGCCGACTTCGCCAAATTCATTCTCGATGACCGCGATGCGGCAACCGTGGTTCTCGGAGAGGATGCGATTGAGCAAGGTCGTCTTGCCGGATCCGAGGAAGCCGGTGAGGACGGTGACAGGAATGCGGGAGTCCATGGGGGGGATAGGGTTTGAGGGGAGACAGGAAAAGAGTCCGGGTCAGGCCGGTAGCGGGGATCAGGAATTTTAGCGTAGAAGCAACGCGATGTCGGACCGCCGGACCCGGCACAGCTTTTTGGCGATCTTCAGGGTCCGCCAGGAGCCGCCGGGCTTGGGAATTCCGATGACCGTCTCGATATCCGGGCAACCGGGCTCTGAGCAGCGCATTTCGGTCACCGAAACAACTTCTCCTGCGTCGAGGCTGAGGAGGTCCCGGGTCCATCGCTTGATGCGCCGGGCGCAATCGGCATTCGGCCCAGTGCGGGTGCGGATGGATTTGCCGGATGGATCTGGGCTCATCGGGATGAGCGGCATCATCCGCAGGGAAGGCTTCACGGCATCCGGGTTTGGGGTGGGATTTTTCAAGATCGGTGATGCCAGTAGGCGAGGGTTCGGTTGAGTTGGTGGGCCACCCAAATCAGAGCGCAGCCACCGGCGGTCAGGAAGGTCTCGAAGATTTCTCCCAGGCCAGGGGCGGTGCCAAATCGGGCAAGGAGCAGGAGCGACCATCCGGGTAAGACCCAGATCCAGATGCGACCCGAGCGGTGACGCCTCCAGCCCAGCACCATGGCAGGCACTCCCGGGACCACAACGCACAGAGCCATGATCCGGTGCGCCGCCTCGCCGGCCAGTGCCGGAGCAACCGAGAGCAACCAGAAGGCCTGGAGGCAATGGAGGCTGCACCCAACGGCCAAGCCAGCGCAGAGCCTGTCGAAGACATTCGTATCGTCGGCGCCGGTGATCATGCGCTTGGGCCTATCGGGGTGGGCCTGCGCTGGAGCTGCGGGCCTTGTGCGGGCGCTGGGCGGCGGGGAGCGGTGTTTTCAACGCCCACCCTCAACCCAGGTGAATGCAAGTCGTTTGCAATGACTGGGTAGGATTTGGGCGATCGCATTATGAGGGGGCCTTTAGCGGGCGCGGTAAAAACGGTTCGGGGAGCTCGAACCGACCGGAACTGTCACGGTGACGGGGTCAAAACCGGGGGTCACTGTTCCGACGGGATCCCAATGGAGCAAATCTGGAGACGTCTCCAGGTGCGTGGTCTTCCCCGGTGTTCCTGAAAGGGAAAAATCGAGATTCCCGGGGCCTCCCAGTCGCGGGCTTCCAAGAATGGGCAGTGATTCCGGCAGTGGTTCAACGGAGAAGAGGATCGGTGTTTCGGCGCTCCAGACATTGGTGCCATCGAGCTGGGCGCGTGCTTGCAACCAGACCGTGGTGAGGCCGGGCGCTGAGAAACCCATATTGTGGTGCTGGTGGGCTCCGACAGGCAGCCCCAGGCGGTCCCTCTCGGTCAGCCCATCCCGGCTTTGCACGGTCACTGCCAAGCCCCCGGTTCCATCGAATTGCCAGACACAAACGTGGGCGGGGCCTTCGATCCGGCGTACGAACAGGTCGAGTACCTGTGGGCTCAACTTGAGGCCCTCCGTGTTGAGACCCAAAAACAAAAGCCTTGGATCCTGACTGGCCGGAAGCACCCACAGTGGGGAGTCCACCGGTCCCAGGGTTTCAAAACCCGGGGGGATGGTGAGTTGGGCCGCCTCAGGAACTCGGATCACGGTTTGACTCGAAATCCGGTTGGTGAACCTCAGGTGGTCGCGAAGCACCACTTGAAGAAGGTTGGTCCCCTCCGGGGAAATCACCACTTTGAGGTCGACGTGCTCGGTGGTCAGAGAGTGACGAACACCGCCGCTCTGTGAGAGGGCCGGGGTACCGGCCCTCAACCCTGCCACCGAGAGGTAAAGTCCGCCGATCCAGCCCAGCCTTTGCCACTTCGAGATGCCACGGGTTAGTTGAGCCATGGGAGAAAGCGCGGAATCGGTGGTTCAGATCTGGAGGACCGGCCTCTGTTCGGAACGGCTCAGTTGGAGCGTTTGCGCAGAGCCCAAAAACCAAAACCGACACCGGTGAGAGCCAGGGCCCAAGTGGAGGGCTCTGGAATCACCTGGAATCGGTAGGTGGCCGGATCGCTCGTACGGAGGCCGTCGATGAGGTGGGTGCCAGAGGCTTCCAGCGTGACGGAATAGTCGCCGGGAGCGGAGAAGCCGACATTGAAATGGCCATGGCTGCCGGGGACCAGCGGCAAACGGTCGCCAGCGGTAATGCCATCGACCGTAGATATCTTGAGTTCGGGTGCGCCGAATCCGCTGGTGCCCCAGATCGAGAATGTGCCCGGACCGCTGACGGCTTTCAGACTGAGAGTGATATTGCCCGACCAGTCGCTGGCGGTGAGTTCTTCGGTGCCGAACCCGAGGAAGGGCAATTGGGAATTCTCCGTCGTGGGAAGCACCCAGACCGGTGTGCCCGTGGCCCCCAGAAAACTGGTGAACGCGCCGCCCGGAGAAACTCCGGCCGCCGCGGATCCGATGGCAAAAACCGCCTCTCCCGGGGCGAACTCTTGGTCGAGTGGTTCCTCTTGATGAACATGTAAATCAAAGGCCTTGTCTTCGTATCCGATACCGATATCGACATGGCCGAATTGGATAAAAGTTTGGGAAAACGCAGGAATTACCAGCGTCAAGGCTGGAACGAACAAAAGCAGTTTCATGGAGAATAAGCGACGAGTTTCAAACCAATGCAAACAGTTTGCAATTGATCGCTCCCTGTGTCAATTCCCAACCTGTTGCCGGGTCAACTGATGGATTTGTGCGGGCCGGTATCTCCCGATCAGGGACAGGCTCCGAGGCGGCTTTGTGTCCCCTCCAGTCAATGGATTCTCCGTGCGGGCGTATTGGCGCCAACCCCGAGGTCAGTGCCCTTCAGGAAGGACTGCGGGCGAGGGGTATCCTCTGAGAGATCACCGGGATCCAGGCTTGGAGACGGCGGAGTCTCGCGGCAGCCACCGGGGATGATCCAAGCCGCCGGGTCCGATGCCACTGTGGATCTTTCGGGAATCGCGGCTGTGCCCATCGGTCACCCGAAGGTGGGGCACGCCCCCTGTTTCGGCGCGGCAGAAGGCGACCGGGCCCCCACCCGGGAACTCCGTCGCCCTGAAATCCCAAATGCCTTCGGTGCGTGGAGTCACCCAGCCGATGGAACCCGTTTTTGGATCGATCCGCGCGATGGCGGTGCCGCCCCGGGCTTGGTCGGGCTTGAAGTCGCGGTTGAAATGATCGGTATCGGGCCGCTGCGATTGATATTCCCAAGGCACTCTCGAGCCCGGGATGCGCAAGGGGGCGAGGATGTGGCCATCCTGCGTCCACACGGGCACATTGGAACCGCCGCCGCGATGGTTTGCCGAGCCGTAGGTGGCTGCGAACCACAGGGACTGACCCTCGGTGAGCATTCGGAATCCGGTCCCATCCGGGCGACACACGCAGACGTCGGACCAGTCGTGTCCTGGATCGACCGGTGCGTGGCAGTCTTGAAAGACCAACCACTGACCATCGGGAGACCAACTGGGTCCGAAATACAAATGACCGGGTTGGGCGGCGACTTTCACCCGGTTGCCCCCGTGGGTGTCGCAAGTCCAGATCTGGTAGCCTTCGCGACTGGCCAGATGGAAGGCCACGCGCCGTCCGTCCGGGCTGAGGCTGTAACCGTAAGGCAGTCCTTCGTCTGGTCCGGTGAACTCGCGGGCATCCGAACCATCCAAACGCATGTTGAAGGTTTGTCCGGGTCGGGTGCGGATCACTTGCATGAGGATGCGTCCCCCTTGAAGCACCAGTTGCGGCGCATAGAACGACGCCAGTCGATCGCGCGTGGCCAGTTCCTCCAGGGATTTCCGATCGAGGTCGTAGGCCCAAACGTGGGTGGGTGTCTGGTGGTAGTATTCGTCGAAGGGTCGGCCCGGACCGTCCCGCCGCGCCTCCATGCTCAGCAAGAGCACCCGCCCGTCTTCCAAGAAACCGGCCGGCTGCCACGTCACCTGACCGGGGGCCGAGACGTCCAGTTCACCAAAGTTCTGGCCCGTCGCGTCGATGACGCACGTCTTGCCCGACGCGGTGAAGAACAGTCGCTTTGGCCCGTGGACACCCACCGGCATCAGGGAGCATCCAGAAGCCACGGTCAGGCTGCCCAGCCAAGACCGCTCAAGGAACTGTCTTCGATTCATGAGGATTCACTTTACGTTGGTTCCGCTCGGCCGGCTTGTCGAGAATCCTCGCCGCATCGGCCCTCGCTGCGCTTCAGGGGGCGATCTCCATTCTTTCGTGCTGGATCGCTCGAGGTTCGGGAAATAGTGTCCCACAAAATCCCCGTCCCTTGATCTGCTTTGGCCATTTGCGTGGTGTGAGCGTGTTGAGTCAAACCGTGTGCATCACGTTTGGCCTGCTGCTGGGCTCTGCCCATGCCCAATCAGGTGCCTCTCTGGAATGGAAATCGGAGCCCGGAATCCGCAGGGCCATGGTCCGTCCGGGTCCTGGGACCGGTCCTGGCTTCACCCTTCAGCCCGCTGCAGCGACTGGCATCGGATTCACCAATCATCTGGCAGAAGCCACTGTCGCCCGGAACCGCCTGCTGGAACTGGGTTCGGGCGTCGCCTTGGGTGACATCGATGGCGACGGGCGTGTGGATATCTATTTCTGCCGCCTCGAAGGCGACAACGTTCTCTACCGCAATCTCGGCGACTGGCGTTTTGAAGACATCACGGCCCGAGCGGGTGTCGCGTGCCCGGATCAGTCTTCCACCGGCTGCACCTTTGCCGACCTCGACGGCGACGGCGATCTGGACTTGCTGGTCAATAGCTTGGGCGGTGGCACACGGTCTTTCCACAACGACGGCAAGGGTCAGTTTACCGAGGTCGAGATGGGGTTCTTCCGGAACTCCGGGGCCACGTCGATGGCCTTGGCCGATGTCGATGGCGACGGCGACCTCGACGTGTACGTCACCCACTACCGCACCGATACCTTCCACGACCCTCCGAAGGGCGGTCGATTCGTCCAGCGACGCACGCCCGACGGCGGTACGGTGATCGAACCGAAGGATCGTTACCTGGGAGTTCCCGCCATGAATGGGAACCTGGAGGTCCTCGAACGCGGGGAACCCGATGCCCTGTACATCAATCGAGGTGGGACCAACGTGGTGGTGGCCCCGTGGAATGTGGGGTTGTTTCTGGACGAACAGGCAGAGGCTTTGGTGGATGCCCCGCGCGACTGGGGGCTGGCCGTGATGTTCCGGGATCTCGATGGCGATCGTCAGCCCGACCTCTACGTTTGCAACGACTTCGTTCACTGGCCTGATCGGCTCTGGCTCAACCGAGGCAAGCGATTCCAGGCTGCGCCGCCAACCGCGCTGCGCAATCAGCCGCTCTCATCCATGTCCATGGATGCGGCCGACATCGACCGCGACGGACACGACGACTTCTTCGTCGCCGAAATGCTGAGCCCTCGGCGGCAAGACCGCGCGCGTCAACGACCCGACACCCTCGACGGAGTGATGCGCTGGCCGGTTGAGCGCCCGGGATTCCGCCCGGAAGTCACCCGCAACGTCTTGCAACGGTCGCGGGGCGACGGCACCTGGGCTGAGATCGCCCAAATGGCAGGCGTGGCCGCTACCGATTGGACTTGGTCGTCGGCCTTCCTCGATGTGGACCTCGACGGCTGGGAAGACCTGCTGCTGACCACCGGCAATTTCCACGATGTTCAGGACATCGATGTGCAACGTCGCATCATTCGGGAAGGTCTCTGGAAGACCCCGGAGACGCGTCAGCGGGCTCTGGCCTTGCTCCCGCCGCGGCAAACCCCGTCGATGGCCTTTCGCAATCGTCGGGACCTGACCTTTGAAGATTCAGGCAAGCGTTGGGGCTTTGATCAGAGTGGATTCGCCCACGGCATGGCCTTCGGGGATCTTGATAATGATGGGGATCTCGACGTCGTCATCAATGTGCTCAACGGTCCAGCCCGCCTGCTGCGCAACGGCAGCCCGGCCCCACGCTTGGCTGTCCGCCTGAAGGGAGCCCGCGGTAATACTGCAGGCATCGGGGCGAGGCTCAAGGTCACGGGCGGTCCAGTGACCCAGACGCAGGAAATGATCGCCGGTGGGCGTTACCTGTCCGGAGATCAGGCCCTCCGTGTCTTTGCGGCGGGTGCGGCCCGTTCGCTGGAAGTCGAGGTTCTTTGGCGCAAAGGCCGCCGGTCTGTAGTCCGCGGGCTGGAGCCCAATCAAATCATCGAGATTGAAGAGCGGGACACCCTGGATCCGCTGCCGCCCACCCCAGCGCCGACGCCCCTGTTCGAGAGCCTTGTCACCGATTTGGATCCGGTGCCACCAGAGCCTGATGCCTCAGAAATCACCCGCCAGCCGCTCCTGCCGCGCCGTTTAGGAACCGAGGCTCCGGGTGTGGCCTGGGTCGATTGGGACGCCGATGGCGATCCGGACCTCTTGATTAGCGCCGACGAAGAGGGACGTTTTCGGGCCCTTCGGAACGACGGACCGGCGGGATTCGTGCCGGAGACCGGAGCCCTGGGTTCTGTGGCGGTTTCGAACTCCGTCGCCGTCTTGGTTCATCGTCGACGCGATTCCCCGACCCGGCTCATGGCCGGGATTTCCAACAATAAAGCGCCCCTCGCCCGGGCACCGCGGTTCCACAGCTGGACCCTGCAGACCGGCAAGCCAGTCGTCGCCACCAATGCCCCCGTTGATGAGGCGACCACCGGCCCCATGGCTTTGGCGGACATTGACGGTGATGGCCAGTTGGACCTGCTGGTCGGGGCCCGCGCCCGTGCCGGACGCTATCCAGAAACCTCGCGGACGGTGATCCTTCCCGGTCGGGCAGACGGTTGGGGCGAAGCCCAGCTCGTGACAGACCAGGTACGAGCCAGTGGCGCCGTCTTCACCGATATCGATGGCGATGGAGACCCAGATCTCGTGCTCGCCGGCGACTGGGACACCTTGCGTTTCTTCCGCAATGACGGAGGCCGCTGGGTCGATGCCACGGCTGAGTCGGGGCTGGGGGCTTGGCGCGGTCTCTGGAATGGCGTCAATGCCGGGGATTTCGATGGCGACGGCCGACTGGATCTGGTGGCCTCCAATTGGGGCCGCAATTGGCGGACGGACCAACCGGGCGCGAGCAATGCGCCCGTCCAAATGGTTTACGGTGAGTTCCACGAGCCCGGCCAAGTACTGACCTTGATGGCCTCCTGGGATCCGCACAGTGGTCGGCAAACCCCGTGGCGCTCCTGGTCTTCGCTGTCTCAAGCCATCCCAGCATTGACCGAACGCGCGCATTCCCACCGCGAGTTTGCAGCCCTGACCGTCGATTCCCTCCTGGGTCCGTTAGCCACCCGAGGGCGGACTTTGACTGCCGAAACCTTCGATTCCATGATTTTCCTCAATCGGGGCGGTCGTTTTGAAGGTATCCCATTACCCGCTGAAGCCCAGTTTGCTCCGGCGTTCGGTCTTTCGATCGCGGATTTCGACGGGGATGGCAGCGAGGATCTCTTTCTGGCTCAGAATTTTTTTGGCATGGACGTGGAGACCTCGCGTCAGGATGCGGGCACTGGTTTGGTGCTTTTGGGCGACGGTCGGGGCCGCTTCCGAAGCCTAGGCCCTCGTGAGGCCGGATTGAGTATGCCGGGTGAGCAGCGCGGCAGCGCAGTGGCCGATGTGGATGCCGACGGGCGTGCAGACCTGGCCGTGGGACTGCAATCTGGCAAGACCCGGATCTTCCGCAACCGGGCAGGCAAACCGGGAGTCCGGGTGGCCTTGGAAGGACCGGTTGGAAACCCGGATAGTATCGGAGCGGCGGTTCGATTGGTGATGGGTTCACGGTTGGGACCGGTTCGCGAAATCCACGCCGGCGCCGGATTTCGGTCTCAAGATTCTCCAGAAATTCTTCTGGCCGCTCCGCAGGATCCGACGGCTGTGGAGGTGCGGTGGCCTGGAGGGAAGGTGCAGCGTTCCGAGTGGCCAGTCGGTGCCCGTTCCGTGGTGATTAGTGTCGAGGGCTTGCGCCCACGCTAGAAGAATGCCCACCCCAAAAGGGGCTACCCTAGGGAAAAGGAGTGAACAACTTTGTGGGTTCGGCCTGTATGTTTTCGCTTGTGAACCCGAGACTCTTGGGAGCAAATCTAAAAGCTCCCCTCCAATAGACCTGATCCAATCGGCAGACTAAATCCGCGTGCGTGGTTGCACGGGAGGTTGTTTTCGACTGGACCACGGATTGAGGGATTGTCAATCCTCATCAACTCCCGAGTTATGAATCAAAAAACCAATGCTGCCTCCTACCGGCTTCTCGCCGGTCTGGCTGCCCTCACCTTGGGCACGGTTGCGGCGCAAGCCCAAGCCGTTCCGCCGGTCCTCGCCCACTGGGACTTCGAGCGTGTCGAAGCCGATGGCGTATCCATCAAATCAGTCAACGGTAAGTACGTTGGCACCATCAATGAAGCCGCCAAGATCACCGAGGCCGGCGGCGGTCGCCCGGGTGGCGGTCGTGGTTTCGACGTGTCTCAGGCCAACAGCTCACGAGGTCACATCTTGGTGGAGGCCACCGGCGACGACAACCCGATGAACCTCGCCGCTGCGGATGACGCAGTGACCATCATGCTGTGGCAGAAGAATTTCTCCAACGTCAACAGCTCCTCCTTCTGGTTCGTGGCCGACAGTCAGGCTCGTGGTATCCAAGCCCACGTCCCTTGGTCCAACGGGCGTATTTACCTCGACAGCAACGGTTGCTGCGCAGCTCCTTCCCAGCGCCTCGATCAGGCCGCTCCGGAAGGGTTCGACTGGACCACGTGGCACCACTACGCGTTCGTCAAGAACAAGGAGACCAAGCAGATTTACATTGATGGTGAGTTGCTTGCCGAGCAGACCGAAGGTGTGGGTCCACTCCCGACGGATTTCACCCGACTCTTCATCGGCGCGGCCAGCGACAGTAACGCCCCGGACGGCATTATCGACGACTTCGCGATCTTCAAGGGAGCGCTGACCCAAAAACAA
>Ga0315906_10008172_pt1 | contig 12572 bp, 27 predicted proteins | sample LakEriMetagenome_4_FD_203526 | JGI IMG/M metagenome (GOLD analysis project Ga0315906, IMG submission 203526) | Freshwater fungal communities from buoy surface, Lake Erie, Ohio, United States - Buoy 2 MA122 | ecosystem: Environmental > Aquatic > Freshwater > Lake > Lake biofilm | place: USA...
ACCCTTGCAATTAAGAAAGAGCAATTTTTGAAATTGCAAGGGATTGTTGAATACCTGTCCGCGAATGGTGTCAAACCACAAAATTCTGAAGAAGTAGTTCAAACGGAGCAAAATTGACAATGGCAATTACATATACAGTAGCAGAATATACTGCGGAAGATAGAACAGTAGAAGTTACATTTGAAAATTCAGAGGGCCTCATCCACAAGAGAACTATCAATATTCCACATAATGAAGATGGAACTATTGATGAAGATTATTTTCAGGAAATTCTTGAGGGACAACTTCGAGGTGTAGAAAATAAACTCAGAGTTGGTGCAGTTACATTTACCGAACCAGAACCAACACCAGAACCACTAACACCACCAGAACCAGTAGGTATTGCAACGACATAATAATTTGTATTTTTTGACATGAATTTCGCGCAACATTGCTTTAATTATGGGGGTTCAATTCATCCAATAATTATCCCATCCATTTTAAATTCTGGGTTGGGATTGATGAACCCCTCAATTTATATTCACAACAACAAAATATCAGTCAATCTCCGAGCGGTTAATTATACTTTTTATCATTCAGAAAAGAAGTTATTTCAACATCCATACGGTCCTCTGACTTACATTCATCCAGAGGACGACTTACATCTTCGTACTAGAAATTTTTATCTAGAACTTGATAATAAGTATGAGATTACAAGAATTGACGAAATTGATACCTCAAAGTTTCCAGATAAAGAACTTTGGGAATTTGTAGGCCTTGAGGATGTGAGGATTTTCTGTTGGGGTGGAAAACTGTATACCACTGGGGTCAGAAGAGACTTGGATACCATTGGTACAGGTAGAATGGAACTATGTGAAATTGAAGTCCAAAATAATAGGGTTGTTGAGGTTTCAAGAGTTAGAATTGAACCTCCAAATAATCAAAATAGTTATTGCGAAAAGAATTGGATGCCAATTCTAGATTTACCATATCACTATATTAAATGGAGCAATCCTACAGAGGTAGTGAAAGTAAATCCAGAAACTGGAACTTCAGAAACTGTATTTTTGGGACAAAGGGAAGATATTCCAAGAGATTTGCGCGGGGGTTCTCAAGTCATACCTTGGAGAGATTATTATGTTGCAATCACTCACGAAGTAGATTTATTCAAAAGTGAAACTGATAGAAAAGATGCCATTTATAAGCACAGAGTATGTTTTTGGGACAAGAACTTTAATCTGGTAAAATGGACTCAAGACTTTTCTATTATGGGAGGTCACGTAGAATTTTGTGTTGGTTTAGCACAACAAGGTTCTGATTTTCTTATGACATTCGGTTTCCAAGATAATGCTGCATACCTTTTAAAATTTCCAGAAAAAATATTTGAGGATATGGTAAATGAATGACCTACAAAATCTTTTAGATGAATTTGTTAGAGACCCAGAGAATCCAATCAATAATTTAAATCTGGCAAAGTTTTATCATTCTATCAGTCAAACAGCTTCTGCAATCTCTTATTACACAAGAACTGCAGAAAGGACAGAAGATAAAACTCTGATGTATGCTTGCCTTCTTGCAGCATCCGATTGCTTTAATTCTCAAGGATGCAGAAATAATTCAGTCAAAGGTCTACTTCAAAGTGCAATTGCAGTACAACCAAAAAGACCTGAAGGATACTTTCTTCTTTCAAGATTCTATGAAAAAGAAAAGAATTATCACGATTCATATCTAATTGCTTCGATTGGTGAGGATGTTGCCGATTTTAATTCGGAACCTCTTCCAATTAAGGTTGATTATCCTGGATATTATGCTATTCTATTTGAGAAAGCCGTATCATCCTGGTGGTGTGGATTATGTGATGATAGTAGGGATTACTTCCTAGAATTGAAAACCAAACATTGGAATGAGATGGACGAGATTCATAAAAATGCTGTAATGAGTAATTTAAAATTACTTAAAGTTGGTTTTGATTGGGGAGTGAATAGTGAAACGATGAATAAAATCATCGAAAAAGAAATATTTGAGGAAAATATCTATGAGAAATTCTTTTCAGTAAAAGAAAATGATATTGTAATGGATATTGGTGCAAATGTTGGGGCATTTTCTTATTCTATTCTGCATAAAAATCCAAAACACATTTATTGCATAGAGCCATCTACAAATTTAGTCAGTACGATTCAAAATAATTTGAAGGGACATCCAGCAACAATCATCAATTGTGCGGTTTCAAACGATAATTCTAATAATAAAGAACTTGATGATGATGTTTCAATATATTCTCACGAAGGGACATATAAAACAAGAACATTCAAAAGCATTCTTCAAGAATATAATATCAATCACATAGATTTTTTAAAGATTGATTGTGAAGGTGGAGAATATGATGTATTTGTGGAAGAAAACAGAGACTTTCTTCTGAATAAAGTTAAGTATATTGTTGGAGAGTGGCACTTTACTGGAATTAATAACTTTCTAGAAAAATTTACAAACTTCAGAAAACTATATCTAAAAAATCATAAGAACTATAGAGTATTCGAAAGGTGTGGAAAAGAAATTACCGATAAAATTTTTGATGATGAGTATTTAATTGGATTTGAGAAGTGGTATAGAGAGGGTGGTGACGGACAACTTATGATTTATATTGAAAATGATATTGAAATAGAAGAGGAACCTCATCTATTTTTTTCAATCAACCAAAATGAAAACCAAACATCTTGGATTGTAGATAATTTTTATGATTCTCCTGGGGAAGTAAGAAGATTTGCATTGGAACAAGAATATGTTGAGGGTGGATTTGGTAGAGGATTTATTGGAAGACGCACAGAACAACAATTCTTATTCCCAGGTCTCAAAGAAAGATTTGAGAAAATTATGGGAAAAACAATTACAAAATGGGAAGACTATGGAATGAATGGTCGATTCCAAATCGCATGGGCTGGAGAACCATTAGTATATCACTGCGATAGTCAGAAATGGGGTGGAATGCTATACTTAACTCCCGATGCACCATATCAATGCGGAACAACTTTATACGCACATAAAAAAACCAGAGCAAGAACTTATTTTGATGAAGGATGGGATGTTTCTTGGAAAGATGTTCCTGGAGATCCTCATTTAGATGGAACTCCATTTGAACCTGTGGATGTTCTAGGAAATGTTTATAATCGCCTTGTAATTTTCGATGCCAGTGCGATTCATTCTGCATCACAATACTTCGGAACTATAAAAGAAAACGCAAGATTGTGGCAGATGTTCTTTTTTGACACAGAATAGACACTCTAAAAAGTGGCACACTGACCCTCCAGAATTGACCTGGAGGGTTTTATTGTGGATACAGTTGCTTCAGAGACCTGATGAGGTACTCTACATTTGATCGTTTGATTTTCGTCGGAAGTTTTGTATGGTTCATTCACTGGACTACAAAAATTTCTGAAGCAGTGTTGAACTTTTTATTCTGATGCTTACATTATACACTAGCGGTTATAACTATAGCAAGCGTCGCTGTGAACGTATTGTAAATTGGTTCATTACAAAGCATTTTCCTCGCCATAAACTTGAAGTTGTTGTTAATCATCGTGGAATGTTGCGTGATGGAGCTTTTGGATGGGTGGGAGTCACTGATTGTGATTGGAGACCTCGTGCATTTGAGATTGAACTGCATAATCAGATGACACCAGAGCACTACACACAGACCCTTCTACATGAGTTGTGGCACGTTTATCAGCACGTTATGGGTGCTCTTAGGGATAAGCACGGAAAGAGGTACTGGAGGGGCATAGATCACTCTCAGACGGACTATTCAGAGCAACCATGGGAACAACAGGCCTTTATGATGGAAGAAGTTCTTTATGGGGAATATCTAGACTACTTGACAGACACCAACCAATCCCTCTAGAATACCTTTGTTGGGGTTGATAAAAATGGCTCTAGATACTTAAAGAACATAAAGACATTATGAAAGTAGTAGAGAGACATAGGTACAAAGACAAACAAATCTTTCAGACAAGAAGATTGACATTTGAACCTTACAGATACTCAGAAGCAAATATGAGTCTGGTGATGGGGTTGATTCGTAGAAATCTCACACCAGATCTTCTCACACCTAAGTATCGTGAGAAGAATCGAAGTAATCCAATGTACGGACACTGCTATCATTCTACTCAGGCACTATTTTATCTAATAGATACTGATCTATTAGTTCCAATGGTTGGAGTTGATTACCGTGATGATTATCATTGGTGGTTGCAAAATGATGAAAGAGTCTATGATCTAACTGCAGAACAATACTATTCTGTAGGAAAACTTCCACCTTATCACAATGGAAAGAAAGGTAAATGGTATGGATGGGGACAAAGACCTCACCAAAGATCATTGGATTTAATGGTAAGAGTATTGGGTGATAGATTGATTTCTGATGAGGCCTTGACACTATTTGACTAATCTGGTATTATTTAAAGTGCCTATTGGTAAAACAATAGGTGAGATACTTCTCTTAAAAATTAATCAGCGTAAAAGCAATTAGGAATTTATGAAAAAAACAGCATATCAGCAATTTGCTGATGATTTTAAAAAAACAGTAGTTAGCGAAGATTTTACAAACAATAAGATTAAAATCTTTCAACTCCAAACAGGATGTGGAAAATCATTTTTCCAAGATAAAGAAATGCCAGTAATTCTTAAAGAGGCATTTCCAGATTTAAAGTACATTATTAGACTTTCCCCAACTAATGAAGTTGCTAATGATGGTACATTTGAAAATGTAAAAGAATTGAGCAATAGTGAATATAAATTTAGATATTTGGATAATCCAGTATCATCTGTTCTTGACGTAACTGAAGATAATGATGATGTTGTATATTGTATTTCTTGTACTCATACTTACTATACTGTAAATTTTGATAGACTTGTCAAATATGCAAAGAAATCTGTTCTTTGTATTGAAGAAGCTCATCAATTTACTGGTTGTGGGGATGAAGGTCCAGAAGCATATATCATCAATTTTGGTTATCATTCCGAATATAGTGCAGAGACTATTCGTAGGATTATGAGGTGGAGGGAAGAAAATCCTAGAATCTTGGGATTTACTGCAACACCTACTCAACACCATAAAGGAGATAAGTATCTTTCTCCGATGTTTCAGGTTTGTAGTGATCTTGCCAAATTGGAAGTAATTCTTTCTTCACAAGCATGGATCAATAACACAAAAGAATATCCTTATGTTAAAAATAACGGTAAATATTGTATTCAATCCTCAGTAGAAGAAAGTGTTGATATTTTGTTTGATAGAGAAGCAAAACTTAAGGAACTGGCAATTAATGACCACAATATTGTACCAAAATTGAGTGGTCTCTTTATTGCTGGAGACCAGAGAGGAATTTGGGGTTGTCCCATTGATGAAGTCAAATCTGTCATTTCAAATTATCTTCTTTCAATCGGATACTCAGAAAATGAAAAAATGATTGCCACTATGGTAGAAGATAGTAGTGGTGGAATTCGTATACATGATTTGAATGGTGGATATGAAAGAGTTTCTACTCCAGCAGAGTTGTTTAAGAGGTTGCAAGATCCGCAGGATCAAGTAAGGTTTTTGATTGTAATCAATAGGGGGAGATCTGGAATTAACCTTCACAATTTAACAACATGTGTTGTTTGTAGGATTCGAGATCCAAAAGAAGTTCGCACTCAAATTCCAATTCAAATTTTTGGAAGAATGGTGAGGATTAACGTTGGTACAGGGTCATTAATTAGGTCTGAATATCAAAATAATATGTGCAAATATCTGTTAAATTACTCTAAAGATTATGATGTTAATTTAGAAACAGTAGTAGAAACCATTAAAGTTGCAAATATATTTGATATTTGGTATCCCGAAAATCCAAAAGTTAAAAGAACTTGGAAAGATTCTCTAGAAGAATTTAAAAAACTCTATGTCAACTCTGTTCTAGTTGGATACCAATATCTTTACGATGTCACAAAATTGGATCAACCAATATCTTTTAACCAAAAAGAATTGTCTTGTCCCCATTGTAACAAATCAATAGAAAAACAAATTCAAAACTGGGCTTTTGATGGAACATTGGAAAGATTTTTTGTATGAACCACTTCTAAATCTGTCACAAGGGGTCGTCACTGACCCCTTTTCTGCGCTATAATACATTCAAATAAACAAAACTATGAAGATCAAACGTAAGTTCGTTAATGTCATTCCCAAAAGTTCTAAAGCTAAGAATCGTTTTGTGAATATCATGCAATCGCTTCATGCGATGGAAGTGGAACAAGAGACTGATACTATGTTCTTCCTGGTATCAATCAACCGACAATACTGCACTTGGGTTCCTAAAAAAGGAAACGAGCACTGGGATATTGTAAATAAATAATCTTACTTTTTTGATTTATAGGTATGGTATCTGTGTTTAAACAAAATCTTTATCGACATCCTGGAATAGAAATTCGAAGGTCTGAGAGAAATGGTTGGGGAGTTTTTGCTCGAAGAGACATTAAAAAGCATTCTCTTCTTGAAGAAACTCCTATCGTTGTAGTTGATTCTGAAAAGATGTCTGGAATTGATGAGTGTCTAACTTATGCTTATGATTTTGATGATACTCACATTATGATTGGATTGGGCTTTGCTGGTCTTTACAATCATTCTTATGAACCAAATGCGGATTGGAAGAGAGACCATGTAAATATGATTATGGAGCATTTTGCTATTAAGGATATTGCTGCTGGAGAAGAGATAGTAATCAACTATGGTGAAGAAAATATTTGCTTTGATGTTAAATAGTAGTAGAATTAAATAAACTGCCATGGTTGCTCTGTTTCTTACAACAACCATATCATGCTCTGATGCCTTCTCCATTATAGGTAGAGTAAGTAGAGTAGTTGGTTTAACAAATCAACAAAGAATAGAAATCGTTCAAGTTATTAGGCAATCGATCCCAACTTGTCCTCTAATCATAAAACCAAATGACACAAAAAGAACTTCAGGCACTTGATCTGATGCTGGAAGATTTGCAAACAAATCACCCAGAAATTAGGACGATTGCTAAAAACTTAAAATGTGAAAAGGAACTTGAATCCTTGAAAGTTAATATTATTGAATATCTTTATGATTTGAAGGCCTATCACAATCCATAATATGAATTCCACTTACATATACTTTGTTATTTTCTTTTGTATTGCTTACTTGATTGTAACAGACCAATCTGTAGCGAGGGCATTTTATATGCTTACTCAACTAGCAAAAGTAGAATATGAAAAGACTAAATGGTGGATTCTACATAATCCAGCAAATCCCATTGTAAAGTATTTGATGTGGAGACGCGCATATAAACTTGCAGAAGAACTGCAAAGAGAGATAGAATCAAGAAATAAATAATCATTATCTGAATAATACATATGCTCTCTACACAATATCGCCTCCGTCTTGAAGCAATCTGTGAGAAGATTGCAATGCACGAAGAGGTGAGTTTAGAAGATATGATCTGGTGTGAAAAACTTGCAAAAGTAAATCGTTCTGCTGCTACTCTTTTAAGGCAAGCAAGACGCCGTGCTGCAAATCCCGATATGCAAGAAGGGAGTTTAGATGATTTTATGAATGCCCTGGATTTAGGTGATCCTGATCCTTCAAATCATCGCACTGGATTTAATGGTGCTGATGATATTATTGACTTCTTTAGCCGTGACAATGAAAATGATTGGAGAAATCGGGATTAAGTTGTGTTAAGAAATCCTGACAAAACACCTAGATAGTGATAGAATAGTAAGGTCATAAAAATGAGCGAAAATTCTTTATTATGATATTCTTTGTGCGTGGAGGTCATTATGCACAATTTAATTTCTTACAATCAACTTGCTGGGTGGAAAAAGATCGGGAATACATTAGATGACTTTATAGACCAGCACGAAATTATGAATTCCTACTTTGAATGTCTGACTGATTGTGATGAAAATACACAGACTTGTAGGCGAATATGTAGAAAACTTTTGACTACATAGACCAGTTTAAGAACCGTCCATTCACCCTTGACTTTCGCGGTCAGGGGTTTTATAGTAGGCTCATACAAGTCAAGAGCAATGACCTACACAGCGAAACTCAAAGTTCAATTTGATACTGAATGGACTCCTACTTATGGTGGGTCTGGAATTTATGATGATGAAACTCTCCCAGAAGAGCACTATACTTTTGAGATTCCAACTGAAGACATCAACACCATTCAACTGTTCCGTTTCTTTGGAACGATTGCCCGTTCAATGGGACATAATGAAATTGGTATTATGAAAGGTGCTTGTTCACTTGCATTTAATGATATGCGAAGTGAAGAAGATATGAAGAAAATTGCTTATGAGTTTGACCTTAAACTCTCTGAAGAGTATTCAAAAGAATTTGCTGAGATGCAGGATGAGATTTATGATCTGAAAGCAAAACTGTCACGCTGCCAGCAACCCGACAATCCTCAATATACCGAAGAAGAAATGGAAGCAATGACTGCAGAACAGCATAAGGAATGGAGTGGTCTTGTTCCAGGTTCTCCTGAAGCAGTTAAAGAGGGTTGCAAGTGTCCTGTAATGGATAATGAAGATATGCCTGATGGTCGTAAATGGGTAAATGGCGATTGTCCTCTTCACGGTAAAGTGCAATGACTACACGAGTACAAGAGTTTATGAATGCTGTATGGGAGCATCGGAATAATGGTGCTGATACTGAAGAAAAGTTAGTTGCTGCAATTCTTTTTATTGCAGCAGAAAATATTCAGTTTTATAACGCACAAGACGGTAGGATTGTACTGGATAAAAATGATATGCTTCAACTAGCACAGGAACTAGAGGAATGAAAATTTTTCAAGTAGCAAAATGGTACACAAGAGAGGATTATGGTAAAGAGTATTGCTTGACTCTTTTCTTTAACGAAAGACAAGCACTTCTTCAAGTTGCAGTTGATATTGGGGATTATGGTTCTTGGTTTGACTGGCCTTATCTACAAATCTCTATGGGATATGGAAGGTTGTTTTCATTTCTATTTTCTCTTGGTAAGATAGGTTTTACTTTTGATATTGCTGGTCGTAACTGGCGAGACGAACTCTTTTATTCTCAACCAAACGAAATTACTAAAGACTAAACTATGAGTTTTTCTAAGACTGTTTCTGTTGTTGCTGCACTTGCAAGTATTTTCAGTGTGGGCCTTGCAAGTTGGAAGATTTCTGAGGACATCAAAAACGAACAGACTGCACCATTGGAACAAAAAATTGAAGAACTTGAAAGGAAACTAGAAGAACCAACACAACCAGCACCACCAGTTGAGCAAGTGGTGCAACCTCAAGTGCAAGCAGTTCAACAACCTGTTATACTACCTCCAGTAACACCTCCCCCACCCCCAGTACCAACGGAGACACAAGAATGAGATTTCGTGAGGTACAGTTTCGTTGGAGTGAATTCAACAAAAAGTATGAACTCGTCAGATGGTACAAAGATTGCAACGACAAAGAGTTATGTTATGTTGTTGCTTTCTTTGATGAAACCAAAGAGGGTTATGATATGAGAACCGTAGGGGATAGGTTCTTTGAGGATAAGGATGCATTTATTGTAGGAAAACACGCAATTGAGTTTCTAAATTCTATGTTTTATGAACTTCAAAGAGAAGAGGAACTGAAATGAAACTCTTTGATTATGAAAAATATGAAGATTATGGTTGGGAGTTCTTCTTCCAAGTTCTCAAATTTCCCAATTTTGCCCTGCTGGATATTACAGTCCAGTGGGATGATTTTGGTTCCGATTCTATCCTCCCAGAATTTTCTTTGTGCATCAGCTCCGGTACTTTGCTTGGATTTTTTATCCGATACAAACGATTTCAATTTGATTTGGATGTAATTACTGTAAGACCCAGAGACCTTCGTTGGTATAAAGAACACAAATGACTGACATTTCTAAACTTTCTTTCAAGCAACTTCAAGCACTTGAAAAACAGATTGAAGAACGCAAACAAGTTTTGAGTGAATCAAAAGATTGTGTTGAGGGGTACAAGGTGACTTTCTGTGTGAAGTTCAATCCTGCCACCAACCCATATAGTGACTTGAGAAGTCCAGAAGACTTTGGTGATTACTTGGCAAATGAAATTGCTAATGTACTTGTTAATGATTTTGGTCTTCGTCAATCAGATGTCAGTGGTTTTGAGGTTGAAGAGATGACTGATGAGTATAAGGTAGAATGGAAAGACTTCTGGGAGGATGAGGAATGACTACTCAAAGAGCACAAGAACTCCTAGATGCTTCTATGGAACTCACACTGCGACCACAGAAGGATGACCGCAAAAAACTGATTGCTTTTATCATCAACGAAGCAGCAGCACGACTTTGTACTGATTGTGGAGAACTTCAAAATCCTGTTGATGTATTGTGTGAACTTGCTAATGAGGTAGAAGCACTATGAAACTCCCATATGTGCTAAAATCGTGGTATTATCATATCACAGGATACTGGGAGAAGAAACTACCACATCTTCCTGGTGCTAACTCTAAACAATTTTGGAACATCATTAACGGTAATTGACTATGGTTGAAAAAGTAAAGTTTGTAACTGTCACCCGAACTATTGACATCACAAAAGGTATTCATTACCTTGATGCTGTTGATACAGATGGCTATCACTGGTCTGCCGAAATGGATAACAGACAAGAGAAGTGGTTAGTGTATACCAAAGTATGGACCAGAGACCCTCAACAACCTTATGACATTTGATGGAGAAAACTAATGGATAACAAAGACGCAATTGTTTTTAGTGTATTGGTTATTGGTATCCTGTGTCTCTTTGCAGGTGTTATTGGTATGAATTACTGGGACGCACAACAAGTTCGTGTGATGTATCAACAAGCATACGCAAAGAATATGGATTGTCGCAGTGATAGCAAAAGGTCTATCTATGAAGTAGAAAAGGTTTGTGGTCCTGTTCCAAAGTTTGATGATTATAATGACTGACATAAAGCTCTGTAAGGATTGTAAGCATTACAAAAGAGATTGGAGTGCTCGTATTACTGGATATGGAGACACATTTGACTTATGCCTCAATCCTCTTGTGACTGAAAATGTCGTGACTGGAAGAGATAATGGTAAGTATTGCGATCATGTGCGAAAGTATTATGGGTGTGGGATGGAAGGTAAGTATTGGGAGGCACGGAAATGAAATCTTTCAACATCAACAATACCGTCAAAGTCAAACTCACAGAATACGGCAAAAGAATGTTAGAACGAGACCATAATAACTTTTGGAGTTCTCACGGAAAACTGAATGAACATCCTTATAAACCTCACGAAGAAGATGAGAATGGTTATGTAAAGTTCCAACTCTGGTCTCTTATGTATCAACTTGGTGAGTATTGTATTCTTGGTTGCGAACCTCTGTTTGATACTGTGATTTTGATTGATGATAAGGATTTGAGAGGTGGGGAATGACTAAACAAGAACTCAAAGAACTTCTAACCCCAGAGTTTCTTTCTACACTTCATAGTGCTGTGGAATGTTGTGGTTGGGATGTTGATATGGTAGAGAGTATGAACTTTTGTGATTGGTGCTATAGGTTAGCAGGACAACCAGAACCAGAGTATAATATGAGTTTTGAGATGGAGGATGAGGAATGAATAACCACCCATCATACTGCTGTCCTAAATGTGGAGAACAAATTGGTTGGTTGGGACGATTTTTTAACTTCTTTATTCCAAATTATCATAGGTGTGAAAGAAAACCTTATAAACCGAAAATAAAAATAGAAAGTTCAGGGGCAAGTTTCTGGGAAAATATGAATGAGTATTTTTTTAGTGATGAGGGAAAAGAATACCTCAAAGAAATGAATAAGTTTTTTAACGAATACAAAGCAAAATGACTGATTATAAACTTCAAGAACTTTTTGTAGAGTTTGATGATGTTTATGGAGGTAGCACTTCTTACTCTTTGGACTATTTTCCTGTGATTTATGATAATGTGTTAGAATTATGTGAAGAGATTGAAAAACTATGACTGAATGGAAACCAACAGAACAAAACATAGGACAACCAGTATTGGATACTTACCCAGCAAGCATTCAAAACAACACTTATATTCCACCAGTAGGAACTTTACATATTTACAGTAAATGGTATGATGTAGATACCGCTAAACTAACTTCTATCAAAGATGTAGAGGCAGTATTTTCTGCTATTGGATTGAGAGTATCTGAAACTAATGAAAACTTTGATAAAGTCAAACATCTCCTTATTATCCCAGAGAAACCCAAAACTCTGGATGAAATCCAACAAGAGTTTGATGAGAAAATTGATAAACTGATTAAAATAACAAAGGGACAATTTGAGTATTCTAAAATATATGCTGAAAAAGGATACGACTATAAGTTTGATAGAATTATTGAGAACTTTGAGTATGCGAAGGAACACGGACATTTTCCTTACCTAAATCTTGCTTATACAACAACTGGATTGAGTGTAGGTGCTGGTTCTTATGAAACCTCTTTTGTAATCAAACAAGGAAACAAACACGAAGGTTATTATACCTTTGGTAATGGAAGATATTTCAAGTATTATATGCCGACTAAACCAAATGTGATTGCTCG
>Ga0315906_10008173_pt1 | contig 12572 bp, 11 predicted proteins | sample LakEriMetagenome_4_FD_203526 | JGI IMG/M metagenome (GOLD analysis project Ga0315906, IMG submission 203526) | Freshwater fungal communities from buoy surface, Lake Erie, Ohio, United States - Buoy 2 MA122 | ecosystem: Environmental > Aquatic > Freshwater > Lake > Lake biofilm | place: USA...
TGCGCGCCTGAGGCTGGGGAGGGAACGGCCAGGGGGAGCGCTTTACCTTGACCCCTGTCAAGCCTGCGATCATCGCACGATTCGCGCCGAAAAAGGACGGTCCGATCGCTTCCCCACAAGACACGGAATCGCAGTAGGATGGGTGCCAAGGCGACCCGTCGCCACAGGTTTTTCCCCGTTGCGCCCCGCGCGCGAAAGGACGACCGATGCGTACCACCCTGCAGATCAATTTCCGCGGCATGGATGTTTCGCCTGCGCTGGAGCAGCTGATCCGGGAAAAAACCGAGAAGCTGGAACGGTTTCATCCCAACGTCACGGGCTGTCGAGTCGTGGTCGATAAGCCTCATCACCACAAGGCACAGGGCGAACACTTCATCGTGAGCGTCGACGTGTCGGTTCCGGGCGCCAATATCGTCGCCAACCATGCCCACCATGAAGATGTGAACGTTGCGCTGCGAGATGCTTTCCTGGCGGCGCGTCGCCAGGTGGAAGAGCATGCGCGTAAGCTCCGGGGCGATGTGAAGCAGCATTCGCTGCCGCAGGCGATTGAGGCCACGGCAGAGTGAAAGCGTGAGCCGGGTAGCGCCGGCAGCAGCCTGAGTCTCGTTCCCGGTCAGGTCCTCACGTCTGCGAACGACCTTGGGCCCCACGGGCTCTACCCGCCCCCCGCGCGAGCCGCTTGGCGGGTGATCTATGTAGTTGTGTCCGATCCGGTGCCCGACCGGCCGGGTACGGCACGTACAGCGCCAGGCGCTGCGCGCCAGATCGCAAACGCTGCGAGTGCCGACATGGCCGCCCCCAGCGCAAACGCGGGCAGATAGCTGCCCGCGGCATCGTGAATCAGGCCGGTCACCCAGGGGCCGAGCGCCCCGCCAGTGATCGCGAGCAGACTGATCGTGCCGAAGATCGGGCCGTAGTGCGGGCTTTCGAACACATCCGCTGGAATGGCGCCGAATACCGAAGTCACCCCGTACCCGATCACCCCCTGCACCACCACCATCAGGCCCAGAAGCGGGAGAACCGGCCAGCGGGCAAGTGCGATCAGCAGGAGGCAGCACACGATAAATCCGGCGCAGCCGATGGCCCATACGAGTTCGCGGCCCACCCGGTCGGAAAGCCAGCCAAGCGCAATCTGGCCGGGCACGCCTGCAAGACTCACCACGCCCAGTGCCCAGGCAGCAAGCGTTGCGTCAAACCCGACCTCGAGCAGATAGCGGGTCTGGTGAACCTGTACCGCGTACCAGACGAATAGCGCACTGGCGTAACCGAGCGCGATCCACCAGAAGCGGTGCGTGCGAACCGCTAGACGCAGCGTCCACTCGACGCTGGTCCACGCCGGGTCGACGCGCCGGGTGCGTCGCGCACTGGTCTGGCCGTTAACCGGAACCGGATCGCCGTCGGGTTGCAGGCCGAGGTCCGAGGGACGCCTTCTCACCAGCAAATTGAGGGGCACCAGCACCGCCAGAATGAGACTGCCCAGGATGAGGCAGGCGTGCCGCCAGCCGGCGGCGTCAATCAACTCCTGCATGACCGGCAGCAGCAGGATTGAACCCGCGCCGGCGCCGGCGTAGGCGATCGAGATCGCCAACCCGCGCCTGCGCTCGAACCATGCTGACAGAAAGAGCCCGTGCCCGGTGTAGCCCAGGCAGACGCTACCAAATCCCACCAGCAGGCCCAGGCTCAGATAGAACTCCCAGAGCGAGGACGCCTGGCTCGCGAGCAGCATGCCCAGGCCGCTTGCGAGCGCGCCTGCCTCCATCACCGGCACCGGTCCGAAACGTTCCATGGCCCGGCCGAGCAGTGGGCTCAGGGCGGCCGAGACCAGAAAGCCGAACGAGAATGCGCCCGCGGTGTCGGCGCGGTCCCAGCCGAATTCATCGAGGATGGGTGGGTACACGAGCGAGAACGACGTCCGCGCGTTCACCGCCAGGGCCATCGACACGAACGCGATGCCGATAATCACCCAGCCATAAAAAAACGGCAGGCTTCGGGCGAGTCGGGGTACAAGGCGCATTGGTGGGTGTCCTTTCCCAACACTACACGCAACATGCCTGCGCGGCGAGCCACCGGCCTGACCAGTAAAATCCGCCGCGGGTTGAAAGCGTCCGACGGTGCGGACTCGCGGAGAACATTATGAAGACCAGAACACAGGTGGGCATTGTCGGCGGGGGGCCGTCGGGGCTACTGCTCGCGCAACTCCTCAAGCAAGCGGGCGTGGAAAGCGTCGTGCTCGAGCGTCAAAGCCCAGACTATGTGCTGTCACGGATCCGTGCAGGCGTACTGGAACGCGGTACCGTCGAACTTCTTGAGCAGGCAGGCGTCGGTGAGCGGGTGCAGCGCGAAGGCCTGGTGCACGATGGCGTGATGCTTCAGTTCGATTCGCGTCTGCATCGAATTGATTTTCGCGAATTGGTCGGTGCAAGCGTCACCGTTTACGGCCAGACCGAAGTCACCCGAGATCTGATGAATGCGCGCGATGCGTCGGGCGGGCTTACAGTCTACGAAGCGCAGGACGTGACGCCGGTTGATTTCGGTTCGGAGCGGCCGCGCCTGCGCTACCGCAAAGATGGCGTGGAGCACGAGCTTGAGTGTGACTACATCGCTGGCTGCGATGGGTTTCACGGCGTGTGCCGGGCTAGCGTGCCGGCTGACCGCATCCAGTTGTTTGAGCGGGTGTATCCGTTTGGATGGCTGGGTATTCTGTCGCGCACCCGGCCGCTCGATGATGAACTCATCTACACCAGCCACGAGCGAGGGTTCGCGCTTGCCAGCATGCGCTCGCATTCGGTCAGCCGCTACTACGTGCAGTGCACGCTCGAGGACAAGGTTGATGAGTGGTCCGACGATCGCTTTTGGGATGAATTCCGGCTGCGGGTGGGGCCGGAGGTGGCGGCGCGGCTCGAAACCGGACCGTCCATCGAAAAGAGCATCGCGCCACTCAGAAGCTTCGTGGCCGAGCCCATGCGCTTTGGCAATCTGTTCCTGGTGGGCGATGCCGCTCACATCGTGCCGCCCACGGGCGCAAAAGGGCTGAACCTGGCAGCGAGCGACGTGGGCTATCTGTCGCGCGCGCTGATCGAGCGCTATCGGGACAATCGCGCTGATGCGCTGGCGGCTTACTCCGACACCGCACTTCGTCGCATCTGGGCGGCCGAACGTTTTTCCTGGTGGATGACCTCGCTCATGCACCGTTTCCCGGAAACCACCGGATTTGATCGCCGCGTTCAGGTCGCCGAATTCAATTATCTGTCGGGTTCTCGTGCGGCATCGATTGCGCTCGCCGAGAATTATGTGGGGTTGCCGCATTGAGGCGCGAACAGGCAGGCGCACAGCCTGGCGACTGCTACGGGGCGCGCCGCCGCTTGCTCACCGCCGCTGCCGGTCTGGTGCCGCTATCAGCCTGGTCGCAGGCAAAGCGCTATGACCCTGGCGCAAGCGATACCGAGATTTCGATTGGCAACATCGTGCCGTATTCGGGGCCGGCATCGGCCTACGGGGTGATCGGGCGGGCGCTGGGCGCCTATTTCGCCCGACTCAATGCCGAGGGCGGTATCGGTGGCCGAAAGATCCGCTATGTCAGCGTTGATGACGGCTACAGCCCGCCGCGCACGGTGGAGCAGGCGCGCAGACTGGTTGAGCACGAAAAGGTGCTCTTCATTACCCAGGTATTGGGGACCGCGCCCAACGTTGCCATTCAGCGCTATCTCAATCAGCGTCGCGTGCCGCAACTCTTTGTGGCAACGGGCGCCACGCGCTGGGGCGATCCGGTGCAATACCCCTTCACCATGGGCTGGCAACCCAGCTATCAGTCCGAGGCGCGGGTTTACGCCGAGCACATTCTGGAAACGCGGCCAAGCGCCAAGATTGCCGTGCTTCTTCAGAACGATGACTATGGCCGCGATTACCTGAAGGGACTGCAGGATGGGCTCGGTGATCGGGCCGCGCAGATGATCGTCGCGCAGAGCACCTATGAGGTGACCGACCCCACCATCGACAGCCAGCTGATCCGGCTGATGGCATCCGGGGCAGACACCTTCTTCAACATCACCACACCGAAATTTGCCGCGCAGGCGATTCGCAAAGCGTTCGAGATCGGCTGGCGGCCACAGCAGTACCTGAATAGCGTGTCGAATGCCGTGGCCTCGGTGATGCTGCCGGCCGGTGCCGAGGCGGGCACCGGTATCGTTTCATCGAATTACATCAAGGACCCTACCGACCCGCAGTGGGCGGGCAGCGCCGAGCATGACGCCTGGCTCGACTGGATGCGACGCTGGCACCCGGGCGGCGATGTGCGCGACAGCTTCAATGTCTATGCGTATTCAGTGGCGCAGACCATCGAGCAGGTGCTCAGGCAGTGCGGCAACGAACTCACGCGCGACAACGTGATGCGCCAGGCGACCAATCTTGATTTCACGCTGCCGATGCTGCTGCCGGGGGTGCGAGTGCGCACGGCGTCTGACGACTATTTTCCGATCGAGTCGTTGCAGCTCATGCGATTCAGCGGCCGCGGCTGGGAGCGTTTCGGGAGAATTTACGGCGGATAGTGCGATGGGGCTTTTCAAGCCATCCTGCGGCTGGCTCAGGCCTCGCGCATCATCCGCCAGAGATCGATTTTCATGGTGATCACGCAGCCGACAATGATTGCGGCCGTCGTGATGAACGATCCCAGCGAGAGCGTGGACAAGCCGCTCAAACCCTGACCGATGGTGCAGCCCAGCGCCGTGACGCCGCCCACCCCCATCAGGACTCCGCCCAGCAGGTGGCGACGGAAATCGGCACCATCAGGAAACACTTCCTCGCGCCAGCTGCGCGTGGCGATGGCCCATGCGAGCGCGCCTGCCACCATGCCGAGTGCCGTGGCGATGCCGAAGGTGATGTGGCGGGATTTGTCACTCCAGAACATGAGGAGCTCGAGCGTATAGGCAAAGGGCGCCACCAGCGAGAGGGATTCGGGGCGGTTGCCCTGGGTGCCGATGTAGGCGGCCTCGAGGGTCTCGGGGTGTTCGTCGACAAAGCCGATGTGGCCGGTGACATACCAGCCGCCCACCACGATGAGGCCGATCAGAACGCCGCCGGTAATCGCATAGGGTTCGTCGCGCCACATATCGCGGCTTGCGAGCGCACCAAGTGTGAGCGCCACGCCCAGGACGGGGGGCAGCCAACGCTGCAGCACAGCGGCCTCGGTGCCTGTCCAGGCCGCGAGCAGCGCCGGTAATTCCTGGCTCGTGCCCAGATCAATCACCACCTGGTCAACGGTGGCTGAGCGCCAGACGCCGAACAGACCCTTGAGTGTCATGTAGGCCGAAATGCCCACCACCAGAAACACGAGCACCGATTTCAGGTTGCCGCCGCCCAGACGGATCAGCGTCTTGCTGGTGCAGCCCGAAGCGAGCGTCATACCAATGCCGAACAACAGGCCGCCCACGATATGCGAGAGCCATGGCAGCCGGCTGGCGGCATAAAGCGAGCGCGAGGTGCTGACCTGTCCCGTGATCTCGAATGCCCAGACGCCGAGAACGGCCACGCCGATCGCAAGGAGCCACATGCGCATGCGCGTCCAGCTGCCGATGTTCAGGATGTCGGAGATGGCGCCAAGCGTGCAGAAGTGCGTACGGGCGCCGATGAAACCAAAGGCGGCACCGAGGCCAAAGCCCAACGCGGCGATTGCGCCGACGGATATGATCGCGGTTTCCATGGGTTTGCATCTTACCGGCAGTGTGCGGCACGCCGAGAGACCAACCCTTTTTTCTCCAGATGAACGGGAGTTATCAGCTCATGTTCGAGACAAGCATTGCGGGCAGTCTTCCCAAACCCGGCTGGCTCGCCGAGACCGGAAAACTCTGGCCACGTTGGGGCGCCGAGGGTGACGCACTGGCGCGTGCCAAGGCCGACGCCACGCTCGTGTGGCTAAAGCTTCAGGAAGACGCGGGGCTCGATGTGATCGGCGATGGCGAGCAGTCGCGCCAGCACTTTGTGCATGGCTTTCTCGAGGCGGTGGAAGGCATCGACTTTGAGAACAAGGTGAAGATGGGCATTCGCAACAACCGCTATGACGCGATGGTGCCGCAGGTGGTGGGTCCGCTCAAACTGCGCGGGCGGGTGCATGAAGCGGAAGCCAAGCTGCTGCGCGCGCACACGACCCGCCGCATCAAGTTCACGCTCCCCGGACCCATGACCATCGTCGACACGATCGCCGATCGGCACTATGGCGACCGGGTCCGCATGGCGATGGCCTTTGCCGATCTGCTCAACCAGGAGGCGCGTGCGCTCGAAGCTGACGGGGTCGACATCATTCAGTTCGATGAGCCCGCCTTTAATGTCTACATGGACGAGGTATGCGACTGGGGCATCGAGGCGCTGCACCGTGCGATCGAGGGCTTGCGCTGTACCACTGCGGTTCATATCTGCTATGGCTATGGCATCCAGGCCAACATTGATTGGAAGCGCTCGCTGGGTGGCGAGTGGCGACAGTACGAGGTGGTGTTCCCGGCGCTCGCGCGAAGCCGAATCCATCAGGTGTCGCTCGAGTGCATCGCTTCACAGGTACCGATTGAACTGCTGCGGCTTCTCGAGGGTAAGGATGTGCTCCTGGGGGTGATTGATGTCGCGACCGACGCGGTCGAAACGCCCGCGCAGGTGGCCGACACCATCGCTCGCGCGCTCGCTCATGTACCGCCGAACCGGCTCTTTGCCTGCACCAACTGCGGCATGGCGCCCATGAGCCGCGAGGTGGCGCTTGCGAAGCTGGAGGCGCTTGTGGCGGGCGCCCAGCTTGCGCGCGAGCGGCACGTCTGAGAAGCGTCCAGGCCTATGGTGCGGAGCGGAGAACGCAGGGTGCAGACGCAGTCTGATGCACGCGCTGATCGTGGCGTGATGCTCATCACCGGCGGCAGCCGAGGCATTGGCGCGGCAACCGCGCGGCTTGCCGCTGCCGCGGGCTGGACGATTGCCCTGGTCTACCGCGACCGGATGCATGAGGCAGGGCAAGTGGTTGAAAGCATCGAAGCTGCGGGCGGGCGCGCGTTGGCGATTCGTGCCGACGTGTCTGATGAACATCAGATCATGGCAGCGTTTGAAGCGGCGGATTCGCTTGGGCGGCTGACTGCGCTCGTCAACAACGCAGGCATCACCGGCGGGGTCAGTCGCATCGAGGCGCTCGATGCCGCCATGCTCGAGTCGCTGCTCGCCATCAACGTGCGGGCGCCACTCCTCTGCTCGCGCGAGGCCGTCAAACGGATGTCGACCCGGCATGGCGGCGCCGGCGGCGCGATCGTGAACCTCAGTTCGGGCGCGGCGCAGCTTGGCTCGGCGGGTGTTTGGGTGCACTACGCTGCCACCAAGGGCGCGATCGATTCCATGACCATCGGTATGGCCCGCGAGTTGGGCGCAGATGGAATTCGGGTGAACGCAGTGCGCCCTGGTCCGATCGATACCGAGATTCATGCCGACCGTCCACCCGGCCAGCTCGATCAGATGGCGCGTTCGGCGCCGCTTGGCCGGGTCGGTACGCCCGAGGAAATCGCGCGGGTGATCGTGTGGCTGTCCGATGGGGCGCAGTCTTCCTACGTCACGGCGGCGCTGGTCGATGCTCGGGGCGGACTCTAGCGGCGCTTGCCCGCATGACTCGCGCTCAACCGCACGAGCCGGTCGGGGGCGGCTTGAGGGAGTCGAAGAGGGGTAACTGGCGCGCGTCTGCGGGTTGGGCCGCTGGTCCGGGTTCAGCCGCGTGCAGGGCGGCGGTACGCGAGCGCATCGCACCGGACGCGTAGCCTGCGTTGGATTCCTTCCGATTGAATGACGATTCCGCCGGTTGCGCGATCTGATCCGCCCGGCAGAGCGCTCCCACCCGCACACCGAGCAGGCGGAGCTTTCGTTCAAGCGGCACACGCTTCAGACAACGCCCGGCCGCCGCGCGAATGAGTGTGGCCTCGGCGGTGGCCTCGGGCAAGGTCTGGTCGCGTGTCACGGTGGTGAAGTCTTCGTAGCGAAGCTTGATGCCGATGGTTCGGCCAACATAGCCCTTGCGGCGCAGATCGTCGGCCACCTTCTCACACAAATTGGTGAAGATCACGGAGAGCCGCTCGCGGTCCCGCCGCGGATGCAGGTCGTGCTCAAAGGTGGTCTCGCGACTGATCGAACGCGGCTCGCTATAAGTCACTACTGGCCGATCGTCGCGGCCATGCGCAGCCTCATGAAGCCAGGCGCCATAGCTGCGGCCGAATTGATCGATCAGAAGGGTTGGCGGCGCCTCGGCCAGCTCTCCGATCGTCCGGATCCCCAGTGCCTCGAGCCGGGCCGAGGCCTTGGGACCGATGCCGTTGATGCGTCGCGCCGGAAGCGGCCAGATTCGTGAGCCAATGTCCCTGGCATCCAGAACGGTGAGGCCGTCGGGTTTGTCGAGCTCGGAGGCGATTTTCGACAGCAGCTTGTTGGGGGTGATACCGACCGAGCAGGTGAGGCCACAGCGCTCATGAACGCGCGCCTTCAACTGTGCGCCGAGGGCGCGGCCCCCGTCGTCGTGTACACCGGGGCAGTCGGTGAGATCGATATAGATCTCGTCGATGCCCCGGTCCTCGATGACCGGGGCAATCTCGGCCACCGCCGCCTTGAACATCCGAGACATTCGGCGGTATTCATCGAAGTCGGCGGGCAGCAGCAACGCATCCGGGCAGAGCGCGGCGGCCTTCATGAGGCCCATGCCTGAGTGCACGCCAAAGGCGCGCGCTTCATAGGTGGCGGTCGTGATCACACCGCGGCCGGCGTAGTCGCGAATTCGCGGAAGGACTGCCTGGGGCGCGCTATCGCGCTCGGGTGAGCGGCGTCGGCCACCGATCACCACCGGCAGGCCGCGCAGATGGGGGTAGCGAAGCAACTCGACCGATGCGTAAAACGCATCCATGTCGAGATGGGCGATCCTGCGTGAACGAGGCGGGTCTGAATCTTTCAAGCGGCGGTCAGCGGTGTGGAGTCGCGGCAAGCGCGGCCTGCGGTTCACCTTATCATGGCGGCTTTCCCGACAACTTAGCAGGGCGGACTCCACGCATGGCCATGGTATTGCTGGTTCGGCACGGACAGGCGGCCTTCGGGTCGGACCACTATGACCGCTTGTCGGATCGGGGGCGGCAGCAGGCGCGCTGGCTGGGTGAACATCTGGCGGCACTCGGCGTGTCGCCGGTGCGGGCGGTGGCCGGTACGCTCGCGCGTCAGCGCGATACGGCAGCGGAGATCCTCGCGGCCATGGGACTTTCTGCAGCCGTGCCGCTCGCTGAAGACGCCGGGCTCGATGAATACGACGGCGAATCGCTTTATCGCATCCACACCGGTGGCGCTGATCAACTGGCCCACCAGCGGCGCGACTTCCATGATTACTGGCGGACCTTCCGCGAGGCGATGCGGTGCTGGTCCGACGATGCGCTCGACGGCGTGCCGGAGTCCTGGAGCGGCTTTGGCGCGCGCGTGCGCAGCGCGGTCGACTCGGCGAGCGCGGGCCTGGCCCGCGAGGACACGGTGCTCCTGGTGAGTTCAGGCGGAGCGATTGGCCGGCTGATTGCCGATGTCATGAATGCGCCGGCCTCCGCCGCCATCGAACTGAACCTGCAGTTTCGGAATACAGGCGTGTGCGAATTGATTGCCGGCCGAGGCACACTGCGCCTCCTCAGCTATAACGCAATTGCGCATTTAGCCCTCCCCGAGCGTCGACATGCGATCACCTTTGCCTGATTTCTCCGGAGGCTTTCGATGACTAACTCGACGTCGCGAGCGCGGCCGCGCTGGTTCGAAGACTATGTTCCCGGTGCGGTGCATGAACTCGGCACCATCACCGTGGATGGCGATGAAATGCGTCGGTTCGCCGCCCAGTTTGACCCGCAGTCTTATCACGTTGATCCGGCGGCGGCCGCGCAGACCCACTTCGGGGGGCTGATCGCGAGCGGCTGGCATACGGGGTCGATGATGATGCGGCTCCTTGCGCTCAACTATCTCGCACCGGAATCGAGCCTGGGCTCGCCTGGCATTGAGACCCTCCGCTGGCCGCGGCCCGTGCGGCCAGGCGATGTGCTCACGGTGCGGGTGACCGTGCAGGGCGCGCGCCGGTCACAGTCGCGGCCCGACCGCGGCATTGTTCAGTCGCTGATCGAGGTCAGTAATCAGAACGGTGAAGTCGTGATGACCGCCAACCCGGCCAATCTGGTGCTTTGTCGTCCGGCCTGAGGCCGGGCGACCCGCTCGCCGCTTTTCCCACAGGACGCCCTCATGACGCTCACTGCACAGGCCGCACGCGCGGCAGCGCCCCTTTTTACGCCGTTTTTGTCAGCCAAATTTTCATTACCCAATCGGGTGGTCATGGCACCCATGACGCGGTCGTTTGCAACCGGCGGCGTTCCCGCCGCGGCCGCGCCCGAGTACTACGCTCGTCGGGCACGCGCCGATGTTGGTCTGGTGATTTCGGAAGCCACCCTGGTGGGGCGCCCGTCAGCGGGAAATGAACCCGATGTGCCGCGTTTCTGGGGCGATGACGCACTGGCGGCCTGGCAGCCTGTGGTGAGTGCAGTCAATGCAACGGGCAGCGCGTTCTGGCCGCAGCTGTGGCATGTGGGCGCGGTCCGCAATCCCATGGTGAAGTGGACGCCGCCCGCGCCGCCTGAGAGTCCGTCGGGGGTCGTGAAGCCGGGCCGCGACTATGGGCTCGCCATGACCGAGGCAGACATTGAAGCCACGATCGCCGCGTTCGCTCAGGCTGCGGCGCAGGCCAAGCGCCTGGGCGCAGGGGGTGTTGAGCTGCACGGTGCGCATGGCTATCTGATCGACCAGTTCTTCTGGGCGGGCACTAACCAGCGCACCGATCGCTGGGGGGGCGCAACGCTTGCTGAACGCAGCCGCTTTGCGGTCGACACGATCCGCGCAGTGCGCGCCGCAGTGGGTGAGTCGTTTCCCCTCTGCATTCGCCTGTCGCAGTGGAAGCAGCAGGATTTCGCCGCCCGGCTGGCCACAACGCCCGATGAAATGCTCGCCTGGCTTCGGCCGCTGATCGATGCGGGCATCGATGTCTTTCACTGCTCGCAGCGTCGTTTCTGGGAGCCTGAGTTCGAGGGATCGGATCTGAATTTCGCCGGCTGGGTGAAGAAGCTCACTGGCCTGCCCACGATCACGGTCGGATCGGTGGGCCTGTCGGGCGAGTTCATCAACTCATTCGGGGGCGAGGTGTCTCAGCCCGCCTCAATCGACGAGCTGTTACGCCGGCTGGAGCGCGGTGATTTCGATCTGGTGGCAGTGGGTCGCGCGCTGATCAGCGACCCGCAATGGGCGAGCCATGTTCGGAGCGGCCAAATGGGTTCGCTTCGCGCCTACGACCGGAGCGCGCTCGCGACCCTCGACTAGTGGCCCCAAACCCGCCTCCGCGCTCGGGAGGCGGGCAGGTTTTCGTGCGCTCTGCGCCTAGTGCGCAGCCTTGAACTGCAGCCGCCGCGCGTGCAGTACCGGCTCGGTGTAGCCCGAGGGTTGAGCCGTGCCCTTGAACACCAGGTCGCACGCGGCCTGAAACGCCTGGCCGTTGAATGCTGGTGCCATGGGTGTGTAGGCAGAATCGCCCGCATTCTGGCGATCGACCACGGCGGCCATGCGCTTCATCACCTCCATCACCTTCTGCTCGGTGACCACGCCGTGACGCAGCCAATTGGCGATATGCTGTGAGGAAATGCGGCAGGTGGCGCGGTCTTCCATGAGACCCACGTCGTGGATGTCGGGAACCTTGGAGCAACCCACACCCTGATCCACCCAGCGCACCACGTAGCCCAGGATGCCCTGCGCGTTATTCTCAAGCTCGGCGGTGAGTTCCTCGGCACTCCAGGAAGGCGACTGGGCCAGCGGAATGGCGAGAATCTGATCGAGGGTTGCACGGCGCCCCTGAGCCGCAATGGCGGATTGACGCGCCATCACGTCGACCTGGTGATAGTGGGTGGCGTGCAGCGTGGCAGCGGTGGGGCTGGGGACCCAGGCGCAGTTAGCACCGGCCTGCGGGTGACCCACCTTCTGCTCGAGCATGGCCGCCATCAGGTCGGGCATGGCCCACATGCCCTTGCCGATCTGCGCCTTGCCGGTGAGGCCGCAGGCGATGCCGATATCCACGTTCCAGAGTTCGTAGGCGGCAATCCAACCCTGCTTCTTCATGTCGTTCTTACGGACCATGGGGCCCGCTTCCATCGACGTGTGGATTTCATCGCCTGTGCGATCGAGAAAGCCGGTGTTGATGAATGCCACCCGGCGGCGCGCCGCGCGGATGCATTCTTTGAGATTGACGGTGGTGCGCCGCTCTTCGTCCATGATGCCGAGCTTGACGGTGTCGGCGGGTAACCCAAGCGACTGTTCAACCTTGCTGAACACCGCATCGGCAAAGGCCACTTCGTCAGGACCGTGCATTTTGGGCTTGACCACATAGACGGAGCCGGTCACCGAATTGCGCGAGCCTTCGCGCTTCTTGAGGTCATGGATCGCAATGAGCGTCGTGCACATGGCATCGATCAGACCCTCGGGGGCTTCACGGCCATCTCGATCGAGTACCGCGGGGTTGGTCATCA
>Ga0315906_10008174_pt1 | contig 12569 bp, 9 predicted proteins | sample LakEriMetagenome_4_FD_203526 | JGI IMG/M metagenome (GOLD analysis project Ga0315906, IMG submission 203526) | Freshwater fungal communities from buoy surface, Lake Erie, Ohio, United States - Buoy 2 MA122 | ecosystem: Environmental > Aquatic > Freshwater > Lake > Lake biofilm | place: USA: Lake...
TACACATTCGATGAAATTGTAATGCGGTTGGGACCCTCGACGGAATTGGATCCCGTCCTGATCGTTGCCGATCGCTCATTGATTCAATCAAAGGATGGCAATGTAACGTTCTTGGCGGGGGATTCTCCGTTGGCAAGCGGGTCCAATGTATCCGAGTTGATGACACAGGTGCCGATGGTGAATAAGGACCCTGACGGAAAGTTGACCGTCAGAGGCAAGGAGCCAAAGATTCTGATCGATGATAAACCGGTTGAATTAAATATGCAGCAGCTGCAGGACTTGCTGGAGTCTATGCCGGGCAGCTCAATAGAAAAGATCGAGGTGCTGACCAATCCACCGCCTCAATTTGCACAGGAGTCGGCGGTGATCAACATCGTTACTCGTAAAGGACGTGTTGGCAAAACGGGCAGGGTAGCTATATCGGGTGGCACTCGAGGGGAATGGTCTTCGAGCGCGCAGTTCACGTACCGAAAGGACAAACTTGCGATACAGGTCAATGCCGGATTCAATCAAAATCGATTTGCGGGTGACGGATATTCCAACCGTCAAAACATTTATGCCGATTCAAGCAATCAATTCAACACCCGCTCCGATTACATAAACAAGTCAAAACGCCCCTCTGCCCGTTTTTCAGTTGATTACGAATGGAAACGAAAACACTCGATCAATTGGGTGTTGCAGTACAACGACAACCGATTCAACAACCACAACAATACTTATTTCAGCAACATCGACCGATTTGGCAACCAATGGCGATACAGCCGTCGTTCCGTAGGTGCTGTTGGCGGCAACCAGACCGCTACTCAAACGGCCACATATACGTTTCGTCCACGTGCCGGGGAAACGCTTCGTTTGATCGCGCAAGCGTCCGCTTCAGACAACTGGAATTATCGACGTTTCGAGCAGAACTTTCTGCTCAACGATGGTACACCAACGGGGAAAGATTCGATTCAATACCAAGACAATGATACCCGAGTATTCGGATGGAGCCTGCGTCTTAACTATGACAAGATGCTCGTTCCTAAAAAAACCTATTTATCTGCCGGTGTCTTTTATACTCAATCGCTGAACTGGGTCGATGTGTTTGCGCAATACCTCAAATTTCCGGAGTTACAGCTGGCGGATCTGCCGGCACTGGCTCAGGATTTTGACTTTCGGCAGAACATTCAGCAATACAGAGCATCGATCAAGCAGCTGTTCACGGAGCGCTTTAGTCTATTGGCAGGATTGATGTATGAACATACCTTGATCCGTTTTGATCTGATCAAAGAAGGAACGGTTCGTCAAAATCAGTACGGCAATTGGCTGCCATTTGCTACATTGAACCGGTCCTGGAAAGAGCGTTACAACCTGAACCTTTCGTACAAGCAAACGATTCGTCGCCCCGGACTTGCGGAGTTGAATCCCACAATCGATTTCTCTGATCCCTACAATACCCGCTTTGGGAACCCAACCTTGTTGGCCTCCGTTGCACACAATTTCGACTTGGTGGGCGGATGGAATCATGCCGGTCGTTTTTTGAATGTTGGGCTTGGTCACAACATCGTACAGGACGTGTTTAGTCAGGTGCGAACCCTAAAAGAGGGAGGGCGCACGGAATTGACTTGGGAAAACATCAGCGACCGAAAAGAGTGGGAAGCCAGCATGTGGTTGGGTTGGACGTTCTTCAAAAAGTTGAAAGTAAATGCAAGCACGAGCTATATCTATAACCTATACGGACTGTTTGACCGTACGGTTCGGAAATTCCAAAACGGAGGATCATTCACCTCTACGCTGGGTTCGAGTTATACCCCGCATGATCGACTTTCCTTTTCCGGACAATTCAATCTGAACCGATTCGCCACTCCGCAGGGCTTTGCCCGATGGAATGTGAGTTTGAATTTTGGTGCACAATGGAAGCTGTTTTCCAAACGGATGACCCTTGCATTGAATGCGATCGATCCAATATTCGATCAGCGACGATTTACCTACACCTATGCGCCAAATTTTTCATTGGAGAGTTTCAGTCGTACCCGTACAAGGAATTATCGAACCTCCATCGCTTGGTTGATTCAGCCGAAACCCAAGCCCAAGCCGGTTTTACCGATCAAATAACTTCATTGATCGAAAGAGAAGCGTATCGTTTGGCCAGCCAGGATCGTCCGGCTGGAACGAGCCATTCGTTTTTTAATTCCCGCAAATTTCCAACCAGGTTGTTGAAATAAAGAGTAGCAGGTCCAACAAAACCGTGTTCAATGGCGTAAGGGAGTTGCTGTAAGGGCAACAATTGTATTTTGTCCTTGATCAAAAATGCAAGGGTGGTTCGATCCAAAAGTTGCACGGCATACTGCTGTTCGATTGATTGTATGAAGTGAACTGATTTATCGGTGCTGCAGCCACTGACCATCGCCTCGCGTTCGTCCGCAATCAGCAATAGGAATTGTCCGAAGAAAAGATGACCGGCAGCACGCACATTGGCCCCGTGGCTTGTCCAATCGGCTACAAACGACTCCAATGCTTCTTCGAGCTGCAAGGCCTCTTCCAGGGTGAAAAGCCGGTTGGACTGATAGACCCATACCCGAGAATCTTCTGACAGCGTTGGGTCGATCAGGTGTTGAAATTCAAGATTCATGCGGTTGGATTCAGAGAGGCTTCGACGATCTCGGCAATGTCCAGTACTTGCACATCGGATTCCCGTTCTGCCAATTTTACCCCATCACTCATCATGGTGTTGCAAAAGGGGCAGGCAGCTGCGATGATGGAGGCTTTCGTGTCCAAGGCTTCATTGGTGCGATCGATGTTGATGCGGGTTTTGCCCGCTTCTTCTTCCTTGAACATTTGTGCTCCTCCGGCGCCGCAGCAACTGCCTTTGGAGCGGCAACGTTTCATTTCCACCAATTCAATGTCCATCGCTTCCAATACTTTTCGTGGGGCTTCATAGATGTTGTTGGCACGACCCAAGTAACAGCTGTCGTGATAAGTGATCTTTTTTCCTTTAAACACTCCGCCCCCTTGCAGCTTAATTTTTCCGGCATCGATCAGTTCCTGCAGAAAGCTGGTGTGGTGCATTACTTCATAGTTGCCGCCGAGCTCCGGGTATTCATTTTTGAGTGTATTGAAACAGTGGGGACAGGCTGTCACGATCCTTCGAACGTTGTACCCATTCAAGATCTGAATGTTTTGATACGCCATCATTTGGAAAAGGAACTCGTTGCCCGCGCGTCTGACCGGATCACCTGTGCACATTTCCTCTTTTCCCAGCACGGCAAATGGGATGTCCAACTTTTGAAGGATGCGTGCAAAAGCCTGCGTGATGCGTTGCGCGCGTTGATCGAAGCTTCCGGAGCAGCCCACCCAAAATAAAATTTCCGGTTCTTTACCTTCAGCGGCCCAATCGGCCATTGTTTTGATGGGAGGGAGCGACATGGTGTGCAGACAATTGTGGTAACAAAATTAGAGCAATTCCACGGGCTCACCACCAACCCATTATTTTTGCGCATGCGCTTACCAGTCCCCGCTTGGATGAATTGGGAGAGATGGCCATTCAAATTGGTCTATTTCCCGATAACGCCCATCTGGTTATGGTACTGCTTGCGCAGCCGGTCCCTTTGGTTCTTCAGTTCATCTAACCCCACCATCACTTTTGGTGGAATGGAAGGGGAGGGCAAGCGAGAAATGTACGATCAACTTCCCACCGACTTATATCCCCAAACTCAATACGCGCATCCCACCGAGCAGTTCAACGATTTGCGGGATCGTGTGCGTTCTGCATTTGCATTGCCGATCGTTGTGAAGCCGGATGTGGGCATGAAAGGACTTTGGTTTGAACGGATCGATTCCTGGGAAGAGCTGGAAGCATATCACCGGGAGGCACCGGTGGAGTATGTGATACAAGCGTGGGTGGGTTGGCCGGTGGAAGTGAGTATTTTTTACCACCGTCATCCGGCAAAAAGTACGGGTACCATCAGTGGTTTTATCGAGAAAACACTATTGCAGGTTGTTGGAGATGGGCAATCTACGCTTGTGGAGCTGATCCGGAAACATCCCAAGGCCTCGGGTCGGTTAGCTGAATTATCGGTAAAACATGAGCAGCATTTTGAGCGGACGTTGGACGACGGGGAGGTCTATCTGCTGTCATACGCTGCCAACCACAACAGAGGTGCTTTTTTTTATAACCTCCAGCATAGAATTACCCCGGAGCTGGCTGCCCGTTTCGATGATTTAAGCCATAAAACCAGGTTCTACTACGGGCGATACGATTTAAAGATCAGATCGGTCGATGATTTCTGTTCGGGAGGTGATTTCTCCATTCTGGAGTTCAACGGCTGCGGGGCAGAGCCCAACCACATATACGATTGCGGAATGAGCTTGTGGCAAGCGTATCGAATCATTTTGCAACACTGGAGGGCATTGTTTGAGATCAGCCGGCACAACCACCAAAGCGGACATACTTATTGGGGTTTCTGGAAAGGGCTTCGTTTCCTTCGTTCTTCCGCAAAACATTTTGAGCGGCTGTCGCTGGCTCGGCGATCCGCTTTGTAATTTTACATCATGCCTGCTTTTCTGAAGGTTTTATTTGCCGGACTGGTGGTCAGTTTTCTTGGATCCTTGCCGCTGGGAACGACCAATGTAATGGTCATGCAGCTCTCGATCGATCGGGGCATATCCGAGGCGATTCAATTTTCTGTAGGATCCCTTACCGTTGAGCTGATCTATGTGCGTCTCACCCTGTTTGCGGTTGATTGGCTGAGTAAAAAACAAGCCGTCATGCGCTATTTGAATATAGCCACCCTGTTGATCTTGATTTTATTGACTGTGGAGAGTTTTCAATCGGCGATCAGTCCTGAAGCAACAGCCCCTTTGGCGATCAGTCAGGTGTTGCCTCCTTTGCTCTTCGGTATGTTCCTTTGTTCGATCAGCACGGCACAGATCCCGTTTTGGTTGGGGTGGTCAACCATCCTGATGGAGCGAAAAATCCTGAAACCCAACGGCGGTACTTATTGGAATTATTTGCTGGGAATTGGATTGGGCACGTTTCTGGGTAACGGGGTTTTTATTTACGGCGGACAATTGGCTGGCGATTCCCTTCAGGGGCAGCCATCCTTGATCCATTGGATAATCGGATCTTTTTATTTGCTGACTGCGTTGTGGCAGGTATGGCGCATGTTCAAAAAATCAAACCCATGATTCGCCGATTGAATGGATCATTTCTGTTCCTTCATCCAGGCATCGCGATCCTCTGGAGAAAATTTCCAAGGCGCAAAGTTGTTCTCCACGTTTCCGAACATGCCCGTCCATTCTGACGGGGCATTGCTCTCTTCCATGACCAAATATCGGCGCAATTGCAGGATGATGTCCATGGGGTTGATGCTTACCGGACATTCTTCCACGCAGGCTTGACAGGTGGTACACGCTCTTAATTCCTCTACAGATATGTAATCGTGCAGAAGGGATTTACCGTCATTGTCGCGTTGGTCTACCGGCAGCTTCTGAAGATCCTCCATCCGGTCACGCGTACGCATCATGATCCGGCGGGGGGACAATAGTTTTCCGGTGTGCTGAGCCGGGCAAGCAGCTGAACATCTTCCGCACTCGGTACAGCTATAGGCGTCGAGCAAATTTTTTTGTCCCAGATCCTGAACGTCTTTTGCTCCAAATCGTCCTACTGACGTGGAGGCACTTGGATCAACGGTTGCGGACGGATTCATGGCCAGTAAGACCTCCTGTTGTATCGATGGCATATTATCCATTTTCCCTTTGCCTGTCTTCAGCGGTGCGTAATAGGCATTTGGGAAAGCCAACAGGATATGCAAATGTTTTGAATAGGGTAGGTAGTTCAAGAAAGCGATGATGCCCGCGATGTGCAACCACCAGCACGCGCGTTCAATCGCGATCAATGCGGTGTTGCTCAAATCTGTTAATAATGGATGCAGATACTGTGATACGGCGAACAAACCCGTTTCAGCGGAGGCATAGGCAGATACGTTTCTTGTCTGCAGAAGCGTATCGGCTGCATTCATAAAAAGGAATAAGCTCATGAGCACCACTTCGGTGATCAGAATCAAATTCGCATCGTTGCGCGGCCATCCATTCAGGTCGGGGGACTGTAGACGTCGGATCGACATCAGGTTTCGACGCACCCAGAAAAACACACAGGCGATCAATACGCCCAATGCCAACCACTCGAATGCGTTGATCAAGATCGGGTACAGGGAGCCCATTGGCTGCAGAAAAATTCGATGCGCACCCGTGAGGCCGTCCAACACGATTTCCAATACCTCAATGTTGATTATGATAAACCCCGCATAGATGACCAGGTGAAGAATTGCCACCGGGATGTTGCGGAACATTTTTTGTTGCCCAAGTGCCAACCGAAGTACTTGTCCCATCCGCTGTACTGGTTGATCGGTGGGCAGATCGGCTCTTCCCAATTGAATGGATTTTTGGATCAATCGGATTCTTTTCAGGAATAAAAAACTGCCGATCCCCATCAGCAATAAAAAGATGATTTGTGGTATCAGTGACATGGTGTTATCGATGAGTCTTGCCGGTTCTCATTTGAGGTCGAATGAATGGTGTATTGGTAGTAATCGGTTGGCCTCGAAATGTACCAACGAAATTAAGGATTAGAAGTACAAGGGGAGCAGCCGCCATTTTCCAGCCTGATAACGAAGCGCGGGTAGGGGCGCTTTAAAGGCATTCAATGCAAAGAAGATCGTCTTTAGCCATTTTTTATCGGTTGGGATTTTGGTGAAATCAATGTCAGGTGATAAATACCATTGACGTTCTCTGGGAATCTCTCTTCGGTCGAACAGAACACTTCCATTGGGGTCTTGCTTAACGTTCGATCTAGCTCCCCAAAGTCCTTCCGCGCCTGTTCCGACAGCCAGACATAGCCACGCGGGAACCTTAGATTCCTTCCAAAATGATGCGATTCGAAAACTAGCCCAATAAGTTTGAGCGTTGTAATCTTTTAGCATGCGGGTCGTCCACCGATCTCCAAACAGCTCCTCGCTTCTTTCTTGCAGGTCGGGGTCGTTGTAAAGTTTAGGGTGAAACGAGAATTTCAGATGCACGCGTTGTTCCTCCCAGGCAAGTTCCTGACCGATCAGCAGTGCGCTGCCGGCGAGGTTGGCGCTTACATCGCTCCAGCTCCAGCCCCATTGGGGACTTCTTCCGTCCATGTATTCGACCACTGTTTGGAAGAGGGTGCCGGTCAGTCCGCCCAGCCAAATTTGTGTATTTCGGGAGGCACCTGCCCATCGCCAAAGTTCCATGCTTGTTTTTCCCTGAATGTAGGTGCCATATACATGACCGAGTTTGTCCATCTGCTTCCATTCCTCCCAGTCATTGAATGTTTTGAACGCGCCTCTGGGATATTGGCTATACCAGGTTTGGTTCAACGCCAGCAATGTGCCACCGTATCCAATGCCTTGAACAGCTGTGGACCAGATCCGTTTTGAATGGGAGGAATTTTTTACGCCCGAGCGTGGAAAGGTATCATTTTGGATGTACGAGGCAACCGAATGTCCGTTGAGCGGGTCTGTTTGTGACCGAGCTGTGGTTCCGATCAAACAGTAAATTAATAGCATTACCGCCCTCATTGGGTAAAGGTATTCAAAGACTGCAGCATGCCTGAGCGGATTTGGTTATTTTCGGGCAAATTATTTCAGGATGAATGAATTGATTCAGAAACGAGTGGCGTTGTGGTTATCGGATCAGTTTGATGAAGAAACCAGAAACGAAGTGCGTCAATTGCAGGCGTCTGATGCTTCCGCGCTGGCCGATGCTTTTTACAGAAACCTGGAGTTTGGTACCGGAGGTTTGCGGGGATTGATGGGTGCAGGTACGAACCGCATGAACAAATACACCGTGGGGATGGCCACGCAGGGCTTTGCCAATTACTTGAATCAGTGCTTTGCTCAGGATGTACGAGTGGCCATTGCATACGATAGTCGAAACAACAGTCGTTTTTTTGCGGAGACAACCGCCCAAGTTTTTGCGGCCAATGGCATTGAGGTGTTTCTTTTTGAAGAGATGCGTCCCACCCCTGAGCTATCTTTCGCCATTCGTCAGTTGGGTTGTCAGGCCGGTGTAGTTTGTACTGCCTCTCATAACCCTAAAGAGTACAATGGGTATAAGGCGTATTGGTCGGACGGATCGCAGTTGGTATCACCGCACGACAAAAATGTAATTCGGGAGGTGGAAAAAATTGCATCCGTACAGGATGTGAAATGGACAGGAGGGGAACATCGGATCCATTCATTGGGAGCGGAAATGGATCGGGCATACATACAGATGGTCAAATCGCTAAGCGTGTATCCGGAATTGATCGAACGGCAGTCTGACATGAAGATCGTGTATACGCCCATTCACGGCACGGGCATCAAACTTGTCCCGGATGTTTTGCGCGCCTTTGGTTTCAAACACATCCACATTGTTGAGGAGCAAGCGGTACCCGACGGCAATTTCCCAACCGTTGCTTACCCGAATCCGGAAGAATCGGAGGCCATGGCATTGGGATTGAAACTGGCCCGCGAATTGGATGCAGACATCCTATGTGGGACGGACCCGGATGCCGACCGGATCGCCATTGGAGTGCGCGACAATCAAGGGGAGTGGGTGCTGATGAATGGCAACCAGACCGCCGTACTGGCATTCAATTATTTGATCGAGGCCCGGCGCAGCAAAGGAATTGACAAACCAAATGACATGGTGATCACCACCATCGTCACCACACCAATGATCGATCGGATCGCACAGCAGCATGAGGTGGGTTGCTATCGGGTATTGACCGGGTTCAAATGGATCGCCGATCTGATCCGTCAAAAAGAAGGGAAAGAAAACTACATCATAGGAGGAGAAGAGAGTTTTGGATTGATGATCGGTGATCAGATCCGGGATAAGGACGGGGTCAGTGCCGTGGCACTGCTTTGTGAGATGGCTGCAGTTGAACGTTCTAAAGGAAGAAGTCTTTACCAGAAGCTGATCGATCTGTATGTTCAATATGGGTTGTACAAGGAAAAATTGATTTCCATTACCAAAAAGGGGATGGATGGTCAGGCGCAGATCGCCGCGATGATGGAAGGCTTTCGCACAAACCCGCCCCAAGTCATAAACGGGGTCAACGTAGCTCGGATCAGTGACTATCAAACGGGGTCGTCTACCGATCTAATGTCGGGCAATGTGACCGCACTGGGCTTACCTTCTTCCAATGTATTGATATTCGAATTGGCGGATGGCAGTCAGATCGCTGCACGCCCAAGTGGAACGGAACCAAAGATCAAATTTTATTTCAGTGTACGGGACGACCTGCCTTCCGCTGATCAATTCTCTGAAGTGGATGCACAGCTGGAGCAGCGTGTACAGGGAATCATTGATGACCTGAATTTGAAGGCTTAGGGTTATGAGAAGACCAACAGAGGATACGCTCCGTCATCAGGGATTGCGAAAAAAACTGATCGCCGAGTTGGAAGCGAAGGGCATCAAAGACCCATCGGTGTTGCAGGCAATGTTGCAGGTTCCCCGTCATTTTTTCATGGACGCGGGTTTTGATGACCTTGCCTATGAGGATCGGGCATTTCCCATTGAGGCGGAACAAACGATTTCGCATCCGTACACCGTTGCGTATCAAACTCAATTGCTGGAATTGAAAAAATGGTCAAAGGTGTTGGAGGTAGGAACCGGCAGCGCCTATCAATCGGCTGTGTTGGCGGAAATGGGTGCTCGGGTGTATACCATCGAACGACAGCGCAAGCTGTTCGATCAGGTGAAGCAATTCGGGTGGCTCTTAAAAAAATATCCGATGATCGAGCGGTTCTATGGGGATGGATATGCTGGTCTGACCGCATTTGCACCCTTTGACCGGGTGTTGGTGACGGCCGGCGCGCCCGCCGTTCCGGATAAACTGATTGCCCAATTAAAATTTGGGGGCATTTTAGTGGTGCCTGTCGGGGAGGGGGATGCCCAACGCATGCATCGGATCATCCGCCTGAGTGAGACGGAGAATCAGTTGGATGTTTTTGATGAGTTTCGTTTTGTGCCGATGCTGAAAGGAAAATCCTGACAGCTTTCATTTTCTTACCTTGTGACTCAACCTCTTTTATGAAGTACTTGCTTGCATTTCTTACCTCGGCCCTCACGGTGGGCATGATTTATTTTTTAGACAAACCATTGGGTGCCTTGCCACCACTTGGGCCGCTCCTAAGTCCACAACATGGTTTTTGGCAAAATGCGGAGTCAAACGATCAGGATTTTGGGGGTTCGCTGAAACTGGCCGGACTCAAAGGAAGCGTTCAGGTGCATTTTGACGACCGATTGGTGCCACATGTATTTGCCGACAACGACGAAGATCTATACTATGTTCAGGGTTATCTCCATGCCCGTTTCCGTTTGTTTCAGCTCGATTTGCAAACCCGCGCGGCAGAGGGTAGGGCCAGTGAATTTGCCGGAGACAAAGCCTTGCGTTTCGATCGTGAACAACGACGATTGGGTATGCGATTTGCAGCAGAAAATGCCCTGGCCGAGATCGAAAAAGATCCGACCTCCAAGCAGATTTTTGATGCATACACCAAGGGGGTCAATGCCTACATAGACGCGCTCTCATTTGCCGAGATGCCGTTGGAATATAAATTATTGGGTGTTCGGCCCGAGCGGTGGGACAACATACGTTCGGCCCTGCTGCTGAAAATGATGGCTCGAAATCTTTCAAGCGGTACGGAAAATGATTTGGCCATGACCAACGCAAAGTCCGTGTTCATGCCGGAGGAGTTAAAGTTGCTATATCCCCAGGTTCATGATTCATTGATGCCCATCATACCGAAAGGAACATTGTTTCCGGAGCCGGGCATCACACCGGTTCGTCCCGCTACTGCGGATTCTGTTTTATTCGGTGCGGCCGGAAAGGAGCCGGTTCTTTCCGCAGAGCATCATCGGCCCGACCGAAACAATGGTAGCAACAACTGGGTACTGGCCGGGTCTAAAACAAAATCAGGTGCGCCCATTTTGTGCAATGATCCCCACTTGGAATTGTCGCTTCCCTCCATTTGGTACGAGATGCAACTTACCGGTCCCTCCAGCAATGTGTATGGAGTCAGTTTACCCGGATCTCCCTTCGTGATCATTGGCTTCAACGACAGCATCACCTGGGGGGTTACGAATTCACAGCGGGATGTCAAAGATTATTATCGCGTAAAATTCCGAGATCGTTCCAAAACTGAGTATTGGTTTGATGGTCAGTGGCGTAAATCGCGTTTGCGCATCGAGGCCATTCAGGTAAAAGGTCAGCCAACGTTCTATGATACGGTCGCTTATACGCTGATGGGGCCGGTCATGTTTGACGAGTCTTTTTCCGACACCTTATCGAAAGGGGAGAATCTGGCCGTTCGTTGGACGGGGCACGATCCCAGCAACGAAGGAAAGACGTTCTACTTTTTAAACCGCGCCACCAATTATGACGAGTATGAATCAGCCATTCAGCATTTTACTTGTCCGGGGCAAAACTTCGTTTTCGCTTCCAAAACCGGCGACATTGCGATTTGGCAGCAAGGTAAATTTCCTGCCCGCTGGCCCGATCAAGGTTTGTACGTGATGCCCGGAGAGGACAGCAGTTTCTTTTGGCAAGGATTCATTCCCTATGCGGAAAATCCGCATGCCAAAAATCCCGTTCAAGGTTTTCTGGAGAGTGCCAACCAGCGACCGGTTGACGGAACCTATCCATATTTCATACCAGGTCGATACATCACGCCGAGAGGGGTAACCATCGAAAACAAGTTGCTGGCCATGCAGCAGGTGACCGTGCAGGACATGATGGACTTACATTCCGATTATTACAACTCATTGGCAGCCGATGTTCGACCGATCCTGCTCAAATACGTTGATGCCAATGCGCTGAACGCGCGCGAGCGCAGGTACATGGATCTTTTTGCTGAGTGGGATCTGTTGGCTACGCCCGACTCAAAGGGACAAACGATCTATGAATGTTGGTTCGATAGTTTACAAGCCGCGATCTGGCGCGATGATCTTGAGCGGGTCAATCCATCGGCCCCTTGGCCGGAGGAGCAGACCACGATGGAATGGTTGGTTCGGGATTCAGTAAACATGCCGTTCCTCGATGATCGAAACACATCGCATGCAGAAACACTGACAGAATTGGTTACCGCCTCGTTGAAAAAAGCAGCCATCGTTCTCCAAGAAGCGGAGAGCCAAGGGAACTTGAATTGGTCCCTCTTCAAGCAGCCTTCTGTCAACCATTTGTTGCGGGACGCGTTGCCTTCTTTTGCTCGAAAGAAACTTCCGGTAGGCGGGAATGGCAACATCGTCAATGCCATCACGAAAAGTCATGGCCCGAGTTGGAGAATGATCGTACACATGACCAATGAGATCGAAGCCTATGGTGTTTATCCCGGAGGGCAAAATGGGAATCCCGGCAGCAGATTTTATGATGACTACATCGATACATGGGTCAATGGAAAATACAACAAGCTATTGCTCATGAGTCGACAAAACCCAGCGGGAGCCGCCTGGACACTCGATCTAAAACCTCTTTAAATTTTTTTTATGAAATTTTGGTTATCCATTGTGGCGATCGC
>Ga0315906_10008178_pt1 | contig 12566 bp, 9 predicted proteins | sample LakEriMetagenome_4_FD_203526 | JGI IMG/M metagenome (GOLD analysis project Ga0315906, IMG submission 203526) | Freshwater fungal communities from buoy surface, Lake Erie, Ohio, United States - Buoy 2 MA122 | ecosystem: Environmental > Aquatic > Freshwater > Lake > Lake biofilm | place: USA: Lake...
TTCAAAAGTGGCGACATTGGTTATATTGAATATTTGCAAGCATTACAAACCGCTACCGATGTGCATTTAAATTACTTGCAGTCGGTTAATCAAATCAATCAATCCATAATCAACATCAATTTCTTAACTAACAATTAAAATTTCACAGAAATGAAAAATATAATCTTTATAGCAGCCCTTGCAACATCAATTGTATTTGTATCCTGCAACAGTAATAAAACCGAAACGCACGGAGAAGAAACCGAGCATCACGATGAACACGAAAACACCAACACGGCTATGCTTACAGCCGAGCAAATGAAATCGATAAAGATTGAATTGGGTAGCATTGAGAAAAAACAACTCACCGCCTCACTCAAAGCCAACGGGATTTTAAAAGTGCCAAATCAAAATAAGGCAAACGCCACAGCATCGTTGGGCGGAGTTATCAAAACCATTTTAGTGCAAACAGGCAATACAGTTAGTAAAGGACAGATAATTGCCACCATTACCAATAATTCATTCATCACTTTGCAAGAGGAATTTTTGAGTGTTTCATCAAAAGCAGAATTGGCACAATTAGAATTTGCCCGACAAAAAGAATTGGAACAAGGCAACGCAACTGCATTAAAAAATCTTCAATCAGCCGAAGCGGAACTCAAAACCCTGAAAGCAAAAAGGGCGAGTTTGCAAAAGCAGTTAGAATTAATTGGAATAAATACAACCTCACTCACAAGCGAAAATATCCAATCTGTTGCAAACATCATAAGCCCAATAAATGGCACAATCAGCAATGTAATGGTAAACATTGGCAGTTATGTTGATGCCAACAATCCCATTGCCGAAATAGTGGACAACAGCCAACTACATTTAGATTTGTATGTGTATGAAAAGGATTTACAGAAACTGAAAGTCGGGCAAACTATCCATTTTACACTGACCAACAATCCGGGTAAAGAATATGATGCAGATGTTTACGCCATTAGCAACACTTTTGAGCAAAACACCAAAGCAATTTCGGTTCACGCAATGGTAAAAAGTAACAAGCAAGGCTTGATTGATGGAATGAGTATTACCGCATTAGTCAGTTTGGAAAATGCTACCGTTGATGCAGTGCCTACCAACGCCATTGTAAACCACGAAGGACAAGACTATATTTTTATTGTAACCGATGCCCAAAGCGAAGAGGAACACCACAGCGAAACCGAAACAGCCGAACACAAGCACGATGAAAGCGGACACCAGCACAGCGAAAAAGAAGAACCCGAACACACCGAAGAAGGAACAACTTTTGAAAAAATACCCATTCGTAAAGGAACTACCGATGTAGGTTATAGCGAAATTACATTGCTTAAAGAAATTCCTGCCAATAGTAAAGTTGTGGTAAATGGAGCATTTTTTATTTTGGCTAAAATGAATAATAAAGGCGAAGCACACTCACATTAAAATTATCAAACAATGAAATTACCATTAAACGACAAAAAATTTCTTTTCCTTCTTTTCGCAATCATAATAGTTGTAGCATTAGAAATACTTTCCATTCTCGGCATACATATACCTATGCCTTATGCACCTTTAATTTTCGCCATTTTTATTTTAGGCATTGGCTATAGTGTTTTGTGGAACGGAGTAAAAGCAATCTTCAAACTCCAATTCAGCAGCATCAATTTATTAATGACAATTGCAGTTATCGGAGCATTTTATTTGGGCGAATATCCCGAAGCCGCAGTAGTCATTGTGCTGTATGTGTTGGGTGAACGCTTGGAAGATATTGGAATTGAAAATTCAAAATCTGCATTGGATGAATTGGTAAGCAAAGCACCTAAGACAGCATTTGTAAAATCAGAAAACTCAAATATTGCCATTGATAAAATTGCAGTCGGCACAATCATTCAAGTCAAGGCGGGTGAAATGATACCGCTTGACGGCAAAATTATTTCGGGCGAAACAATGGTTGATGAAGCCGCCATCACAGGCGAACCAATTGCAAAAGACAAACGCACAGGCGACAATCTTTTTGCAGGAACACTCAACAAAAATGGGTTCATAGAAATGGAAACAACCAAACTTTCTGTTGATACAACTTTCTCAAAAATCATTCGCCTCACATTTGAAGCACAAGGAAACAAAAGCGAAACACAAAAATTTATTCAGCAATTTTCAAAGTATTATACACCGTCCATTATTGCAATGGCAATTTTAGTTTTTGTTATTCCAGTATTTGCAATGCAATTAGATTTTAACCATTGGTTACAATAGGCAATTACACTTTTGGTTATTGCTTGTCCGTGTGCATTAGTCATATCAACACCAGTAGCCATCTATGCAGCAATAGGCAACGCATCAGCAAAAGGAGCATTGATAAAAGGTGGAAAATACATTGAAGCATTGGCTTCAATAAAAGCAATTGCGTTAGACAAAACACGAACAATCACTTTTGGCAACCCGATTGTTTCAGATATTTTTCCGTTGAACGGAACAAGTCGTGAAGAACTTTTGGCTTGCACCGCAGGAGCAGAAATTTTTTCCGAACACCCACTGGCACAAGCCATTGTTGATGCAAGCAAAAAAGAAGGATTTGAACCACACAAAACCGAAGGTTTCAAAAGCATTATGGGAAAAGGGGCAACAGCAAAATGTTTGGTATGTGAGGACGAAACAATTTATGTAGGCAAACTTGACTTTATTAAGGAACACCATTTCCACAGTAAAGAGGCAGAGAAAATTGTAGAGCAACTTTCAGCACAAGGCAAAACAAGTGTAGTAGTAAGTTTTGGCGAAGGTGTGGCAGGTGTTATTGGTTTGATGGACGAAATAAAACCTGACAGCCAAGCAGCGTTAAAAGAAATAGAAAAACTCAACATAGAACCCGTAATGCTCACAGGTGACAGCGAAAAGGCAGCAAACTATGTAGCACAGCAAGTAGGCATCAAAAAAATATTCGGAAATATGCTACCCGAAAACAAAGCCGAAAAAATCAAAGAACTCTTACAACAATTTGGAAAAGTGGCAATGGTAGGCGATGGAATAAACGATGCACCGGCATTGGCACAATCCACCGTAGGCATTGCAATGGGAGCAGCAGGAAGCGACACCGCAATAGAAACAGCAAACATTGCATTGATGAACGACAAACTTTCACTCATTCCGTTTCTAATTCGCCTCTCACAAAAAACTTTACGCAGAATAAAATTCAACACCATCGGAGCAATAGCAGTAAAAGTAATTTTCATAACATTGGCTTTCGTTGGTTATAGCAATTTGGTTTTCGCCATAGCCGCAGACGTTGGAGTAACACTCATTGTAATTTTGACAAGTTTGAATTTGATTAAATTTGAAAAAAAAATGGAAAGCGGACAATGAAACCTGCAATTGTAAAGACAGTGCATACAAAGCCCACGCATTTGCACTCACATTTGCTTTTGCCACCCCTCACAGGCAAACACAGCAAAAGCAAAAGAGAGTGCAAGCAACCGCACCAATTCTCAGCCAACAGACCTTGCAAAACTATACTGACCGCACTTCGGACAGACAGAAGGGCAGCTGATAACAAGGGCTTAAAAGAAATGGCGGGTGAAGTGGTTAATCAAACATTTGTGCTTTCTACATACATTCGCGGTAAGCTGACAGTTCGTGCTTCTAAACCGCCACTTCTTTAAGCCCCGAAACGTTAGCTGCAAGCATAAAGAACGACAATCATGAGCATAGAAATAATCCCAATTAACGGCAAGTGTGATTTCTTCGATTATGAAAATTTTGAAGAAAGTGTAAAAAATATTCTTGCTAGAAAATGCTCTGAGGCAAAACTCTTTTTATTCAATAATTTTCCTGTTTCAGTTTCTGTAGAAACAAACATTGACTTGATTCTTATTATTGCGATTGAAGACAAAAGGGGGAACTTTTATATTCCAAAATCAGGCGGAGAAAAACCTATTTATTTTCATAATCAAATTATTCCTGTAAAATTCATTACGCTATTTCAAAATGAAAGTATTTCATTAGACGACAACAATCAAATTGTAGCCAACGAAGAATATATTGACTACACATCGGAAATAAATTCAATGAGATTTAGCCTTATAAGCTATCTATCTAACAAGTGTGGGTTAAAAAGAGATGAATTGTATGTTCAGCCACTAATCTTTATTCAAGGCAAAGGCGATTTAGTTCTCAATTCTTATTTAGTTGCTGAATCATTTGATTTCAAGGGTATTCACAAATACTTTTCAAAAAGTAGTTCCGATATTTTCATATCATATAAAGATTGGAAGTCTGAATTTGGCTATCAAAATTTGCCTTCTGACATTGAAAGAATAACCAATCAAGCATCAAAAGACAGTGAAATTGGTTATCTTACAAAAAAGAAAGTTGAACGAATAGGAAAACAACTATCTAGTTCAAAAGTGATTTTTGAAGAACTTAACAAAAATCTTGTAATAATCAATGGAAAGGCAGGAACGGGAAAGTCAAGTGAATTGCTTTTACTTACAATGAAATGTATTAGCAATGGACAAAACACTTTGTATTTGACTTACAATAAACTGTTGATTTTTGATATTGCTAAAACTGTAAAATCATATGTAAACGCAAAACTTAACAATAATAGTGATATCAAGCCAGGTGAAGGTTCTGTATTGACACTTCATGCTTTCTTTTACAGGCTTAGTAAATCATTAGGTGTCCTCCATGTACTTAACGCTGATAGAATAGAAAAGCTTTTAGCAGTTCTCAAAACAAGAATGCATGAAATTTATTATAACATTGTAAGTCCCGAGTTCAGCAAACAGAACATTGATTTAAACTCAATAAAATCAATTATTCAAAACCATAAATCATTTGACGTTGGAACAAAAGAAGTAGGCATCGACTTTGTAAACTTTCTCCAAAAGCGAAACATTACCAACTCTACGGAGCTTAAAAAATCCACAATAGACTTTTTTAATCACAAGAAGCAAATATTAGGAAATATCGAAGCAAATGAAGTTTTCTTAGCTGATTATTACGGTGTACTTGAAAACACTTTATTGCAAATAGAAAACCCTCAACAGTTTTACGAAAAGTACAACATTGAAGACAAACATGAACTTCTTGATGTTGCTATAGGGTTAAGTAAAAAATATGAAGGCGAAAAAGATGGCAAGAAAACTATAACCGAAAAAGGTTTTATTGAATTCAAAAATAGGCGGGTTGGTGGACACAGAAGAAAAAGAACCTTATTTATTGATGAAGCACAAGATTGCCACAGGCTAGAAAAGGAAATATTGATATCAATATATGGTAGTAACAATATCGTTGTTGCAAACGGTGGTAAAGAACAACTTATTCGACACGTAGAATTATGTAATTGGGAAGTTTCGAAAGCAAAAAAACTTAGCATAAAAAAACACGCAACAAGAAATAAATCTTATAGAGTTAAGAAAACAGTAGTAGATTTTTGCAACTACGTAGCTAGTAAATTTCAAATTGACTTAAATCTTGAGCCGTTAGAATCGGAAGACGAAGGAGAACTTTTATTCGATTTTAGACAAAACCATAGTGAACAAGAAATAAATGAAATTTTCAATCATCTAAATCTTAAAGGTGAAGTCAATGGTTGCACTCCGTATGAAAGGCTTTTAGTTTTATTAGAATCAAATTCACAAAGAGAAAATTTATCAGGTCAAAATGAACCTCAAATTGAAACGGCAATAATTAATGAATATGGAAATATAGAAGACGCTCCACATTTGAAGCGTGGTACATGGAAACATATGGAATCTTTAGAAAATAATGATTTCATGTTTTGGGACGGAACAGTTGAAGACAAATCTCAACTAATGGTACCAAGTCCTAATGAATCCCGTGTTATTTATTATGAATCATGTCGTGGATTGGAAGCATGGACTGTTGCTTGCTTCGCTTTGGACAAATTTTTTAGTCAAAAACGAGAAGACCCTGATGCAGAAAAGTATTTGATTGAAGATTTATTTTTAAACCAAAACAACGAACAACGAAAAAGTATGTACGCAGCTACATGGGCATTAATGGCTTTGACAAGAGTAATTGACACTATGTACATCCAAATCAACGACAGAAATTCAGAATTTGGAAAAATTGTTGTTGAGTATTTAAACCAGAAAAACAAGAATGTTAGAGAGATTGGAAAGAATGCCAGCAGCTAACAGGCGTTTGGCTCAATGGCGGGTGTCGTGGTTAATTGAACATTCTACCTCGCATCAACTTTTGTGGTGTATTGACAGTTTTGAGCTCCGAAATCCGCCACTGCGCCAAGCGCCAAAACGTTATGGCTCATTGTAAAAAGATAGACAACTAAAAATGAAATTCGGTAAGACAATAAAAATATTCCTAATTGACGGAGACCCAAACGGACGAATGATTTGTGAACTTTCCAATTGGTCAGGAAAGGCTTATAAAATTCCAAGAATTAAAGTTAAAGACTGTTCAGACAGGGATGACTTGACAATAAGTACAGGAGTTTATCTGTTATTTGGGAAAGACGATGACGGAAAGGATCAAGTTTACATTGGTGAAGCAGAGACAATTCTTAAAAGACTTAATCAACAATTGACATCCAAGGACTTTTGGAACGAAACTATTGTTTTCATTAGCAAGGACGACAACCTGAATAAAGCTCATGTAAAATATTTAGAAAACAGACTACATGAAATAGCTAAATCAGCAAATAGATATAAAGTTGACAATTCCATCGTGCCGACACAATCTTCAATTTCTGAATCTGACAGGGCAGAAATGGAAGAATTTATCGAATACATAAAGCTTTTAGTAAACACCTTAGGACACAAGGTTTTTGAAGAAAAGAGAGAATTTAAACCTAAACAAAAACAAGCGACATTCTTCATCAAAGCGGCACGTGGTGCAGACGGACAAGGCGAGCCGACATCAGACGGTTTTGTGGTTTTCAAAGGCTCAAAAGCTGCTGCGACAATTGTGAACTCAATGACCTCTAATTTTATTATTTACAGACAAAAACTAATTGACGAAGGTGTTCTTGTGGACAGAGGGGATTTTTTTGAATTTACAGACGATTATATTTTCAGTAGTCCTTCGACAGCAGCAGTAATGGTAATGGGTCGAAATGCAAACGGCTTGACAGAATGGAAATCAAAAGACGGAAAAACATTGAAGGACTTTGAGACGGATGAAAAAACAACGAAGCCATAACAGCACCTAAAAGAAATTGGCGGTTTCGCGATCCGCAGAAAAATTTGTGGTGAAAGAAAAATCCCTCCACGCAAAAGCATCTCAGTAAAAAACCGCCAACTTCTTTTAGCCGCAAAACGTTGGGAGACAATTGCCTCCACGAGTCTCCAGATAAATGATCGCGTTTTCGGTGTTGATTTTATCCGGATTGGAAGCGTACGGTAAACTGGCTCACCCCGGCTTACAGCGGGACGATTTGGAAGCTTGCTTACATAATCGGCTAGCTGAAAGCCGGGGCGAAGTTCGGAGATATTTTGCAGAGTAGTCGTCTACAAACGTTTAAGTACGGATAAAATCAACGGGTGTAAGATGCGATCATATTTTTTGATGACAGCGCTAATCTTAGATTAACGCAATCATCAAAAAATATTTATTTTGGATTCTCGATGGGGCAACAGCCCCCAACACGGACTAAGCGCAATGCTCCTAACGTCGCGCTGCGCTTAGTCCGATCACGTTGTGTGTGATTTTAGTAAAAACAACCAAGTAACAAAAATATGAGATTTGAAGAATGGCGAGTTGATGACTCAAAACTTGATAACGACCAACGAATAATAGTATTTGGCGGAAATCTAAACGGAAGAGCCTTATCAATTAAGGACAATTTTGTTGTGCAAGGAAGTGCAGGAAGTGGCAAAACCATTATGGCTGTTCGCAAGTCCATAATTTTTGGTAGCCTACCCAATCAAAATTGCGTTGTATTAGTTTACACCAAAGCCTTGAAACTAATGCTACAAAATGGGCTTGACTATTATAAATCAGTCCAAAGAATTAACCATAGAGCAAAGGCAGTTTATGCTTGGGCTTGGCAGTATCGTGGAATGGATTTAGATGGGGAAGTATTTCGCAAAAAAGGTAGTAACCAAGAACTTTATTTGCGAGATGGAAATAACATCTATGCTTATAAGCGTTGCGATAATACGGCACGAGCAAAGTATGAAACCATATATAACGACTACATAAAATATTATTCAAATCTTTCCACAGAACAACGAAAGCAAGCAGAAGAAGAATTTACCAAATTAGTTTCTATTGATTTTGCAGATTACGTAGTTGGCGAACTTTACAGTAGTTTTGGCAGAAGGACAAGTTATTTTGAAAAAGTCAATCTTACTACAAGTGTTAATTTGCAGGATAACAACCTTTATGAAAATATTCCAGCAGGAGTGATTTTTACAAAAAAGCCAAAAGTTGATTACTTGATAGTTGATGAAGCACAAGACTTTTCACAAAATGATGTCCAAGGGTTTATAGGAGATAAATCTCAGAGTATCGTATTTTTTGGTGACACATTACAACAACTTTATTCAAATTCAGGTTTGAGTTTAGGCACTCTTGCAACAAACAACAAATTTCCGATAGTTGAATTATCAAAAAATTATCGTTTGCCAAAAGATGTTGCCAGAGTTGCAGAGTATATACAACCTAATGAAAAAGATAAACTTTTGGCAAGATGTCAGAAAGGTTATAACAATGAGCATCTACCTACTTTTTATCTAAAGGACGGTATAAAAGAAGATCAATTAATATTTATAATTAACCATTGCAAAAATCCACTAAATTCTAAGGATATTGGCATTTTGGTTTCAACAAACAAACAAGTTGAAGAAGTTGTTAATTTTTTAATTGAGAATGGACAACCTTGTCAATATAGATTTAACAAACCACTTGGTGGTTTTGGTAATTCTTATACGGATTTTATGGATAGTGAATTTGGTTCTGCACTATACAATCAAATTGATACTTTAAATTTTCAAAGTAATTTGCCTTGCGTTTTAACATACCATAGTGCAAAAGGCACTCAATTTGATACAGTTTTTATACCATTTGCAAATGACGACTTGTATAAAAATGGCTTGAAGCGTAATGAATTTTACGTGGCTATTACAAGAACAAGTAATCAAGTTTTTGTTCTTTACCAAGACAAGATAACAGCCTTGATGAAAGATGTACCTGAAAAATACATAACAAGAAAATGACAAAAAAGAGATATTTCATTCCTTTATCATCATTAAATCTTAATGGTGTGTTTGCATCTGAAAGCGTATCCCCACATTATTTTTACGAAAAAAGAATGTTTGGTATGCCTTATAACACATTGACAGATGATAACGGAATTTTAATACAATCGGAAAATAGTTTAGTTCTGTTTTCTGATTATTTTGAGTTTAGTCCTTCGTCAGGTTGCCCAATATTTATAGGCATTTACGAAGATGACTTAGACACGGCTTTTTTAGTTAAGGATAAAGAAACAAATATTGCTTATTACTTTAAGAGCATCTACCTTAGAAAAGGAAATTTCTTTGTTTTATTTCCAAATGAAGATGAAAAATATTTGTTTATAGCAATGGCTACCCCAAGTACAGAAGTCAAAACTTTGAATAAGTACAATGTGAAATATGCTTTTGGGAACAATAAAGAAACTGATATACTCTACTCACTTCCTAAGCAATCTACACTAAAAAAACACACTAATTTCCCTATACTAAACCTTGCATTAGATAATAATGCAGTTTTTTTTGATAAGGCTTTTAATCACATAAAGGGCTTCATTTATGGTTTTCTTTGCGGTTCGTTAGGTCAAAAAACAGGTGACGAAATAGAGTTAGAAAGGACTTTTCAAGAGTTACATAATCTCATAACAGGAATAAAAGGTAAAATTGAGATTACCCAATCTTTTAGGTTAAATGATTATGATGAGTTTAAAAATGAGTTGAGTAAGTCAAATTCATTGTTCAAATTAGTTTTCCCTGACCAACAAAATTTTGGTTATGACAACATCACTGTTCGTTTGGAAGAACTTATTAAACTACAAGAGAAAAGGTTTGTTGAGTTATCACGCCAAAAAAGATACATTGAAGGGCCTGATAAGGAAGAAGTAAAAACTATTCAAAAGCAAATTGACGAACTTGAAAGACAGTTCTACTCTATTCGTGGTAATGAGCAAGAACTACGTGAAAGAAAGAAATATCTTGAAGAAAACCGACCTAAGCGACCAAAAGCCAATTCACCAGAGAAAGCAGAACGTGAAAGAATTGATAATGAAATTGAAGAGATAAAATCCAAAATTTCAGATTTAAAACCTGAAAAATACGATTTAGAGCAACAGATTTCATTTTTAAGAATAGACTTACACAAATTTGTTATACTTGGGCGAACGGACTTTGATAATTCAGTTGAAGAACAGTATTTTAGAATTGCAGGCTATATAACAGACCTCTCATTTTGGGTAAGTCAAAATCTATCCGAAAATAAAAAAGGGGCTTCTTACCCTCAAATTGATAATATCAAATTTGATATTGTTAGATTAACTAATCATTGGCAAAATCCTTCAAACAACTATTTGGATTTTATAGCCTCATTTAGTGCATCTTCCATTGACGATTTGAATGAGTTTGATTTGTCGTTATACAAACTTTGCACAAATATTCTTTTATCACACTCAAAAACAGATGAGAATAATCTGAATGCAAAAGCAACAGATTTAGCAATTTACTTGCTTGATAATTTTACTAAATCAGAATTGTCAAAAACAGAAAATGGGCTACGTGTAATCAAAAATCTCAACAATTTGATAGATTATCGTTCAAGCAGGACAACTGACTACAATTTTCCCGACAATCAAATACTTATTGGTTTTATATGTACTATTTTTAAACCTAACAGCATTGACGAATTTACTAATTTGATACAGTCAAATAAAGTTTCTTGCCTTGACATTGCATATAGTTTTTGGGGAGCTTTTAATGGATTTGCTAATCTTCCAAAAAACTTAACCGACATAGTTTTAGAAAACGGAAACGAAGAACTATTGACGTATATTGACAATTATCTATTTGACAACTACCTGAAAAATTAAAACCACACACAACATGCGTTTGGCGCAATGGGGGTTGACGTGCAAAATTGAAAGTTCGTGCTTCTATTCAGCTTCGGTGCAGGTTGACAGTTTAGTGCTTCTAAGTCCCCCACTGCGCCAAGCGCAAAACCGTTAGCACCAATTATAACAAACAATGGTAACAGCACATTTTGACAACATTAGGCAAAACATTTTAGACGAACTTGATAAGGCAAGTGAAAACATTGTGGTTGCCGTTTATTGGTTTACAAATCAGACTTTGTTCCAAAAATTAATGACAAAGGTTGGTGAAGGACTAAAGGTTGAATTAATTATTCACAATGACTATATAAACAATAGATCAACAGGATTAGATTTTCAAAGTTTCATTGACAACGGTGGAGAATTTTATTTTTCTGACACATTCAACCCAATGCACAATAAGTTTTGTGTTGTTGACAATAAAGTCCTCATTAATGGCTCTTATAATTGGACTTACTATGCAGAAGACCGTAATAGAGAAAACATTTTGGTTATTAAGGAAGAACAAGAAACTATTAATGCGTTTATCACTGAATTTGATAGACTAAAATCATTGACTGAAAAAGTTGAAAAAATTGAACCTCTGACAAAATTTGAAGTTGATGAATTCAATTTATTAAGAGCAAGGGACTATTTGGCAAATGACATTGTATTTCAAGCAAAAGCTACAGGAGACAAATCTTTACTTAACAGTGCATTTGAAATCGCTCCTGAAAACATAGCTGTTCAAAAAACCGCTTTCGACTTAAAATTAACCGATAAATATAGACTCAAACACTCAATAGGTTCAAGCTTAAAAGACGATGGTTACAAAATTATTGTCCCTATAGGTAGTTTTATTCCAGTTTCAGAAACGGCTATAGTAGTCACAGTATCAGATAATCAAACCGCTTCTGAAGCGACAATACATTATGGAGAAAATCCAAAAGCAAGTCAAAATAAGCAATTTGCAAAAATGACAATTTCGGGGTTACCCAAAAAACCAGCTGGTATGGCCAAAATGAAGTATCATTTTACGATAGATATTTACGGAAATCTAAGAATGGAAAAGTATTCTTTAGATAACGGAATCAGACAGGTTTTAACTAAAAAAATAACTGGACTATTAGAAAAAATAGAAGAATAACTGGTGCTAACAGGCGTTTAGCAAAAAAGCGGGTTCAGTGCTTAAATGAAGCTTTGTGCTTCGTATCAATTTCAGTGCTGGCAGACAGTTTAGTGCTTCGGAATCCGCTTCTTCGCCAAGCGCCAAAACGTTGGGAGACAATTGCCTCCACGAGTCTCTAGATAAATGATCGCGTTTTCGGTGTTGATTTTATCCGGATTGGAAGCGTACGGTAAACTGGCTCACCCTATAACACTCCCCAAAATCTGGACCAGCGGTTTAGTTAAGGAAACGACTTAAATTAACCCTGAAATGAAAAAGCAAACCAGAAGAAAATTCTCACCAGAATTTAAAGCCAAGGTGGCCTTTGAGGCGGCCATG
>Ga0315906_10008182_pt1 | contig 12563 bp, 12 predicted proteins | sample LakEriMetagenome_4_FD_203526 | JGI IMG/M metagenome (GOLD analysis project Ga0315906, IMG submission 203526) | Freshwater fungal communities from buoy surface, Lake Erie, Ohio, United States - Buoy 2 MA122 | ecosystem: Environmental > Aquatic > Freshwater > Lake > Lake biofilm | place: USA...
TCGTAACCGTACTCGAAATCCCGCTCATCCGAGATGTAGGACACCTTGGTGCGGTCGAAGTCCGTCTCGATGGACCCCGCCGGATCGCGCAGCACGTACTGCGCGGCCGCAGCGGCGAGGTCGAGGTCGATCAGGCCTGCGACGTGGCGGTGGGCCACCCTGACGGCGATGTTGCGGTAGTCGGGCACGGATCCTCCGAGCGATTCGACTGGGAGGGTGGAAGCAAGCCGGATCAGACGGGAACGGTCGGAGGCCGGGCGACGGGACATCGGGGATGCGGGGGCGATAGGCCGACTACCGCATCCAGGGCCGGGTCGGGCGGGGGCGACGGATCGGCTACCCGATGTCCGAGTGGGGCGTGATGTCCGTGGACTGGCGGTAGTAGGCGAAACGGTTGTCGTTGGAGAGCGCCATCTGGAACTTGCATCCGAAGAACCTCTCCAGGTGGCCCTTGACCTTCGCCATGTCCTCGACCCGGATGCCCGCATCCGGGTTGATGTAACTCCGGACCTCGATGCCACCCCGCCTTTTCACACTGAGGGTCAGGTTCATCGCGACGGTCTTCACGAGGTGCGCGTACGGGGCGTCGGTCGGATCCGACACGTCCCCGAAACCGTCCTCGATGGACAGGAGGTGCTGGATGGCGGGCCGGATGAAGGGGGAGGCGCCGGCGACCTTGGACGATCCGGAAGCACCCCCGAGTCCCGCCAGGATCGCCCTCCGCTCGGAGGACCCGACGGGGAGGGTGGAGGCGAGGCGGATGAGGGCCGAACGGTCGGAGGCGGTCAGGCGACGGGACATCGGGGAGGACTCCATGTGCAGGGTTCACGGGGACGGGGGCGATAGGACGCCTACCGACCCATCAGGACCTTGGCCTGGCCGGGACGCCGGGGGCCTTCCACCGGCCTTCGAGGATCTCACCCTCGGATCCGTCCCACACCCCCCCGAGGATCACGGCCGTTCCGCCGATGCGGGCGTTCCCGGACACCTGGGCACTGCCTATCACCTTGGCATCGCCGTACACCTCGGCCCCGGCGTACACCTCGGCATCGCCGCCCACCTTGGCTTTGCCGTACACCTTGGCGGAGCCGTACACCTTGGCGTTGCCGGACACCTTGGCTCTGCCGAACACCTGGGCTTCGCCGGACACCTTGGCGTCGCCTTCCACCTCGGCGTTGCCGTACACCTTGGCATCGCCGTACACCTGGGCCTGGTAGTGTACCCTGGCGTTGCCGTACAACTTGGCCTGGTCGTACACCTTGGCATCGCCGTACACCTGGGCGACGCCGGACAACTCGGCGTTGCCGAGCACCTGGGCGTTGTCGGACATCACGGCGTCGCCGTACAACTTGGCCCGGTCGTACACCTTGGCATCGCCGAACACCTTGGCGTCGCCGTACACCTCGGCCTGATCCAGGATGTGCTTCCCGGGGACGTTGTACTTAGGTTTAGGGTGGTTCTCCCAAGGTGATCCAAACGGATCAGGTCTCTCCAACCCATAGGGTTCGTCAGGGAACCACGCCGCCAGGATCGCCCTCCGTTCGGAGGACCCGACGGGCAGCGTCGAGGCAAGACGGATGAGGGCCGAACGGTCGGATGCGGTCAGGCGACGGGCCATCGGGGAATGACTCCATGAGTGAGGGGTTCACAAGGGGAAAGGAGCGATAGGACGCCCACCGACCCATCCAGGGAGGGATCAGGCCGGGACGCCGGGGGCCTTCCACCGGCCCGAGAGGATCTCACCCTCGGAGCCGTTCCACTCCCCCCCGAGGATCTGCGCATCCCCGCCGATGTAAGCCCTGCCGGACACCACTGCGTCGCCGGACACCTGGGCCCTGCCTGCCACCCAGGCGTTGTCGGACACCACGGCGTTGCCGGACACCTGTGCGCTGTCGTACACCCGGGCCTTGCCGGACACCTGGGCGCTGTCGTACACCCGGGCATGGGAATGTACCCGGGCAGACCCGTAAACATGGGCGTTGCCGGACACCTCGGCGTTGGCGTACACCTGGGCATCGCCGTACACGTTGGCATAGAAGTGTACCCTGGCGTTGCCGAACACCCGTGCTGCCCCGTACACTCGGGCGTTGCCGGACACCAAGGCATCATCGGACACCTTGGCGTTGCCGCTCACCCAGGCTTTGCCGGACACACGGGCCCTGTCGTACACCTGGGCGTCGCCGGACACCCGGGCGTCCCCGTACACATGGGCGCTGTCGTACACATTGGCGTTGCCGTACACCCGGGCGTTGCCGTACACCCGGGATCCGCCGTACACCTGGGCGTTCCCGGACACATGTGCTTCGTCGCGCACCTGTGCTTCGCCAGACACCAATGCGCGGTCGGACACCTGGGCCTTGCCGATGACGTGCCTCCCGGGGACGTCCACCTCGCCCGCCGAAGCTACGCCCATCAACCCCGCCAGGATCGCCCTCCGCTCGGAGGACCCGACGGGCATCGCCGAGGCCAGCCGGATCAGGCGGGAACGATCGGCGGCGGCCAGGCGACGGGACATCGGATCACCCTATCGTTCAGTGTAGGCCCAGGAGTGCGTCTCCTGCAGGGAGGGCATGTCGTCATCGGTGGGGGCCATCCTGGGTCCAGGGACGCGCCTGGAAAGTTGCTTCATGGCACGGGCGGCGTCCGCGACGCTCGAGTCCCACAGGTTGAAAGGCAGTGACTGGGACACCTTCCATGCCATCAACGTCAGCTTCCCCAGCTTCGGGTCGAACTCGAACTTGAATTCGCGGGACTTGTACTCGCCTGGCTCGTACTTGTCGTAGATTTCTTCGGAGATGCGGATGTTGAAGGTGGAACCCCCGTAGGACACATCGTCGACCGCCTGCGCGCCGAACGCCACCTTCGCCGCCTCGTAGAGGAACGTGGTCACGGGCTCACTGCCGAGCGTGCTCGACCCGATGGTCAGGGCCTCCGACGCACGCTTCGACCCGGTCACACGCTCCGTGACGAGCGGGAGGATGTGTTCGCGGAGTTCGGGACGGGTGTGCGCCAGACGGATGAGGCCAGATCGAAGGTGTCGGTCGGACATGGGGGGACTCCGTGTGCAGGGTTCGACCCCACGCGCCCCATAGACCCTCTACCGACCCAGGAACGCCGCCACCCGCGACCTCACGGCCTCCGGGTCCGACTCGACCTCGGACTCCCAGATGAACAGCGACCGAACGCGGACCGCAGCGTACTCGGCCTCCCGCGACGCCACGTACTCCGCACGACCCACCCCCTGTCGTTCGGGTCCGTGCCAGTAGTCCCCCAGGACTTCCACCACCTTGCCCGACCGCACCTCGTTCGCCGGGACACCCGACGACACCAGCGCCACCTGCTCGTCGGTGTAGAACACGAAGTCCGGGTTGCGCGGACGCCACCCACCGTCCGCCGCACGCACGTTGACCCAGTAGGCGTGGTCGCCCGTGTAGTGCAACCCGGGGATGCCCATGCCCTCGACGGCGCGCTCGGGCTTCGTGCGGTGGCACGGGACGAGGCCCGCCTCCATCGGCGTCGCCGCCCCGTACCGAGCCATCATCGTCCGCACACGGGTCGCCTCCGCACGGGCGTTGATCTCGGGGTCCTTGCGGGGATGGTCGACGCCGAGGTTGGCCGCCCAGGAGCCCTTGCGGAGGTCGAGGGTCCGTTGCGAGAACGTACGACCCCCGTACTTCCGCCGGTAGTCGGACATGGTGGTGCCGTGGACGTGTTCCAGGTGGTAGGAAAGCGCCCTGAACCGGTCGCCGCAGATCGCACACGTCACGAAGTCCTCGTCCGCCACCAGGTCGTCCGCACGCAGTTCGGCGCGGCCATTCGCGTTCTGGTGCCGCCACCGGTCCCAGTCCGACGCCGTCCACGGCCCCGGGCACGAACGGACGTGCAGCCCCAACTGCGGGCCGCGCATCAACACCCCACACGACGGACACGGGTGCGTGCGCCCCTCGACGTCCTGCCCCGCACGCCACACCTGCCACGCCGGACACGCCTGCGCGTGCGACCGCTTCGAGTACACGTCCCCGAACCCGCGTCCACACCCCTCACAGTGCTCGGGCAACCGCTTCGAGTACGACCACCACCATGCACACTGCGGCCGGTGGATCGCCGCCGCCGATCGGGACGCCCCCTCGTACCCACACCCACACCCGACATCGGACGGCGCGGGGGCATCGACCGGCACATCGGGCGGCGATGCCGGGCCACGACACCCGTTCAGGTGCGCCGTCAACGTCCCGCCGTACGCGTCCCCGCACAGCCGGCACGTCGCCACGGGGGCGGCGACCTCGCCCGTACACGACCGCTCGTGGTTCGCACGGGAACGGGGCGCCTGGAACCCCATCCCACACCCCTTGCGGCACGGGTGCGGCAGCGTCGCCGACCACGCACGGTACGGGGCACACCCCAGCCGATGCACCGTCATGTAGACGGGGTGGAGGACCACCCCACACCCCTCACACGGCACCTTCCCGGACCGCGACATCAGACCACCCCGTTTCGGATAATGCTAACCGACGCGGGGGTGGACCTGCAAAGCCCGAGAAACCCTAAATGAACTTCCTCGGAGACAATACGCCACGACCCACTGCCGGCCCGAATGCCGATCGGACGCCGATTCCGAACCGGGGCTGCTGGAGACCACGGATGAATTTGGTCGTGCGAGCCTTTGCCTCCGTCAGTTTGTCCCACTGTTCCTCTGCGTTGCGCTTGAGGTCCATGTACTTGGACGACCGGTCGAGGTTGAGTGAGATGCCGCCGATGGAGTAGTCGAACTCGTCCGCGACCCAGTTGTAGGCGAGGGCCTGTGCGGCGTTGACCAGCGCCCCCCACAGCAGGGACGCCTTCCACGAGGGCTTCCGCTGGCACAGGGTGTTGATGTTGCAGAGTTCCTCGGTGGCGGGCGGGTGGGCGTTCCACTTCCACAGGGCGATCTCGAGGAACTCGTACAGTTCCTCGTCCTCCCAGATGTACCCGAACACGCGGTTGTAGCACCCGACGGTGCCCTCCCCCTGGGGAGGGCGGAACTTGTAGTTTCGGTCGGGGTTGTTGTCGCGGAGTAGGAACCGCAGCTTCCGGACGAGGTCCTGTTCGCACGCCGATCGGCCGGAGTCGGATCCGGAGCCGGTGCCGGTGTCCGAACCGGCGGCGACGACGGCGAACTCCTGGACGACCTGTGCGTCGGGGTCGGACGAGTACTGCTTGAACGTCCACCGGATGTGGTAGGTGCCGGGGGTGGCGGACGTGGGGATCATGACGGCGGCGTAGTACTCGCCGACGGCGGGGTTGACGGGCTGCCTGGCGGACGGCCCGATGAGGACCTCGGCGTTGGACGCCGGGTCGACCCAGTACAGGGCGAACGTGATGGAGTAGGCGTTCGACACGGCCCCCGACGAGTTGGTGAGGAAGATGTCGAGGTCGCCTCGACCCAGCGTCTGACCCGGCGCGAACGCGACGGCCATCGGTGTACCCCCGTCAGGCGTTGAAGGTGAGTGCCTTCATGGCCTTCACCTCGTCGGCGTACGTCATGGCGACGACCTTGGCGGTGCGCCCGTAGTACTGGTTCTTCAGGTCTCGCAGGCCCTCGACGTCCTCGAAGACGAACACGACTCGTCCGTTCTGTTCGCGGACGGCTTCGACGAACGGGACGGCGGCGACCTTGAGGTAGGCGGCGTAGTACAGGTCGGATGTCCGGTAGCGTCCGGTGCCGGTTCCGTGCATGGGTGTCCCTGTGTGGGGTTCCGATGGGTGCGAAAAAAGGGGGGTGACGACACCGCCCCATGGTGGGCGGGCGTCACCCCCCTTCCGGGTGCCCGATCCGGGTCCGGATCAGGTGAGGACGTTGCCGCTGTCGTCGTAGACGACGAGGGCGCCGCCGGTGGTGCCGTCGTACTCGAAGGTCGCGCTGGAGAACCCGGCGATCTGACCCTCGGCGATGCTCGAGAACAGGGCGCTGCCCTCGTACGTCGCGCGGTACTGGCCGCTGGTGAACGACCCCAGGCTCGCACCGCCGGCCACGCCGCCGACGACGCTGCCCGACGGGAGGACGTACTCGGCCCCGGCCAGGACCTTGAGGAGGTCGGCGAGGACGCCGTCGGAGCCGTTGGCGTTGAGTTGGGTGCCCGCGCCCGCACCGGCCGCGACGAGGGCGGCGTTGACGACGGCGAGGGTGACCGCGCTGCCCGCGTTGACCAGGGCCGCGATGGCGACCGCAGCCGCGTTCGCGACGGTGACGGTGATGGTGACGTTGGCGACGTTGTCCTCGACGTGGTCGATCAGGTACGCGGCGATGCCCTTGTACTCGGCGACGGTGGCGTTCGCGACGAGGGCCGCGAGCGTGTCGTTCTGGAACCGGTTGACGTACTTGGTCTGGCCGGCGGGGTCGAGGACCTGGTTGCGCTGCGAGGTGTTGGGCCACAGGTCGAGGACCTGAAGCGTCCCGTTGGGGATGTCGCTGCGGCGGAGGCAGATGAACGGCATGGGGGACTCCTGGGATGTGGACTGTGGGCGGGCACCCGTCATGCGGCGGGTTATAGGGGCTCCATCGTCTACTGCCGTTTCAGTTGACGATCCCGTTGATGAGGGCGCAACGGATCTCGAACGCGGCGGTGCCGCCGTCACCCCGGACGATGATGTCGGTGACGGACGAGTCGTAGAAGATGTCGGAGTCGCCGGGTCCCATCGAGATCTCCGGCTGCCCGTCGTCGAACGAGAAGTACAGGGTGTTGCCGCCCCCCGGCTCCGCGTTGCTGATGCGGATGTTGGTGGAGTACCGGGGCAGGGCGAGGTGCATGGCCCCGACGGGGGGGATGCCGGTCGGCGTCCCGGCGACGTTGGGGGCGGTGCCGACCAGCGACATCGTGGGGCGCGGGGTGTCGTAGAACATCGGGGGCGGGACGGCCAGGATGGGTCCCCACGGGCGCTGGACGCCGGCCGCGTTCACCTCGGCGACGCGGACGTAGAACTGGTTGGGGTCGTGGGGGTACGTCCCCGCCGGCTGCCAGTAGTCCTCGACGTCGAAGAACACGTAGGTCAGCCCCCGGTTCGTGCCGTCGGTGGTGCCCCACCGACGCTTCACGATGGACGGTGACCGGTACCACCCGTTGCGGGGCACGGTGAACGCCGTGTTCGGGGCGGAGAACGCGTCGTCGATGGTGTCCGTCACCGAGAACACGAACGCCGACACGTCCGGGCCCGGGTCGCGGATGGACATCTCGACCCGGTTCGGGAAGCGGGACAGCAGTCGCGGGATGGTGCTCAAGGGTCCGTCTCCTCACCCCGCCGGTGGGGATAGGACGGCTACCGCACCAGGACGCGGGGGTGTGCGGCGGGGCCCTCGCCCCGGACGTACGGCTGCAGCCACTTCGCGACGAGGTGGTAGGTCCGGGTCGCGCCTGACTTGGTGGTGACGGTTCGTGTGCCCAGGGACTTGCGCCCGGCGGGGTCCACGACCCAGTACCGGTGGACGTGTCCCAGGACCACGTGGCCCGACACCGTGCGGGGCGGGTTGGGCTGGACGGGGGCGTCGGGGTCGGCGGGGATCCGTCCGCGGTCGTGGTCGGACAGGTCCCACACGCGGTGCGGGTGGACGCTGCGCCCCTTGCGGTGCTGGCGGTCGCGCTCGCGGCGGGCCTTGCGGTCGCCCCCCACGAACTCTGGGCGCGTGGGCTCGGCGGACTCGCGGATCTCCGTGGTGTTCTGGAGGAGGAACAGCAGGTTGGACGTCACCCGGGTCAGTTCGGCGACGCCGATGGGTCCGCCCCGGACGTAGAGCGGCATCCCCGGGACCAGGTTGAAGAACACGACCATGTCGTCCCGCTTCCACCCCTCGCCCCGCTCGATGCGGTCGGCGAGGTCGGGGGCCTTGTCCTCCCCGATGCCGACGACGGAGATGCCCCGGACGACGCGGTACATGTGCCGGTCGGACTCGGAGATCGCCGTGATGGCCCCGTCGGACTGCGACCCGTCCAGGGGGACGTAGATCTCGTTGACGGTCAGGAACATGCCCTCGATCCGGTACGGGTCGGACGGGTCGTTCCCGACGTCGAACACCGGGGGCATGGACACGTACATCCCGTCCGCGGGGATCTGCGGGAGGAGGTCGAACGTGGCCATCGCCGGTTCGGTGTGTGCGACCGACCAGGCGAGTTCACCCTCGAGGGTGAACACCGGGCAACCGGACCGCTCCCACCGGTGCAGCGCCCAGTACAGGTACGGGGACATGTGGTCCGCTTCCCGGTTGCCGGACATCTTGCGCATGATGGCGATGCGGTTCGCCATCTCGTGGGCGTCGATCGGGTCCGACCCCGACCTGAGCATGTCGAGGACCCGGCCCATCGGACCGCCGAGGACCAGTTCCGGGTAGGTGATCGGGTGGTGCGTCGGCATCGGTGGCCCCCCATGCGGACCGGTACACCGCCGACGGGGCGGGTCGGACCCGTCAGGACTTCCCTGCGCGCTCCTTGCGGACGACCGTGTCGTAGGACGATGCGTCCTTGCCCTTGGACGCGGCGAGCTTCTGGGCCTCGGCCCACGAGCCGACCCGCTCCCCGTCCACGTTCGGGGCGAGGGTGACGGACGGGGCGTCGCGCTTCAGTGAGTCCTGCCGCGAGTCGAGGCGGCGGTTCTTGTGCGCCATCTGCCCGGCGATGCGGATGTTCTTGCCCGTCCACCCGTCACCGGACAGGATGAACCCGGCGCCGAACGAGACCTTCTTCTTCGCAGGAGTCGTGCCGCACTCGGGGCACGCCTGGGGTTCGTCGCACTGCGACATGCGGAGCAGTCGCTCGAACTCGTGGGAGCAGGACTCGCAGCGGTACTCGTAAGTCGGCACGGGGATCGGCCCTCCTGTGGGGACACCCTACCGCCACTTCGCGTCGGCCCGTTCCATCAGCGCGACCTCGACCTCCCCGTGGGGGTCGACGGGGCGACGGGTCCGGCGCTCGAGTTCGGCCATGCTGCGCAGGGGCAGGACGTCGGACCCCACCGTCAGGTAGTCCCCGTCCACGGTGACCCCGGGGATGGACTCGACGCCCTCCAGGGGGTCGTGGTAGCCCCGGTCGCCGACGTACAGCCGGTAGCCGTTGTCCCGGGCCAGTTGCAGGATGGCCCGCGTCGTCAGTTCGGCGAACCGACGGTCGTACTCGATCGAGTAGACGAACGTGCCGACCCCGGGGGCGTCCCGCAGGAACGCGTGGCCGTACACCATGTCGTCGTCCGGGTCGGACGCGAACGCCCCCGGGTCGTCGAGCACCGCCCGGTCGTACACCGTGACGAACGTCTCCCCGTCGGACATGACCATCGGCCGGGGTGCGGCGGGCCGGGGTGCGGCGGGCTGGGGTGCGGCGGGCCGGGGTCGCCGTCCCGGCAGGTCCGCGAGGATCTCGCGGACCCGTTCGGGCGTCATGCGCCCGTCCCGGATCATCTGCGTGTACCACCCGAGGGACAGGAACTCGCGGACACGGTCCGCCCACACGGACTGCATCAGGGCGTTGCCCGCACCCGTCATCCCGCCGGACCCGAACGACGGGTTGAGTTCGTGCCACACCTTCGACAGGATGGCCCCGATGCCCCGTCCGCGTGCATCGCGGGCGACGGCGATCAGGGTGGCCCCCCACTCGTTCTGTGCGACGCCGAGGATGCGTCCGGCGGAGTCCGCGACCACCAGGTTCACCCCCTTGTCGGGGACGGGCTGCTTCTCCGCCCGCAGCGTCATCGGCTCGCCCCCGTGGACGAACCGCCGCAGGACGACGGGGTACCGCGTCGCGGTGCGTCGGGCCAGGTCGTCCACCTTCGCGACGTACTCGGCGATGTACTTGACCCGGCGGCGGTCCCGGATGTCCAGCGGCACGGGTTCACCCCTGCCGGCGGGGTGGTACTCGTCGGGGATCCTCTCCCCCCGGTCGTCGTGGTACAGCGTCCCGCCGTGCAGCACGGCGACGGGACGGTCGTCCTCGTCGATGAACAGCGTGCCGGACGTCGACCCCTCGACCTTCAGGGTGGGCCTGTACGTGCGGCGCACCGTGCCCAGGTGCCGGCGTGCGTACCGCTCGTTGAGGTCGAACGTGCTGTAGTTGTACGCCGTCGACGGGTGGAACCTGTCGTCCGGGTTCAGGTGTCGGATGTACTCGTCCCGGGTCATCACCCCGGCCTCGTTGGGGGCGAACCGGTCCGGGACGGGGGTCGATGCGGCCGTCTTCCCCTTCGGGGGCGTGTAGAACATGTTGCCGGCGCGCTCGAACACGGCGGCGACGTGCTTGCACACGCGGTTGCGTCCGTCGGGGTCCTTCTGGTCCGGACGGGTCGCGGTGCCCGCCGGCTTCCCGTACAGGTAGTCGCCGACCTTCGCCCAGTGCTCCGGCCCCTGGTAGCGGAAGAACGGACACGAGCACGACACCTCGACGTCCATCTTCGACACGGCGCGCAGGTTGCCCCTCGGCAGGCCCTTGACCTTGACGGTGTACGTCTCGCCCTTCGACCCGGGGACGGTGTACGTCCACATGGCGTTGTTCGGGTCGGCCCGCTTCAGCTTCGGGGTGACCGACTTGGCACCCGACACGACCTTCGGGTTGATGCCCGACATGATCTCGCTGATCTTCGCGGCGACGCGGGCGTTCCATCCCCACGCCATCTCGAGGGATAGGTCGGATGATGTCTTGCCACGCCCTTCTATCGCACCTTTCAGGTTGTAGGCGTGACTCGCACCTGGGGCGGCGATGACGACACCCCCGTCGGCCTCAACCTCGCGAATCTTCCGCAGTAGGTTCTCCTGCCGGGCGGCGTTGTAGACCTCGCCGATGGCCGACACCTCGGTATGTGGTTTCCCGCTGTCTCCGGGGAACGCCATGTCGTAGAACCGTTGCTGGGTCTTCTTCGACAGTTTGCCCCGTGGGTCGGTACCCGTGGCCTTTGTCACGGCCTCGGCCACATCGTCATCGACCCATCCATCCTCGACCATCGAATCCCACGACTGTCCTTGACCCGCCATGAACACCGCCAAGGCACCCTTCGCCTTCACGGGGTCGCCGCCAGCGGCGGAAGTCAGGCGCTTCCACACATCGGAGTCGGGGTTCGTCAACGAGACAGTGTCGTCATCCCAAGTGTCCTGGACCGCCTTACCGCCCGTGGCCTCGTGTACGGCCTTGGCGACGGCGTGTTGTTCGTTCCAGTCGTTCGGGTCGTCCAGGGTGTCATCCCCGTACGTCGTCCCCTCGGAGAGCACGACTACCTTCTTGCCGGCCTTCATCGCGGCCTTCGCCGCGTCCACGGCACCGTTGATGACGTGTTCCTTGAATGACGCCTTCGCCGTGGGGTCGGCATGGCTCATCGCACCCGTCGTAGCATCCTCGACGTCCATGTGGGTGGTTCCGAGTAGGACCGAACCTCCGGGGGTCTTCGCGGAGTGCTCCGCCTCCCACACCTGACGGTTCTCCTTGGTCAGGTTCGGTTCATCCCCCGACGACCGCCACCCCTTCGGTCGGTCGATGCCCTCGACGATGCGGACGGCGGTTTCCCTCGCGGCGGCTTTCGCCCCGTCGCTGTGTTCGGAATCACCCTTGCTACGGCTATCCCACTGGGATCGGATTTTCGCCTGTTCGTCGGACGGCAGGGACTTGAACAGGACCTGTCTGCCCGTCTCGGGGTTCTTGAACTTCTTGCCTTCGACGGACTCGTCGAACGTCTTGGCGACCAGCTTCCGACCCCACGCCATCTCGAGGTCGATGGACGCCGTGCGGGCCATGTCGTCGGACAGGGCGTCCAGGATGTCCGGGTCGATGCGTTCGCGCTTCGCGCTGGACTGGTCGAAGATGTCCTTCACAGGCCGCTCCGCGTCTTGAGGTCCCACGGGCCGTACGTCTCGAACTTCGCCGCCTTCTCCCGCGCCTCTGCCCACGTGTACTGGTGCTCGTTCCCGATGTCACTGATCTGGCCGATTGCGTAGTAGAGGAAGGCGGGCATCTCGATGTTCCTGCCGTTCGACCTGTCGACCACGACAGCCCTGTCCTTCACCACGAACGCGTGGCCGAACGTCTTCCCTTCGAGCGGTCCCTGCCCCATCACCTCGGCGTGGACGAGGATGTACCTCGACTCGTTCGCCGGGGTGAACAGGCACTCGTCCATGATGAACTTGAAGGCGGCCTCGTAGCAGTCCCCCAGTGGCTTGCGGGAGGGCTTGCGGGCGGCCAGTTTCAGGCCCCACGCCCCCTCGAGGTCGACGGACGCCTGCTTGCGGCGGTTCCGTTCCCGCTTGTTCTGGCGGGCGATGACCGGCTTCAGGGCGTACCCCATCCACGGGGGCACGACGGCGATGGCGACCCCGCCGTCGCGTTCGACCTCGTGGACCTTGCGGAGGAGGTTCGACGCCCGCATGGAGTCGTACAGGGCCGACACCGCCGACACGACCGTGGGGTCGCCGTCGTGCTCGTGGGGGTGGACCATGCGACGGAGGTCCGACCGGATCCCGTCCGTGACCTTCTTCGGCACCTTGCGGCCGGTCAGTTCCTCGAACCGGGGGGCGGACCCGTCGTCCAGGATGCCGACGTCCCGGAGGTCCTCGACCGTGGCCCCGA
>Ga0315906_10008184_pt1 | contig 12561 bp, 11 predicted proteins | sample LakEriMetagenome_4_FD_203526 | JGI IMG/M metagenome (GOLD analysis project Ga0315906, IMG submission 203526) | Freshwater fungal communities from buoy surface, Lake Erie, Ohio, United States - Buoy 2 MA122 | ecosystem: Environmental > Aquatic > Freshwater > Lake > Lake biofilm | place: USA...
TCGAATGGATCTCTCGAATATCCCTGATTTGGTTTTACTGTATCATGATGTGAATTCAAAAGGACAGTTGGTAAGTCTTCAGAGAATCGAGAATTTCTCGCATAGACATTGTGGATATACCTCTCAATGATAATCCCTTTTTTCTGTAAGAAATCCGCAATGCAATCTGCAGTTTGTTCCTCATTCCCTGAATAGGATGGTATAGAGATAAGCAATTGCAATAGTTCTATATATTCTTGATATTGAATCATGAAATTATTCTTGTCCCTTTTGTAATCATGCAATCCGATTTCAAGGAATCCGGACTTGTCAGAAAAATTGTATTCACTCCTGAATTCAAAGCAAGAAATGCATTATCTAATTTCGGTATCATACCATTGTGTATCATGCATTGGTTTTTTAGTTCATCATATTCAGCTTTGTTTAGTGATACAAGCATGGATTCTTCATTTGCAGGATTTGATAGAACGCCACTTTTGTCAAAGCAATAGATGAGTGTTATATCATATGTCTTTTGAAGAGCAATTGCAATCATCGTTGCTATTGTGTCTGCATTTGTATTCAAGAGATTCCCGAAACGGTCATATGTTATGGGTGCGATCACCGGTATTAGAGGGAATTCCAAGAGGTGTCTGAATATGTCAACATTGATGGAATCCTCATCTATGTCACCTACGAAACCAAAGTCAATATCATTAACCAATCGCTTTGTTGCTTTAATCAATCCAGCATCGGCTCCACAAATACCAAGAGCATTACAATTCATTGATTGCAATTTGGAGGTAATCTCTGCATTGATGAGTCCTCTATATGACATGACTGCAATGTCAAGAGTCTGCTTATCGGTGATTCTTCTTCCTTCATGGAAATGCTGTTGTATATTCAAAAGCTGTGCATGTTTTGTTGCAATCGAACCTCCTCCGTGAATCAGGATCTTCTTTCCTTGTATCGCTGAGAATGTAGAAAGAAATGGGATGAGTACAGATTTGTCATCAATGCAATTACCACCGATTTTTATGATGTATAATTGCTCTTTCATTGCATCGATTCGAGTATGTCATGCAATACAGCTTGTGCGGCATAAATACGATTATCTGCTTGCAAATGAATGATGCTTTGCGGACCATCCAGGACTTCGTCGGTGATTTCTAGATTTCTTCGGACCGGTAGGCAATGCATGACTTTGGCATTTGGCGCATGAAGCAATATAGATTGGTCAAAAAGCCAATCATCTTCGACTGGTGGCATTGAGCCATAATGTTCAAATGATGACCAATTCTTTACATATATAAAGTCAGCCCCTTCGAGTGCTTTCTTTCGATCATATTCAATAGTCGCTCCTTCAGTGAACTGCGAGCTGAGTTCATAACCGGGAGGTTGAACAATAGTCAGATTGCGAAAACATTTCAATGTCCATTCTGCAAATGAATTGGGAACAGATTGCGGCAAAGGTTTTATGTGTGGAGCCCAAGTAAGTACAATCTTCCTTTGTTCTTGCTTACTTGTTTCTTTGATGCTCATCATATCAGCCAGACTTTGCAGAGGATGCACAGTGGCTGACTCCAAACTAATAACCGGAATATGAGCATGGCGTACAAAAGCCTCAATCAATGACTCGGCATAATCCTCGGTTTTATTCTGTAAGCCAGGAAAGGCACGAATTGCAAGGAGATCACAGTATATCCCAAGCATTGCTGCTGCATCTTTGATATGCTCAACAGAACCTGTATTCATGATCGAGCCATCTGCAAATTCCAATGCCCATGAATCAGCTGTGATATTCACGATGATAGTATTGAGTCCTAATTGAAATGCAGCTTTTTGCGTGGATAATCGCGTGCGTAAACTCGGATTAAAAAAGATCAACCCTATCGTTTTGTTTTTCCCAATATGTTGATGAGCAAAAGGATTCGACTTATGGTATAGTCCACGATCAATTAATGACAGTGGATTTTCGCAATCATGGATATTTCTGAAATGTATCATTGTGTTCTTTCTCTCAATATGCACTTGCTTTTAATTGAAGTCCTGTAGTTTCTGGTAAACCCAGCATGATATTCATATTCTGAATGGCTTGACCTGAAGCACCTTTTATCAAGTTATCAATCACAGCCGTGATCAGTACTGTATCTTCATGACATTGAATATGAATGAAGCACTTATTGGTATTGACAACTTGTTTTATATCAAGCTCGAAATCCGAAATAAATACAAATGGTTCATGTTCATAATATTGCTTGAACAAGCTAGCAATCTCATTGTTTAGATTTGTTTGTATTGTCATGCAACTCAATATTCCTCTTGTAAATGGACCTCTTTGGGGTATCATTTTAATAGATGGAAGATCCGTCCTGAATTGCTGAATCGTATGGTGTATCTCATGCAAATGTTGATGCTCAAATGCTTTGTACACGGATAGGTTATTGCTTCTCCATGAAAAATGTCCTGTATCACTCAATGTCATGCCGGCACCGGTTGAGCCTGTGGTGCAATGCACATGGATATAATCAATTGAGATATCTGTTTTCAAAAGTGGAAGCAAAGAGAGTTGAATGGCAGTTGCAAAACAACCGGGATTTGCAATAGTGTTGGCTTTTACAATCGAATTACGGAATAATTCCGGCAAGCCATATACGAATTTTCTTTCTGAATGAGGTTGAACTCTGAAGTCTTGACTCAAGTCAATGATGCAGGTATCCGCTGAGAATACATCAATGAATTCATTTGCCTTTCCATGTGGTAAGCATAGAAATGCTATATCGATTTCCGGATTGATTCTATCAGTGAAATGCAAGGTTGTATCACCGAGTAAATCAGTATGTGGATGGTATATTGGCTTACCGGATTGACTTCGGCTATGAATAAAATCTATTGTCACAAAAGGATGGTTCAAGAGAATTCGTATGAGCTCTCCTCCTGTATATCCGGCACCACCAATTATGCCCACTTTCTTAAGCATCGTTATCTCCGGCATGGATTGTACGATGAATCAATGTTTGATTACCGAATATTGTTGCAAATCCTTTGACATCATCTCCAGACCAAGTACGATTCATTTCGCCATAGGATCCAAATGCATTTGACATCAAATCGAATCGACTCTCAATGCCAAGCAATTCGAATCTATAAGGATAGAGTCTTATGAATACTTTCCCGCTTACATATTTCTGCGTTGAAGTAAAGAAGGATTCAATATCACGCATGACCGGATCAAGCATATGTCCTTCATGCAGCCAAGTTCCATACCAACCGGATAATTGATCTTTCCAATGCAATTGCCATTTGGTAAGCACATGCTTTTCCAGCAAATGATGTGCTTTGATGATGATGATAGGAGCTCCGGCCTCGAAACCCACTCTTCCTTTAATCCCGATTATGGTATCGCCAACATGAATATCACGGCCAATGCCATATGGTTGAACAATTGCATCAAGTTCACGGATGCATTTCAGAGGATCATTGAGAGATTGACCATTGATATCGATTAACTCTCCTTCATGGAATGTGAGCGTGATATCGATTGACTCTTCTGCTGTGATTGGCGTTGGCCAAGCATGCTCGGGAAGATATTCACTTGATCCTAAAGTTTCTCTCCCTCCGATTGAGGTTCCCCATAAGCCTTTATTGATGCTATACGCAGCCTTTTCCTCGGGAAAGTCGATGCCATATTCTCTTATATATGCTATCTCCTCGGCGCGGGAGCGTTGTTTGTCACGAATTGGAGTGATAATAGAAATATCCGGAAATATTTGTCGAAAGATCATGTCGAATCTCACTTGATCATTTCCTGCCCCAGTGCTACCATGAGCTACTGTATCAATTCCAAGTTCTTTGGCATACTGAGCTACAGTGATGGCTTGCACGGCTCTTTCAGCACTCACGCTCAGCGGATATGTGCCATGTTTCAAAACATTGCCATAGATGAGATATCGAATGCATGTTTCATAGTATTCAAGAGATACATCCTTGCAGACAAATGAAGCGGCTCCTAGTTTGTCAGCCATTACAGCCAGATGTTCCTTTTCGGATATGGTGAAAGAACCGGTATCAACAGAGATAAGGTGCACTTCATATTGACATTCATGTTTCAAGTACAGTGCGCAATATGTCGTGTCCAGACCACCGCTATAGGCAAGAAGAACTTTTTTCATACTGATTCCTCTTGGACTTTGTCAGGAATTGAAATCTCAACCATTTGAGGTTCATAGAGCATTGCCGTGCATAAGCAATTCTTACTATTCTTGCTTATGAGTATTGGATGATTCACACAGCTTGAACAACCATTCCAGAATGATTCATCGGAAGTGAGTTCGGAATAGGTGACAGGTCTATATCCGAGATCGGAATTCATCTTCATGACTGCGGCACCTGTCGTCAAGCCGAATATCTTTGCCTTCGGATATTTGTTTCGCGATAGTTCAAATACCTTCTTTTTGATCTTGGTTGCTATGCCTTGTCCTCTGAATTCTCGTGATACAATTAATCCGGAATTAGCCACATATTTGCCCTCTTCCCATGTTTCGATATAACAGAATCCAACCCAAGTGCCATCTTCAGTATATGCTATAATGGCCTTGCCTTGTCGCATCTTATCTTCGATATATTCAGTAGTTCTTTTTGCAATGCCTGTACCTCTGATTTTTGCTGAAATCTCAATTTCCTCACAAATCAAAGGAGCATAATGGAAATGACTGCTATCTGCTATGTTGATAATATATTGGGTCATCTGTCTATAAAGAATATGAAAGGCAAACAAAAGAACCGTAAAAATAACATAATAAAGATAAATTATCTCTATTATTAAATGATAATAGATAAAGTTGTCCCTTTAGGAGTAGTTCTGTGTTCGAATATTTGTATTGTCTGGCTTAATCAGAGAGGGATAAGTTGAAGAGTTAGGGAAAGTATCGGCTTATGCAATCAATGTTCAAGAATGGTAGGTGAAGTCACAAAAAGCCGGAAAGAGTAATCCGAATAGACTCACTCGCAAGGGAAGACGCTAAGCTTATCACATAGTATTGCCATTGTTAGATATGAATGACTGAGAATTATATGTAATTTTAAAAAATATTTCATTAGAACTCTTAGGTTGATTAATCATCACTTGTGTTTCGAAATGCTTGCAATGAATGTATTTTAGATCCCGTTTTTTTACAAGTCTATAGATTATGGAGCGTGAACATGCATAGAATCAAGACAGTACTACTTTCAAGTGTCATGCTATTATTGGTATGTCTCATCAATAGTTGTGAGTCCTCAGTTGAACCCATATCCACTGAGCAAACAATAGAAAAAGCTCTGCGAGGATTATGTGATTCATTGTCTGCATCATCTTTGGATAGTTCAGAGGTCTCGATCAAGATCAAAGAGTATCTACAAAGAAATGATAATACCTTCTTTGGGTCCACTGTTTGTATTCTTGATTCAAATAATAAAGCTGTCGCTAGTCCATACTGGTATCGCGGAGCGACAGCGTTGATCTATAAAGATTTGGCAAAAGATCCCGCTTATGTCATTGATACACAGGAGTGGCTTACAAAGCCATTGCAATTCGGAACAGAAGTTTGGAGCGCACCATACTTTGATGCAGGTGGCGGAGAGATCTGGATGAAAACTCTCTCGATTCCCATTAAGAAAAATGGAAAGATTGTGGCTGTTGCGACGACTGATATGAGGATGTAAACTGCTTCATTGGTGAATGATGAAGTTCCCATTTTGAATGGGTTTACCTTCTTGACTTAGAATATAGATGAATAAACCGCTTTCTAAAGTTGTACCTAATTCATCTACTCCATTACATTGTAGATGGTACTGACTTGCGCATTGTATCTTTGATATCGTGTACGGGTAAGTCATAAGATCCCGACTTTAAGATATTTAGTTGAATTACACAAACCTCCACCTCGGCTCCGCTCGGTGTACAATACGCTGCTCATCGAGCGAGGTCGAGATGCGGTCGGCGTCCACCTCGGCTCCGCTCGGTGTACAGAATTTGCACGTCGAGCGAAGCCGAGACGATGCTGTCATACGTAGCTCGGTTCCAGTCCGGCGTCCACCTCGGCTCCGCTCGGTGTACAGAATTTGCACGTCGAGCGAAGCCGAGACGCCTTCTAAGCATCATCCTAAATTGTCACCTTCCTTCCTATGATTTTTATAGTGACTATTATTTCGACACTCTGCAAGAAGATGTAGTTTCTCGCAATCCATGTTTATTAAAGCGGTTTTCTTTTTGTGACTCCAATTTTGAATCTGTTTTTCTCTTCGAAAGGCTAAATACACATGTTCGTAATATTCAACATAGACAAGTTTCACGGGTAGTCTCTTTCGAGTATGCTTTGCTCCATTACCGGACATGTGTTGATGTATTCTCCGATTGAGATATTTTGTGCTTCCTACATAGTATGTGTCGTCGGAGCAATGTAGAATATACATGTAGCCGGGCATGGTGGATTTGAATTAAATTATGAGAACAACCCATCACCTCGGCTCCGCTCGGTGTACAATACACTGCTCATCGAGCGAAGCCGAGATGAGCGAGGTCGAGATGACAACGGCGTCCACCTCGCCTCCGCTCGGTGTACAGGCATATATTCCGGCCTCCACCTCGGCTCCGCTCGGTGTACAGACTGCTCATCGAGCGAAGCCGAGATGAGCGAGGTCGAGATGACAACGGCGTCCACCTCGGCTCCGCTCGGTGTACAGGCATATATTCCGGCCTCCACCTCGGCTCCTCTCGGTGTACATACTGCTCGTCGTGCGAAGCCGAGATGAGCGAGGTCGAGATGACAACGGCGTCCACCTCGGCTCCGCTCGGTGTACAGGCATATATTCCGGCGTCCACCTCGGCTCCGCTCGGTGTACAATACGCTGCTCATCGAGCGAAGCCGAGATGAGCGGAATTTCCCCAATTCCTCCCATTCCTTCACCACTCAAAACCCTCCCAAAAATCGACAATGCAGACTTCTCCGATAAAACCGGTATTTTGGCAATTGTTGTTTCACTCATCAAATGTGTCATTAAGCCCAATTTGTCAGTTTTCAATCTTCCATATGATCCACGGGATTATAGTGATTCCATAATGGCGCGCATTTGGCTTACAAGTGCGATTGTCTTATTGCCTTTTTTCAGTAAATCCACTGATGCAGGGATTGGCTTATTGGAAGTGATGATTGCAGCTTATTATCATGGCTCACTCATTTTGTGGTTTTTATGGCATTTGCTGGTGAGGCGGAGAAAAATCTTCCGAAATGGTGGAGATGTATTATCCGGACTCTTTTTTGCTGCTTCCTTTTTTAGCGTCATTGTTTCCTATGGAAATGATGTGGAGCCGATGCAATGGATTCGTAGTTGGCAATTACCGGTATTGATTCTCTTCTATTTTCCAATTCGTGAACATTTCAGAACAAGACATCAGATACTCTATCTCATTATACTTCTATCGCTTGTATTCGCGGGTTTTGGACTGTATAATCTTTATGAATACAAGCAAGTAACTGCGAAGTTCACATATGGATATGAAGTTCTGTATAAAGGCGTGCGCAATGATGCCTCCATGTTTGGCGCGGCGGGTATCATTGCTTTGATGATGTTCATCAGCATGAAGAATATCACGGGAAAAATTATTTCAATTTCATTTGCAACGCTCTATATTCTTGTTCTTATGGCTTCACTTGCTAGAACATCCTGGGTTGCATTTTTGCTGAGTTTATTTATTCTCGTTTTTCTACTCGATGCATCAAAAAGAAGATTGCTGATAGGTACATTCACTGCATTTATTGCAGCCGCCATTTTTGTACTCATCACTTTTTTCCCAAATGCTTCGGAACTTGCTTTTACAGTTGTGGAGACGAGATTGTCCAGTAGTGTGAATCTCAATACCGATAAATCATATCTTGGTAGGGTACTCGAAACACAGGAGGTAATGCGAGGGGTAATGAATCATCCATTGGGTGGGAATGGTTTTCAAAAGGAACATCTACGATATGATTTAATCTTGATGGCTCATTTGCGCGCCGTGTACTCGCATAATGGATATTCAGGTTTGATGTTCAAAGCGGGAATACCATTGGCCGTGACTTTTTGGATGATTATACTCTATCATATCATCACCGGCGTGATTGTAGCTAGGAAAAACAGACATGATGCGCTGATTCAAATATTGTCCCTTGGTTCTGCTACTGCATTGATTTGTTATAGCATAACGAATTATGCAGAAGGTGTATATGAATCAAGATCAGGGCTCATAACAACGGGTTATCTCATCGCTCTCATCGGAAGTGCAAGACTATTATGGGAAAAGGAAATGCTTGAGAGGCAATTGCTCGGGGAGACAATTAAGAAGTCTATCAGTGAAGAACACATGAATCATTCCTGAATCATTTCTGAATGACTTATTTGCTTTGAAAGACTCTTGTACAACAACTTTCTTGAAACCACTGAAACTCAATTGTTACATTGAAAAAAATGAAACTTTTAAAATTATTTACTAAATCTAATTCTGTGGGGGTAATATGGGGTTTATGCAAATCCCCCTTGCATGATATATGCAATTCATTAATTTGTTGTGGGTTCTTGTGATTATTCATCAGTTTTTATTGAGTTTGAATTATTGCAAGGAAATGAAAGAAAAAGAGAAATGTAGGTGGGATGATTGGGGCTCCGCTTTTGATCCAATCTGTATTTACAATTAACATTGATTCTATTGATCCGTTTGATTACCTCTAATTGAGAGGGAAGATAATCAGCGTGTGCAATATTTACTTTGATTGTCTCGGGGTTTCACGGGATAAATTTATTTACATTCTTTTTAGGGAAATCATGAACACTACCCGACCAAGGTTATGGATGAAAGTCATGTTATGGCTTGGAATCCTTTTCAATGGTGAGATGCTTCTGGCGCAGTTTCCGGAAGCCATCCATGTTCCTTCTACAGGTAAGCCTGTACAGTCTTCAATTCTCAAACCTGGAGTACGATATAAAGTTACCGTCTCCGGGACTTATTCCATGTGGCAAGACTTCGATTCCATCGGCGTTGATGCACAATACATCTACGATGTACCTCCTTCTGAAATAAGTGCCCTGCGTTGGCCGGAAGAAGAATATATCATCTATCCTCTTGATACGGTGAAAGCTCTTCCGCTTCCTCACTGGGTTGGATCCACGGAAATCTTTCCACCAAATAATCCAATCATAAGCATTCTGTTCCCACTGTATAAATTTGATTTCAGAAATCACATGGGATTTAGAATAGATGGAAGTCCAATGTCAAGACTACCACAAAATCCCACGAATAATGTATACAGTTATGTTACACTCGGCCTCGGTAAAGTTCTCACATTTCAGATATTGGATTCTGTAATCAGTGTTGTCTCCGGAAGGACATTACCTGCTTATCTGGATAATTCGGGAACACTGAAAGTTATGATTGAAGAAACAGGTCCCGACTCAATATATATTGATGAATGCGCGGATCATGTGGTTACAACGGATTCAGCCGGAAAAATGACAGGTGTAAAAATCAATATCGCGCTATTGAAAAATGCATTCGATCCAAATTCTAAACCCATCAATCTGTTAAATGAAGTAGAACCGTCGAAGATTGGTCTCTATGAAAATGGCAAATTCTATTGTCCTGATAGCATCGTCTGTAGAAGCGAAACTCCGGGATCATTGGGTGTGGCAATGGTTTTTGATAGATCGGGAAGCATGCTCTTTGAAATAGACCCAACAGTGAGTAATGTTGTAAGAGCAGTGGCAGCCAGAGAAGCAGGACTCACATTCGTGAAAAAACTCAGCCCGGATGATAGAATGTCGATTTATTCATTTGGAACAACTGTAACTCAAGACAAAATCTGGGGTGGAAAAAATCAATTACCAACGGCAGAGAATACGATTAATAGTATCTATCCTGCAGGAGTTGGTGGAAGAACTGCCTTCTATAGAGCATTGATTCAGGCGATTCAAGGCTTAGGTAGTCAAAACACAACAAAGAAAGCAATCATAGCATTGACAGATGGCGTGAATAATGAAGACCCTCTTTCCGTCAATGCAGTCCTGAATGCACTGCCAACGGGTGGTACGATTCCAATCTATATCATAGCATTGGGCTTAAATATAAATGAACCCGGAATTCCTGAAGCACTTAATAATATGAAGAAGATCGCTGATTCTTCCAATGGAAAATTCTTTACCATCAAGGACTCCGCAGAACTTGTTGCTGTCTATGATCAATTGAGCGTAGAAGTAAAAAGTGATGAATGTTGTACCGTGTACTATTCAGTTCCACCATGTGACTCAAACAAAAACGAAGCAGTTCGTAAGGCCACCATTTATTATATGGATAATGGCTCCATCAAGACAAAGGAAATAACATATACAACTCCTTGCAAAAAACTCTTTGCAGGAAAACGAATGATTGATTTGGATCCAAATGCGCGCAAAACCAAACAACCAATTCGAATCATGAATATTTCTAATGCCAAGCAATTCGAAATGCAAATTCCTCAGCATATTCAGGGTACAATAACGATTGAACTCTATGATTCCAATGGAAAAATGATTGGTGAGATTTACAGCAAAAAGCATAAAGCCGGGAAACATGAAATACCACTAACAATCAAAGGAATGGAAAAAGGATATTATAGAGCTGTAATTCGTGTGAATGGTGAAATGATTCAACAGCTTCCTGTGGAGGTAAAGCAATGAAGAATCAAATCATAAACAATCGATCACCATTTATGGGAATTGCAATGAAATATATGTATTCATTCTTATTCGTTTGGACTTGCCTGCTTTGCTCTAGTCCAATGTCTCATGCATTCGATGAGACAACAGTAGTTCTTCAAGCCAATGATCCAAGCATCATTAAAACGGCAAAGACAGTCAATGGACAAAGCTATACGATCACTGTTTCCGGCACCTATTCCATGTGGCCCGAATTCACTGCCTATGGCGTTGATGCGATGTATATCTATCATGTTCCTTCAAAACAAATGAGCTCTGGCTTCTGGCCAATGGAATACTTCAATCCAACATTGGCACCAAATTCTAAGGTGGTAATCTATGATTTACCAATAGGTGTTGATAAGGATACAATCATCCCAACCGATTTGCAATTGGCAGAAATCTCAACCAAATATAGAATGCCCGGATATTCTCTTAAGAATCGCATCCATCCATTTGCTCATATGGGATTCAGATTCAATAATGCTCCATTGAAAAATTATCTAGCTATCAATCGACCATTTAGAAATGGTGATCATACCTATAGCTTCACTTGGATCGGAGATGGAAATGAAATCTCATTGCAAATATTGGATTCACTCATCAGTAGAACCGAAAGAGGTGTCAGTGGAAGTTATTCGGATAATTCAGGTAGTTTGACTGTCAAAATTGAAAAGACAAAGAATCTCGTGGTTTGCGATGTCCAACCCAAAAAACTCACCGATTCAACATTTGAAATCGAAGTGGATGTTGCAGTGTTCACAGATTCTTTGATCGCTGATTCAAAGAATAGATTTGATACTGGATTGGTAGCAGTATTCGAGAAGGATTATTTTCTCTGTCCAGATCGCATTGAATGCAGTGTCAAACAAGATATGCAAGATAGCTTGGCAATCGGACTCTTGATAGATCGCTCTGGATCAATGCTCCTTCCTATTGACTCCGTCACTGATAAAACTATCAGAATCGATGCTATTAAATCGGCTGCGAATAATTATATCAAAACGATGCAAAAAGCCGATGAGAGCTTCTTGATGTCCTTTGCAACACAAGTCACATTGGATCAAGATTGGACATCAGATACTTTGCTTTTGAAAAATGCTGTCAATGCTCTGCAAGCTGAGGGGTGGACATCACTCTATGAAGCATTAGTCAAAGGAATTGACAAAGTGAGGGCAAATCCAAAGCCGGTCAAAGGAATAATTCTATTGAGTGACGGTGCCGATTTGCATCATCCGGATTCCATGCACAGAAAAATCTACTATGGCTCTGTGCTGAAGAAAATTCAGGAAAGTCCAATCAAAGTGCCTGTCTACTGCATCTCACTTGGTTTGAGTAATAATCCGGAAGATGTTGCCGGTAGAGATACATTGAAACTCATCGCGCGAGAATCCGGTGGACAATATTATCTCATCAATAGCGCAAAGGAATTGAATGATCTGTATGCTGATTTGAGAACAGAAGCAATCTTCAAAAAGAAATGTTGCAAGATTGTTTATAAAGTTCCAAAATGTAAAGACAAGAGTGACACAATCAGAACAGTCACCGTCGTTTTTCCATTTGAAGGGAAAATCTTGACAAAATCCCTGACTTATAGAACCAAATGTGATTCGACATTTAATTCGATTTTCGAAGAATTGGATGTCTTATTACCACAAGGTGACCCATTTCAAGTTTCAGAAATTTCTCCGAATCCCGGTTCCGGAATTTCTTCATTTGCTTATGAAATCCCAATGTATGGCAATGTATCAATCTCAATTGTGAATCAGGAAGGTGTGCCAATAAGGACATTGCTCAATGCCCCACAGGATATTGGAAGATATCGTTTGAATATTGATC
>Ga0315906_10008185_pt1 | contig 12561 bp, 14 predicted proteins | sample LakEriMetagenome_4_FD_203526 | JGI IMG/M metagenome (GOLD analysis project Ga0315906, IMG submission 203526) | Freshwater fungal communities from buoy surface, Lake Erie, Ohio, United States - Buoy 2 MA122 | ecosystem: Environmental > Aquatic > Freshwater > Lake > Lake biofilm | place: USA...
GACTTGAGATCACCGTGACCAAATACAAGGTCTTGATCAAACTTAGGACCGTGCTGACCATTTAGATCAATGTGGAATAACTTCTTATGCCAGAGTGCTTGTGCAATTCCGTGCACAAAGTTAAGGCCAGCCATTTGTTCGTGGCCAACTTCTGGGTTGAGTCCAACCATTTCTGGGTAATCAAGTTCGTTAATAAATGCGAGCGCGTGACCAATTGTTGGCAAGAAAATATCGCCGCGTGGTTCATTTGGTTTTGGCTCGAGAGCAAACTTAATGTTGTAGCCATTATCTTTGACGAATTGACCAAGAGTATTAAACGCTTCACGGAAGCGATCAAGTGCAACGTATGCATCCTTAGCACCATCTGACTCTGCGCCTTCGCGACCACCCCATGCAACATAAATCTCTGCACCGAGTTCGGCTGCAAGTTCGATGTTTTTCATAGTTTTGCGAAGTGCATAACGACGAATATCGCGATCGTTGCTCGTGAACGCACCATCTTTAAATACAGGGTGCGTAAACAAATTTGTTGTAGCCATTGGAACTTTCATTCCAGTTTCATCAAGTGCTTTCTTAAATCGATCGATGTGCTTGCGTCGTTCACCTTCATCGCTTCCAAATGGAATTAAGTCATCATCATGAAAGGTCACGCCATAAGCACCACGTGCTGCGAGTTCGTTTACAGAGCGGACTGGATCGAGTGCATCACGAGTCGCATCACCAAAAGGATCGCGTGCTTGCCAGCCAACGGTCCAGAGACCAAAGGTGAACTTATCTGCAGGTTTTGGTTCAAATGACATGGTCAAACCCTTCGTAAAATTAAGCCGTTTTGGCAACAGGGCGAACTTACCTCTAACCTTGCCCATATTCCACAGGAGTTAAGTAATAAATCCAGTGGCACTCTTTTGCGGGAGTGGTGAAATGGCAGACACGCAGGTCTTAGGAACCTGTGTCTTCGGACGTGCGGGTTCAAGTCCCGCCTCCCGCACCATAGGTTTTTAATCTCTGTATGAAACAAGGGGCATAGACTTCATACATGACAACACATGTGCCAGCACCACCAAAGCTTCGCGGTTGGTTTCATCTCGGCGCGACACCTGTAGTAATAATCGCGTCCTTAGTTTTATTCATTCTCAGCAACTCTTCACTGAAATTTTCAGTTGCCCTATATTCAATAACTGCAATTATGCTCTTTAGCGTCTCTGCAATTTATCACCGCGTTCCGTGGTCACCAGAGAAGAAAATAATTTGGCGTCGTTGGGATCATGCAAACATCAATTTACTTATTGCGGGTTCTTACACGCCTTTTGCAGTTGCATTGCTAGAAGGCCGTGATCGGATAACACTGCTCGCAGTCGTTTGGATTGGCGCACTCATTGGAGTTGCATTGCGCGTATTTTGGGTTGGCGCACCACGTTGGTTATATGTTGCTAACTATTTGCTTCTCGGTTGGGTTGCAGTTATTTACACGCCACAGCTTTATAGAGAAGGTGGGCTCTGGGTTTTGCTCCCAATTCTTATTGGAGGTCTCTTCTATTCAGCTGGTGCAATTCTTTATGCACTGAAAAAACCTGGCAGATACGCAAAATACTTCGGCTTTCACGAGCTATTTCATATCTTTGTTTTGGCGGCGTGGATCTCGCAGTACGTCGCAGTCTCTGTAGCGATTTATCGCAACTAAACTCACCTAAATTCCCTACGCTCACTGCCCCCTCTAACCCCTTTCACCCTCACAGGGACTTTTGCCGAAACGCCTAACTGCTCTAATCTAAAGCCCCTAGAGAATCTCTAGAAAGTATCCGTCGGCAGCAAGGAAAATAATGAGCGAGAAGAAGAGCTTTCTTAATTGGGTTGGTTTTAGTGGAGAAGAAACAGCAACTCCTGGTTCTGTTGATCGCATTCGCGAATTAGAAGCACAGCTCGCTGACCTTCGCTCCCGTCGCGACATTACTTCGCTGAGCAAAGAAGAGTTTGAAATTCTCGCAACTGAAACTGCGATGTCCATGATTAAGTCTGCGCAGTTGCGCGAAGCTCGTGCACAAGCAGCATCTGATCGACTCGTAAATGAAACTTCACGCGCTGCCAAAGATGCACTCGAAGCTGCTCAAAACAAAGCTTCGTCGATTCTCTCTGGCGCAGAATCTCGCGGACGCAAATACATTCAAGCTGCCGAATCAGAAGCAGAAGAGATGATTGCAAACGCTGAAGATGCTGCAGAGCGCGCAATGGAAGATAAAAAGCGTGAGGTTGCAGCACTGGCACAAGCTGCTCGCCGCGAAGGTGAGCGCATTATTTCTGGTGCAACTGCAGAAGTTTCAAATTATCGCCAATGGCTCTCCAGTGTGATTTCAGAAGCAGAACGCTTGTACCGAATTCAAACTCAATCACTTGATGCAGCTGAAAACGCGATTCATCAATCTCGTTCACGACTAGAGGTTGCTTTCAACCGACTAGCGGATCTACAGAAGAGTGTCTTAGAAAACCTCAATCCTGATGACACAGTGATCAATCGTGGCCCGATTCGTGTACAAAGCCAACGTACAAAGGCTGCTCTAGATGCACCAAAGTCTAAGTCGACCAAAAAGGTTGCAAAGAAAACTTCTGCAAAGCGTAAGTAATTCTTATGGCTGCTCAACGCGGAATTAGATACATTCCCGCAATTGATGGATTGCGTGCTGTCGCCGTCATTGCCGTAATGCTTTATCACTTAGGTGTTTCATGGATACCTGGCGGATTTCTCGGCGTTGATCTTTTCTTTGTTATTTCTGGTTACGTAATCACACGCTTGCTCTTGGATTCGATTCAACGAAGTGGTGGATTAGATTTACGAGCGTTCTATAAATCGCGGTTGCGTAGATTGTTGCCACCGCTTGTTTTCATGATCGTTACGACAACATTGTTTATTGGTGTGTGGGCACCAGACACAATCAAAAGACTCTTAACTGATACTCCTTTTGCTCTTACTGGCATGATGAATTGGTGGCTTGTATTTGAGCAACAGGATTACTTCGAAAGCATTGGCCGTCCTCCACTTTTGCAGCACACATGGTCACTAGCAGTTGAAGCACAGTTCTACTTGGTCTGGCCTTTAATTCTTCTTTTAGTTCTTCGCCAATTAGGTCGCAAAGTTATCCCAGTTGCAGCTCTCACCATTGCAATTGGTTCTGGAATTGCCTTGCTATTGGTTTCTTTGAGAATTGATTCAAACTCTTCACAAAGCGTCAGCCATGTGTACTTTGGTACTGATACTCACAGTATTGGTTTATTTCTTGGTGCAGCACTTGCCGTTAACTGGATCCCACAAAACCTCAAATTAGACATCGCAAAAAGAGCACAGGATGTTATTGATGCCATAGGCGTTTTTGGATTCCTCGGAATACTTGCGTGTTTTCTATTTATTGACGAGAGCAATCCAACTCTCTACAAAATCGCATTCCCGTTAGCTGGAATATTTGGTTGCGCAATCATTATGTCGATCGTGCACCCCGCTTCACGATTTGCTCCACTCTTGCAAGGTAAAGCGATTTTGTGGATTGGTGAGCGTTCATATGCCATCTATCTATGGCACTGGATTGTCTTTCAAGTAACAAGACCGAGCGTTGATCTGGCTGGAGCAAGTTGGGCTCTCTACGCACTGCGCGTTTTAATTGTTTTTGCCTTAGCTGATATTTCACTTCGTTGGGTTGAATTGCCATTTAGAAATGGATACATCGAATCCTGGTTTAGGGGAATGAAGTACCGCACAAAGAAGGTACGAGTTCGCCAAAAATCCACAGTTGCGCTCTCCATTTTTTCTATTCTTCTTGCAACATCATTAGTAAGTGCAAATGCGATTTCGATTAGTGAGCGCAATTTAGCTAAGTTAAAACTAGAAATCACTTCTGAGGCTTCAGTCGAAGATCAAATCTCGAACCCAGCTGATGGTTTGTGGGTGGTTGGTGACTCTGTAATTCTTGGTATTCGACATGAACTATCTGGACGACGTGATGTGGGTTTAATTAATGCTCACGTTGGTCGTCAAGCACAAGAACTAATTGAGGTGCTTAATAAAGATAAATCCCGTATGGCTGGGGCTCCAATTATTGTGAATATGGGTAATAACAATAAATTAGCTGAAAGTGAAGTTGTTTCTATTTTTGAAGCAATAAAGAATCAACCGCAAATCATTGTTGTAAATACAGCTGTTCCTCGCGGATGGAAAGACGAGAATAACTCTTTGATCGCACAGGTAGCAGCGAATTATCAAAATGTAAGAATTGTTGATTGGAACAAAATTTCCGAGGGACGTCCTGAGTACTTTGCACCCGATGGGGTTCACCTAGTGCCAACAGGAATTGCAGTTTATGTCGATGCAATTCTTGCAGAGCTTAAATAAAGGTAAATAAAAAAGCCCCCGCACAACGCGAGGGCTTTTTTATTTAATTATTTACTTGTATTGACCTGCAAGTCCGAAGATTTTTGCAGATGCAGTCTGTCCATCTGAATAAACACTAGAAACTCTGAATTGAGTCCAGCTATCTGAACTTGAAAGAGTTACTGAATGAGTTAATTCTGTTGGACCTGTTGTTGCAACAACAGCCCAATCTCCACCAGCTGGCTTAAGTTCAACGTTATATCCTGTAAGTCCGTCCGTTGCTGATGGTGCCTTCCAACGAAGATTCATGCCATCTGCAGAGCGAATAGCAACGAATGCACTTGGTGCTTCTACTGTCGCAACTGGTTCTGATGGTGTTGTTGGTTCTGCAGTCTCAGTAGCAGTTGGTTCATCAGTCATTGTTGCTGTAGCTGATGGTGTTGTTGGTGCAGCAGTATCGTCGCCATCTTTTCCTGATTGCGCCCATACAAGAACTGCAAGCAGAACAATTCCAACTACAACCATTGCTACAACGCGATTAGATGCGCCTTGCTTTGGCTTGTTATCAAAAGATACAGATTTTGCAGCAGCACGTGGTGCTGGCGCAGTAGTTACATCAACGCGACCGCGAGCGCCACCAACTGGAACAGCTGGGACTACAAGACGATCAACTGATGTTGCACGACGTGAAGACTTCTTAGTTGTCTTACGTGCAGACGATTTCTTTGCAACTTTCTTAACAGCTGATTTGCGAGCTGTGCTCTTCTTCGCAACTTTCTTAGCAGTTGACTTACGAGCGACAGACTTCTTAGCAACCTTCTTGGCACTCTTCTTTGCTGCTGATTTCTTAGCAGTTTTCTTAACAGCCACATGAACTCCTTGGGTAGCGGTACGTACTTACTTCACGCACTCGGACAGTCAAAGTTTACCCCAGTGGAGTGAGCAAACTGATTACGTGAGGTGCTATTGCACGGAGTGATTTACCTCGGTGACTTATCAAATCCTTCTCATCTGCGCTCATTTGCGCGCTTGAGATTGCTAATCCATGTGGTCTAAAGAGGGGGTCATACCCAAATCCTTGATCTCCAATTGGCTCAAAAAGAATCGAGCCTTCAAAGATTTCTTCGGTGACGTGCTCTCTTCCATCAGGAAGAACCAGAGCTGCGGCGCAGGTGAAGTGAGCACTTCTCTTGCCTTCGGGGATGTTAATTAAATCGCGTAATAACTTTGCATTATTTGCCTGATCATCACCGTGCACTCCGGCGTATCTTGCGGAATAAATGCCGGGTGCGCCATCTAAAGCATCAACACATAGGCCGCTGTCATCTGCGATTGCAGGTAATCCTGTTTCAGCGCAAATACTGCGGGCTTTTAGCAAGGCGTTCCCTTTAAATGTACTTTCTGTTTCTTCTACTTCAGTTGTGTGAGGAAATTCTTCTAACCCAACTAAATTAATTGCACCATTGGAAATCGCATCAAGAATTCGACGAAACTCTCTAATCTTTCCTTGGTTACGCGTTGCTAAAACTAAAGTTGCTGTGGAACTCATTTGGATAGAGCAGAACTCTGCATTCCAGCTAAATTCTTACAACCATCAACTGCCAGGTCTAGAAGTTGATTGAGTAGTGCGCGATCAAATGGAACGCCTTCTGCTGTCCCCTGAACTTCAATAAATCGTCCATCGCCGCTGCACACAACATTCATATCTGTATCTGCGCGGACATCTTCTTCGTAGCAAAGATCGAGCATTGGAACACCATCGATGATTCCGACGCTGACTGCTGCAACGGAATCTGCAAGTGGTTTAGATGATGCTTTGATGTGACCCTCTTTTTTCGCCCAAGCAATTGCATCGGCCAGCGCAACATATGCGCCAGTAATTGCCGCAGTACGTGTTCCACCATCAGCTTGTAAAACATCGCAATCAATAACAATTGTATTCTCGCCAAGTTCTTTTGTATCAACAATTGCACGCAGAGAACGACCGACGAGGCGAGAGATCTCTTGAGTACGTCCGCCTAATTTTCCTTTGACACTTTCACGATCAGAGCGCGTATGTGTTGCACGTGGAAGCATTGAGTACTCAGAAGTCACCCAACCTTTGCCTGAATCCTTTAACCAACGTGGAACGCCAGGAGAAAATGATGCAACGCAAAGAACTCGTGTCTTTCCAAATTCAACGAGAACAGAACCTTCGGCGTGATCTAGCCAGCCGCGAGTAAATTTAATTTCACGGAGCTGATCGTTGGTGCGTCCATCATTGCGTGCCATGTGTATCTCCGTTTGTTAGAGGCTTTGGTGTTCGACTCGTCCAACTTCTGGACCGAGAAATCTACGTGCAAGTGTTTCAAACGCTTTTGCATCCCCCGTTGCTAAGAATCGGTGATCCGCATTCTTTGTACTGGAGTGCAATAAATTGTTTTCAACAAGTACACGGTATAAATCTTTGGCTGTTTCTTCTGCACTCGAAACGAGTGAGACTGAGTTGCCAACTACATATGAAATAACACCTGTTAGAAGTGGGTAGTGAGTGCATCCCAAAACTAAGGTATCGATGTCGGCATCGATTACTGGTTTTAGGTACTTGCGAGCGACCTCGGTAATTTCTGGGCCAGATGTTTCTCCACGTTCGACGAATTCGACGAATAAAGGACAAGCAATGGAAGTGATGTTTAAGTTAGGAGCAGCGGCAAAAGCATCTAAATACGCTTTTGAATCAATAGTTGCCTGCGTGCCAATCACTCCAATTTTTCCAGATCGAGTCGCGGCTACTGCACGGCGAACTGCAGGCTGAATAACTTCGATGACAGGAACTGAATATCTTTCACGTGCATCACGCAACATTGCAGCACTGGCTGTGTTACATGCGATGACAAGTGCCTTAACACCTTGGTCAACTAAGAAATCTAGAGTTTCTAATGCGAATTCTCGAACTTGCGCAAGAGGTCGTGGACCATATGGACCGCGCGCTGTGTCACCAATATAAAGAGTTGATTCATTTGGAAGTTGATCAAGTATTGCGCGTGCAACTGTTAAGCCGCCAACGCCAGAATCAAATATTCCAATAGGTGCATCACTCACACCGCGAAGTCTAGCGCTATGCCCACAATTGGTTATCGAGCGCTTCTGATGCACTCACATGTTCAGCGCTATATACGCCAGTAGATAGGTACTTCCAACCAGCGTCACAGACAATAAATGCGATATCTGCACTCTTGCCATCGCGGATAGCTTCAGCGCTCATTGCGAGGGCTGCATGAAGAATTGCGCCAGTAGAAATTCCTGCAAATATTCCTTCGATTTCTAATAAGTCACGAACACGTCGAACTGAATCTTCTGCACCAACAGAGAATCGACGAGTCAAAACAGATGCGTCATAAAGTTCTGGAACAAAACCTTCGTCGATATTTCGAAGTCCATAAACAACTTCGCCGTAACGAGGTTCTGCTGCAATGATTTGTACATCTGGATTTTTCTCGCGCAAATACTTTCCAGCACCCATGAGCGTTCCAGTTGTACCTAAACCAGCAACAAAGTGAGTAATTGTTGGAAGATCAGCAAAAATTTCAGGTCCTGTGCCTTGATAGTGAGCAAGTGTGTTTGCCGGGTTTCCATATTGGTACATGAATACCCACTCAGGGTTCTGGGCAGCTAACTCTTTTGCAACACGAACAGCTTCATTTGAGCCACCTGCCGCGGGTGAAAAGATGATCTTGGAGCCCCACATTTCCAATAATTGCCTGCGCTCTATTGATGTGTTCTCTGGCATTACACAAATCAATTTATAGCCACGAGTCTTTGCAACCATCGCCAGTGAAATTCCAGTGTTGCCACTTGTTGGTTCAAGAATTGTTGCACCGGGTTTTAATGTTCCGTCAGCTTCTGCTTGTTCAATCATGGCAAGAGCTGCGCGATCCTTAATTGAACCCGTTGGATTGCGATCTTCCATCTTTGCCCACAAGCGAACATTTGGTGCGGGAGATAGTTTTGGTAAACCAATAAGTGGTGTGTGGCCTACAGAACTTTCTAGAGAATCAAATCGAGCCACTGTTAGCCACCTGCAACTGCAGGCAGAACAGTAATTGAATCACCTGATTTAAGAGCAGCGTCTAATCCACCAAGAAAGCGAACATCTTCATCATTTACATAAATATTAATGAAGCGACGAAGCGCTCCATCTTCTAGAAGACGTTCAGCTAAACCTGGGTATTGACGATCAAGATCTGAAATAAGAGATTTAAGATCTGCGCCATCAGCAGAAACAACTTTTGCATCCTTTGTGTAGGGACGCAAAATAGTTGGGATTCGTACTTCAATCGCTGCTGTAGTCATGTGCTTATTATTGCTAATGCGTGCGGCTTTCGCCAATTCAAGAATGTATAGAGGGCATTAATTCAGGATTGTTACGGCTTCTTCTGTGACCACGCCATCGATTATTCGATATGAACGAAATTCCGTTGCAGGTGCAATCTCTTCGCGTGTAGAGACCAGAACATAATGCGCCCCAGGTTCTCCAGCATAGGCTATGTCCGTACGCGATGGATATGCCTCAGTTTCTGTATGAGAGTGATAGATAACAACTATTTCTTCATCGTTGTCATCAACTTCTCGGTAGAGAGCTAATAAATCTTTTGGATCGAATTCATAAAACGTCGGTGAGTGCGCAGCATTAATCATTGGCTTTAATCGAGTTGGTTTATCAGCACCGATTGGTCCAAGGATTACGCCGCATGCTTCGTCGGGATATTCAGCGCGAGATTGTTCAAGAATTTGATCAACCATCGCTCGTGAAATTGTTAGAGACATATCAGGATTCTATTCCATCCATTAGCGCTTCAAGTAAATTTCCCTGCAGCCATCCAAGCCAACTATAAACACCGTAGACACCACGCATCGGATCATCAGGTGCTAAGAGCTCGAGTTCTTCGTGACTATTTTTCTCAACGTTAAGTCGCACACCTAGTGCAAGTCGAATGTCATTGAGGCCACCCAGCCACGCATTTGCCAACTCGTGATTGAGTTCGATGCTTCCATCTTCACTACTCATCAGCATCGTTCTGATTGACATGGCGTGTGCTTGTTTCTTTGTTCGCAATACAGATTCGGTGTATCTACGAAACTCTGCAGCATCCACTCCATCTGCATAAGCATTTGGCAACAAACGAAGCAATACTTCGTCATCTGGCGGGGAATCGTGAACTGTTATTCCTACCATCGCAGCCAATGGATCTTGATCATGATGATCTACTCGTTCAGCCAATAATTCGATGATTTGTTGTGAGAGATTTATTAGAACTTCTTTTTCGGAATCAGAAAACTGTGCAACGTATAACTCTTCTCCATGGCGCGTGAATCCGTGGCTCTGATTCATAAGGGTTGATCACCACGTTGCAGTGTTGCCCACAGACCAAATTCATGAAGACGTGCTACATCGTGCTCCATCTCTTCGCGAGTTCCTTCGGAGACAACCGCCTTGCCTTCGTTATGAACTTTCATCATTAATTCAGTTGCTCGTTCACGTGAATAACCAAATAACTCCATAAACACATACGTCACGTAATCCATCAGATTTACAGGATCATCCCAAACAATTGTTACCCACGGCCGGTCAGTAGAGAAAATCGCATTGATTTCTTCTTCGATCTTTGACTTAATCTTTACCATTATCGGATGACCACTGTGAATACTTCTGAATCTGTTTGATTCCACTGCGCATCTTTAGCAACACGGACCATGTACTTAGCAAATCCTTTTTGTTCTACTGATGTTGAAATGGTGAATGCACCATTTACATCCGTGGCTACAGGTGCTCCGATTGGAACCCATTTACCAGCGCGTTGTTGTAGTAATTGCACCGGTACTGCGCTTTGACGTGGTGCAAGAGTTCCGGTGATCTGTACTGGTTGTGAACGCAACACAGAGACAGGAGCGCTAACTGAAATGCGTCTTGTAATGACGACAGAGATTTCATTGGAGATTGATTCGAGTCGCTCCCATGTTCCATCTGATCGCGCGCGAATCATTGAACTCTTTGAGAGCAAGAGCGGCACCTGAATGGTGCCATCTACTCCAGTGGTGCTTGTTGCAATCTCACGCCATTGAGTTTCATTAGCTGACTTTGTTTCGATTCGCACCAGTAAATTATTAATCGGTAACTTATCTGGCAACTGGAATTTCGCCTTCAAGCCAAAGAGAGATCCGAATTCAAGAGCCGTGGAACCTTCAAGTGCACCTGTGCTTGGTTCGATCGAGCTAATTACTTGATCAGGTGCAATCGCTAGGGCGGCGACTCTAATTGCTTGAGACGCTGCTGGGTCTTCCATTCCAAAAGTCCATTGTGCAACTCCACCAAGTCTGTACTTTGAAACAAATGCAATTCTTGAAGTAAAACTCCGCGCATCTTGATACCAGGCAGTGCGAGTTGCTGTGCACGTTGTTGCTAATCCATTTGCAGTTACTCCGCTATACGCCTTGGTGTACGTGAAGTTAACTTCTCCAAGTGTTTCGTCATATGTGGGAACAACGCCATAACTCTGTGCAAGTGCAGCAGCATCTCTTAAAACAAAGGTTGCAGCTTTGGCGCCAACTCTTACAACGTTTGCAACTTCTTTTGGACACGTTCCCTCAACTTTTGTGACCCAATCTCGGCCATATGCAGGAATGCCTACATAAACCTTTGATGCGGGCATGATCGAAACTGCATATTTAATTGTTCGCTCGGTCCACGCTAATGGTCCTATTGGTCCAGGCCTAGCAACAGAAAAGTCATACGTCATGATTCGAAGTCGATCAATGAATGGAGCAATCTCGGCCCACGCGTAAACAAAATAACCTTTTTGCGCTCCTGCTGGGTCATAAAGGTAAGGAGTAGATACAGATAGCAATTTGTTCTTTGGCTTTAGAACTCCGCTGAGCTCTTTTACGAATGCAACCCAATGTGGTTTTGTAGTACTCCACGTAGTGTTCTTATCTACGAATGCAAAACCTTCAAAATCTAAATCAATACCGTCATAGTTATACTTCATCACTAGATCTACGATTGCATTAACAACTTGAGTTCTAGAAACAGGATTAGCAAGAAGTTTCGATAAGACTAATTCACTCGTTCCATCTGTAATTGTTGGAATAATCGTAAATCCAGCGCCTCGCATTGTGGCTAGTGGTCTTTCAATCGGAACACTTGGATTAGCTGGGGCGTATAAATCCGTAACAACTGGAAGTTTTTTCGCGCCGTTATATTTCAGCGTGTACCAAAATGGCATAACTTCACGAATAATGTCCACGTTTGCAATAACTGCTGGCAGGGATCTGCTCATTGAATAATAAGGAATCCAACCTGTTAAAACTTTTCGAGGTTGTGTAGTCGCACTGATTTGTGGCGTAAATGCCACCATGTTTGCTATTACTAAAAGAATTACGAGAAAAGGTCTCAGTTTTTTCATATCACTTATCTTCAGGCGCTTCGCGCAATCCGTCATGAATCTCTTTGCATGCAGGACAGATTGGATACTTCTGTGGGTCGCGAGATGGAATCCATTTCTTGCCACAGAGCGCTTTTACAGATTTTCCAGTAACAGCTGATTCAACGATTTTCTCTTTTTTCACGTAATGTGAAAAACGATCATGGCCGCCGTCATCTTCTTCTAATTCTGGACGTGTGAGCAGATTCGTGTCGGTAGCAGCATCGCTTCCGCGTCTGAAAATACCCATGAGCACACCTTACCGTGAGGGTAGAATTCATCAGATGAAAGACTTATTGCGCACCGAACATTTAACTCGTGACGACGTTGAGTTGTTGCTAGAAACTGCTGCGCAATTCGCTGACAAGCCACTTCGCTCCAAAGATGCGTTGGCCCACAAGAGTGTGGCTATCTATATGACTAAACCATCGACTCGTACGCGACTTGCATCACAAACCGCTGTCGCACATTTGGGTGGTTCGCCAATTGTTTTGCGCGGAGAAGATCTTCAACTCGGTCGCGGGGAATCCATCGCAGATACCGCAAGGATCTTTAGCGGATATTGCGATGCGTTAATCGTTAGAACTTTTGCCCAGTCAGATGTTGATGAACTTGGAAAATACGCTTCCATTCCGGTTATCAATGCGCTCACTGATGATGACCATCCAACTCAGCTACTGGCTGACTGGTTAACAATTCGCGAAACTTTTGGCAAAGATGTTTCAGGTCGTAAGTTTGTTTATTTGG
>Ga0315906_10008190_pt1 | contig 12558 bp, 5 predicted proteins | sample LakEriMetagenome_4_FD_203526 | JGI IMG/M metagenome (GOLD analysis project Ga0315906, IMG submission 203526) | Freshwater fungal communities from buoy surface, Lake Erie, Ohio, United States - Buoy 2 MA122 | ecosystem: Environmental > Aquatic > Freshwater > Lake > Lake biofilm | place: USA: Lake...
TCATAGCCGAGTAATTTCGAATAGAAGCCTAGCATTTCGGGGGTATTACCGAAAACCGCTTTGGCGTAAGGAGCGTATTCGTGTTCTACAAAGTATTCGACTGGAATGTTTTTTCCTGTTGAGTTGGTCCATGTGTCTCGGATTATCGCATAATCTCCGATTGCCATCATAACGAGATACGGCGCATGAGGCAAATCCATTTTCCAATAGTCGGTGCGAGTTCCATCGGCATTGAAGTCGCTGTAGATAAGCTCCCCATTGGACAGGGTTTTGTATCGATTATCGACAGTAATAAATATTTCTTGAGTCATTCGCTCATTGGGCTTGTCGATGGTAGGAAACCAGCAGGAATTATACTCTGTTTGGCCCTGGGTCCAGATTTGGGTAGGCTTATTTGTCTGGGAAGAATCGGGATTTATAAAATAGAGGCCATTAGCCCCTTCGATGGCGTCGCCAGCCGGAGTTACCACCTCTTCGGGCTTAGCGATGTAATGGATAGCGATATTGACTGTGTCTTTGCGGGTATAGGTTTGTGGAAGGCGGATGTTAAGTTGTTGCCCATCGTATTTGTAGGTGAGAGGAACCGGAGTTCCCGATGTTTGGAGCGCGACAGATTTTATATCCATAAACCGAGCATCGAGAAGGAGGGAGTCGGCGGGATAAAACCATGGTTTAAGGCTAAGTTCCGCTTTGGCAGGTACCTGGCGCATACTCCAATCGAAGGAAACATGAAGGCGGGTATGGATGAGATCAAAGTCTTTCTCAGGCGAAGCCTGATATACGGGGGATGCTTCCGGGAAAACCTCAATCTCCGGCAATTCTATGGTTTCCAAATCTGAATAATCCGATTCGAAATCGGAAGTATTTCTCCATCCGGAACAGGCAGAGAAAAGGATGCCAGAAAAGAGCAGTAAGAAGTAACGCATAGCAAGTTGGGGGATAATCAAAGGTAGCGTTTAAACGGCTTAAGTTACGTATAAATTATCTCCCCGGATTTTTATTTACCTTTACGATGGGTTAAAAGGCCAGAAAATGAAGGTAAATCTGGGAAATTCAGAGGTATATGACGTTGTGGTTGGCAACGATGGAAAGGCGTCGGTTAATGGTCGTGAAGTTTTACTGGATATTGCTTCCGTTGGAAAGTCAAGGCATCATTTATTGATAAACGGAATGTCTTTTGACCTCGAAATTGCAGAAGTAGATTCTGCGTCTGGCAGCATTGCGTTTTACCTTAACGGGGAGTTAGTACGTGCTGAAATAATTGACCGGATGGGCGAGTTATTGCAGCGATTAGGAATGGATAAATCCCAGGCTCGGGTGGAGACGGTAGTGAAGGCTCCTATGCCCGGCTTAGTATTGGATGTGATTGCACAGCCGGGACAATCGGTTGAGTCGGGCAGCCCGCTGGTTATCTTGGAGGCCATGAAAATGGAAAATGTGATTAAATCAGCGGCAGCAGGCACGATTAAAAAGGTGTATGCCACCAAAGGCTCTACGGTCGAGAAAAACGCTGTTTTGGTGGAGTTCGAAGACGAATAGTTATCTAGGAAAGCAACACTATTGCTGTACTTTTCGTTTTATTTTGGGCATGGATGCCTTTACACACGCTTGTGTGTAAAAGTTCCATTACCTACTAGACAATTGCGTTGAGTATCAGTAAATTTATAGTTCGCGGGTAATAGTGGAAACCGGCAAGAAAAGTATAATGATAAAGTCGCACAGTAAGGAGTTCTTTTTGCTGATAATGAGTCTATTAACAGTAGAATTATCAGCCCAGGATTGTGGGAGCGATTCGGAGTTGTGTGCCGAGGAGATTGGGGTTCCGGTTACACTTAGCGGGTCGCTTCCGGTGAGCGTTGGCTGTTTCGATGCAGCTTTTACTTCTTTCTACACGTTTACGACCAATTCAATTGCGAGTCCGGGTTCGGCCATAATTAGTCTTGCGGGAATGAGTTGCTTAGATGCTAATGGAGAGCAACCCATGAGTTTGATTGTGGTAGAAACTCCGGTAGGAGGAAGTTGTGACGTGGCTATGTTTAATCCAGTTTCTGATTGTCAGACAGGTAACGGCGATCTTTTTTTGGAAACCGGAGCGTTGAGTCCAAATACTGAATACACAGTTATAATTGGCAGCAATATAGACCCCTCGCTAAGCCCTTGCTCGGCAGATGTAGCCATAAGTGGAGCAGCAGTAGATATCGATGCCTGCTGTGATGGAGAAATTTTATTAGGAGATCCTTTTCAAATGAACGTTACGGGAGGCTCGGGCACCGTGCTCGGAAGTGCTGAATATGATTGGGTGCCTCCGGAAACCCTTCAAAATTTTACCACTGATAGTCCGGTTGCTTACCCGGAAGAAAATACGACTTACATGGTAACAGGCATGGTTGGTAATTGTGAGGTAACAGATGTTGTAACTGTTTTTGTAAATCCGCCTATAGGTATTCCTAATACGATAACCCCTAATGGGGATTCCGTGAACGATTTTTGGATAATTGGCGGGATAGGACGTTTTGAACGAGCCCAGGTTACAATTTATGACCGTTGGGGACAGGAGGTATACAATTCAATTGGTTATCCTCAGCCCTGGGATGGAACACATAAAGGCAAAAAGCTTACTACCGGAACATACTATTATGTTATTGAACTAAATTCATTAGAGGTAAAAATTCCACCGATAAGTGGAGCTATAACGTTGGTGCACTGATCATGCGAATTATATTGTCCATACTGATATTTACTCAACTCACCACAGATGTTTTTTCGCAACAAATTCCGCAGTATTCGCATCATATCCTGAATTATTTTGCTATTAATCCTGCCTTTGCCGGCGGCAAGAAATGTCTGGATTTAAAATTGGGATACCGCAAGCAATGGACAGGCTTCGATGCGGCGCCAAAAACAGCATTTGCCAATATGCATGGGAAAATCGGGAAGGGCAAATATAATTTTCACGGACTTGGAGGCAGGGTAGATTCAGACGATGCCGGACCGCTAAGTTATACTGCGTTAAATTTGGCCTACGCCTACCATATGCGAGTAAACCATAAAAGTACGTTGAGTGCGGGAGTAGCAGCGGGGTTCGCCCAATGGCGTATAGACGGCGGAGCCATTACGCTTCCGGAAACGGGTTATTTTGACGACCCTGTTCTTGCGGCTACGGATCCGCAGTTTATTTATCCAACGGTAGATTTTGGCCTTTGGTGGTACAGAGATGACCGATTTATTGGTATTGGTATACGCAATTTAGTAGAGAAGAAGATTAAAGAAATAGGCAATGATACGTGGTTTAACAGGCATTATGTGCTTACCGGGGCTAAGGTAATAGAGATGGGAGACGATTTCTTCTTTAAACCTTCGGTAAATTTTCGCTATTTGCCTAATTCCAAACCGTCTATAGACTTCATTGGTCAAGTCGATTATAATAGTAAGGTGTCTCTCGGCATTGGGGCCAGAAATGGTTTCGGCTTAATTGGTATGGTTAAAATAGATGCTTTTGACTATATTACAATTGCGTATGCCTACGATCTTTCTTTATCGAAAATGCGATTTGACGGACGACATACCCATGAGATAGTGCTGGGAATTCAGGCATGCGCCCAGACTGATAAAGCGAGAATGCCATGCAGTGCCTATGACTAAAGCTCCGGTTTTCCTGGGTGGAAATCGACATGTATATAAAAAATTTACTGCCGTGATCAGAAAAGCTGGCCTTATTTGCTCCGTGCTGCTTTGTTCCTCCCTGCTTAGTTCTCAAACTCTTTATTGGGTTGGGAATTCAGGCAATTGGAATGACCCGCAGCATTGGGCTTACAGTGCAGGAGGCAACCCCGCGAATACAGTGCCTGGACCTGGCAATTCGGTTGTGCTTTCAACAGATTCTCGCATAGAAATTCACATTACAACGGGGGCGTATTGTTCGGGAATAACCTGTCTTCCTCGTGCCGATAAAGCAAGTATTTTGATGGATCCTGGGGCAGAATTAAATGTCTTGGGAAACGCAGAACTCTGTGATTCTCTTTTCGTTCGTGGGGGCAGGCTGGTATTTAGCGGAGGAAATTTTGCATTACGGCAAAAGGGCGCTAGCCTAGAAACGTCCATTGTAGTAAATGGCGCTAATCTTGAAGCTTTTGGCGGATTGTCTCTTGGCCGGTCGGGATGTGTTTCTATTGAACAGGGAAGTCTCATTACCGGAGGAGAAAGTATTATTACTGGAAAATTCCAGTTAGGGGAACACGCTACTTGGACAAACCGGAATACATCCCTTCATTGTAATGAGAGGGATGGATTGTATTTGAAAGGCACTGTCGTTTCGGAGGGAAATGGGGTTAAAATATACAGGCCTTTCGGAGCGGAAGACTATGACCGGCAGTGGGAGCATAGGGACGACCGCATAGAGTTTGATTATCGTCAACTTCCGACATGCGCTACAGGCCCAGGCCAGACACCGTTTACCATAGATGCCATCGTAATTTCGAATTATAATGGAGAAGATATTTCTTGTAATGGGGCAAATGACGGCATCGCTACTGTTAGTGTAACAGGAGGAATAGGCCCGTTTTTGTACCAGTGGATTGGCGGTGATGTTCCAGGGTTCACTCAAAATTATAATAACCTTGGAGCAGGGACATATACAGTGTTAGTGACGGATCTGGCCCAGGGGGTAACCTGCGTTGATAATGTTCAATTAGCTGAACCGCCGCCCATTACTATTTTCAGTCTTTTGTTAACTCCTCCTTCTTGCGAAGGCCTTTGCAATGGCAGGGCTATTCCTATTGCCATAGGAGGTGTTCCAGGGTACCAATATCTCTGGTCGAGTGGTGAAACCGGATTTCAGGCCGTGCAACTATGTGAGGGAATTAATTCGGTAATTATAACTGACAGCAATGGCTGCGCTTTCGATTCGATATTTCCGCTCAATCGGAATCCTATTGAATTCGGTCTTGTAGTATCTGAAATATTATGCGCAGGTGAGAGCACCGGAGAGGCAAGTGCCAGCCCATCGGGAGGTGTAGGAGGCCCTTATGTTATTTCCTGGTCGAATGGACAAAGCGGACCCTCGGCTACCGGCCTTTCGGCGGATTCCTACACGCTTACTGTAACGGATGCGGCGAATTGTACCGTTGATACCACCTTCACCATTACTGAATTACCGGGAATAGAAATTCTGGAGGAAAATATTACTGATGAGACCTGCGCCGGAAATCAGGACGGAGCGATTTCAATTAATGTAAACGGAGGAACTTTGCCATACAACTATCTCTGGTCGGGACCTAATGGCTTCAGCGATTTACAGGAGGATATAAGCGGAATTGGAGCAGGCACCTATACAGTAATAGTAGTGGATGCCAACGGTTGTGAAGAGGAGAGCTCATATACAATTGAAGCTCCGCCGGCAATAGAACTGAGTGGTCTGGTAACCGAAATAGATTGCCAAGGGGAAGCAACAGGAGCCATTGATTTATCAATAAGTGGTGGAGAGGCGCCATATTTATTTCAATGGGAAGGCCCCGAGGGTTTTACCAGTCTGGATGAAGACCTAAGTAATTTAGGTGCCGGGATTTATATAGTAACTATTACCGATGCTCTTCTTTGCTCGGACTCGACTCAATATGAAGTGATTGAACCAGATCCGATTGAGCTTAATGAAGTAGTTCAGCCTGTTTCCTGCGCCGAAGGAAATGATGGAGCCATAACCTTGGATGTAAGTGGAGGAACGCCGCCGTACACGTTCGCATGGGAAGGTCCAGGAGGCTTTACTTCCGCTTCCGAAGACCTTTCAGGCATTACTTCCGGAACGTATAGTTTAACTATAACTGATGCTAATGATTGTTCTTCGGAGCGTTCATTTATTTTGGATGAACCCACACCCTTAGAGGTAGACACACAGATTCAGGACCCTACCTGTAATGAAAGTGCCGACGGATCGATAGAAATTACCATAAGTGGCGGTCAAGAACCCTATGCTGTTTCCTGGTCGGGTCCTGATGGTTTCGGAACGGCATCAGAAGATATTTCAGGACTTTTTCAGGGCTCCTATTCATTAGAGGTTACAGATGCAGCGGGATGTATTTTCGAATCGGATTATTTGCTAGAGGCTCCTCAAGCGCTGTTAATTTCAGGGGAGGTGAGCGATGTTAGCTGCGGTGGACTGGAAGATGGATCTATAGCTATCAGTATATCCGGAGGAACGTCGCCCTATTTAGTTCAATGGGAAGGGCCTAATGGTTTTTTATCTGACCAGGAAGACATTAATGCTCTGGATAGTGGCGCCTACAATCTAACTGTTACTGACAACCAAGGATGTGAAGCCACCGCAACGTTTGAGATAGATGAAAACCCGACGCTTGAGGCTGAGGCAGCGCTAACTTCTATTGATTGTGCAGGCAATGCAAATGGTTCCATTGATCTAAGTCCCACGGGAGGAAGCGAGCCGTACAGTTTCAGCTGGACCGGCCCTGAAGGATTTACCTCCATTACAGAGGACATTTCCGGCTTACTGGCAGGAGATTATAGTTTGCTCTTAACGGATGCCAGCGCATGTACCTTTGAAGTAACGTTTACTTTGGATCAACCCGATCCGATTCAAGTTTTGGCTGAAGTTTCTCCGATAACCTGCTCCGGTTTGGCCGATGGCTTTATAAATAGTTCAGCTGAAGGAGGGGTGGGACCCTATAATTATTCTTGGATTGGCCCTGGCGGATTTGCAAGCGCTTCGCCTACTATTGGCCCCTTGAGTCCAGGAGTATACATTTTAACCGTTACCGATGCGCAATTTTGTGAAAGCGAGGCTGAATTTGAGCTTAGCGATCCGTTGCCGCTTGAGTTACTGTCTGTTGTAGAAGATGTTTCCTGCGCGGGATTAACCGATGGCACTATAGATTTGAGCGTGCTGGGAGGAACCCCTGGGTATACATTTTCCTGGGCCGGCCCCAATGGTTTCGTTTCCGAGCAAGAAGATATAATAAACCTCTCGGAGGGATCTTACCAGGTAGAAGTAACGGATGAAGCCGGATGCACAATATCAGCAATTTATGAAGTGGAAGGGCAGGAGATACTGCAAGCCACTACTGAGCTTACGGATGTGACCTGTTTCGGCGAATCTGATGGAGGGATTGTTTTGAACATTTTCGGGGGTGTTGCTCCTTATGCAGTTAGCTGGACCGGCCCTGAAGGATTTGTTTCAAGTCAAAAAGATATCTCTGACCTTTCTTCAGGCACCTATCATTACACGGTAGTTGATTTTAATGGATGCTTAGTAGAGGGCAGTATTGAGATAGAACAGCCGGAGGAGTTGTCTGCGACCTGGGAAGCGATACCTCCGAGTTGTTTTGGATTGATTGATGGCAGTATAGTGTTGACTATAGGAGGAGGGGAAGCGCCATATGAGGTGAGTTGGTCGGGAGGAGAAAACGGGGAAGAACTAAACGGACTGGGATCGGGATCATACCAGGCCACGATAACGGATAGTGGGGGATGTGAGCTGGTGTTGGAACCAATAGTGCTGGAAGAGTCTCCGGAGATAGTTATTGATTTTGATGTAACCAATGTGATATGTGCCGGAGCCGCGGAGGGGGCAATTGATGCCGCGGTGAACGGAGGGGTTCCCGGGTATAGTTATGCTTGGGAAGGCCCCGAAGGGTTTACCTCAGCCACCGAAGACATCGAAGGCCTTTTGGCAGGAAGTTACACCTTGCAGGTTAGCGATTCGGAAGGATGTATTGCAGAGGGCAGTATAGATATTACCTCTCCTGAGTTGATAGAAATCAGCGCCGTGCTTTCTCAACCGATTTGCTTGGGAGGGACAGGAGCCATAGATGTTAGCATTGAAGGAGGGACGGGTCCTTATATAATTTCCTGGTCTGGTCCTGGTGGCTTTGTTTCCGCGGAGGAAGACATTACTAATTTGATAGAAGGATCGTATCAGGCAGAGGTAGTTGATTCAAACGGATGTTTTGGCCAGTCAACTTTTGAGATAGGGAGTCTAAACCCTCTGGTTATAGAGGCGGAGGTGTTACCGGTGGATTGTTCCGGTGAGGACAATGGCAGCATAGCGCTTACCTTATCCGGGGGCGTCCCTGGATACAGCTATAGCTGGTCGGGTCCCGGCGGATTTACCAGTATTGAAGAGGATCTTTCCCAGCTGGCGCAAGGCGATTATATGTTAACGGTAATCGACGGGCAGGCATGTTCTGTGGACACCACCTTTACGATAACTGCGCCGGTTCCGCTGTCGATAAGCGTAACGGAGGAGAGTCCGCTTTGCGCTCAGGAAAATACGGGGGCTTTAGATGTAAGCATTTCTGGAGGATTTCCTCCGTACAATTATTCCTGGAATGGTCCGGATGGTTATAGTTCCGAAGCGGAAGACTTAAGCGGGTTGAATCCGGGAGATTATGAGTTGGTTGTTACCGACCAGGGGTCTTGTGTTGCAGACAGTGTGTTCACATTGACGGAGGTGCCGGGCATTTTTATTGATGCCGCGCTTACTGATATACTTTGCGGCGGTCTTTCAACGGGGTCGATTACGCTGGAGGTAAGTGGAGGAACATTGCCTTACGTATTTAACTGGAGTGGGCCAAATGGATATACAAGTGCTGATCAGAGCCTGGAAAATTTGGAAGGGGGAGAATACGATTTGACGCTCAGCGATGCCAATGGATGTAGTATAGACACGACGTTTACTTTGGTTACGCCGCCACCTATTGAAGTGGTTTTTGTTGTAGACAATCCTCTTTGTGGAGTGTTGGATGGGTCTATTGATGCGGAGGTTATCGGAGGAGAGGTTGCGTTAGATTATGTGTATGAGTGGTTCGACATCAGTGATGGCGGTGAGGTATCGATTGGCAACGGACCTTCGTTGAATAACCTTGGTCCTGGCTTGTACGAATTTGTGGTTAGCGATGATAACGGGTGTTTTTATACGGAGATTATTCCCCTTTCGGATGAACCCGGATACATAGAAATTACAACGACAGACCTTTTATGTCCGGGAGGGACTGAAGGGAGTATATCAGTAGAGGTTTTCCAGGGGACACCTCCGTATGTAGTAGTTTGGACGGGTCCGGGAGGGTTTACGTCTTCTGAGGAAGATATAACGGACCTGTCGGCAGGGGAGTATTTTCTGGTGATAACTGACGCGAACAATTGCGAGATAAATGAAGTGGTAACCTTATCCGAGCCGGAGGAGTTGAGTTTAGAGCTTCAGGTTAGTGATGTAACGTGTAACGGGGGCAATAATGGATCCATAGACATAGAGGTCTCCGGAGGAACCGCACCATACACCTTCGATTGGACCGGAGATAATGGATTTAGCTCGGAGGCAGAGGACCTTAACGAAATCAGCACCGGACAGTACTCCTTGTTGCTATCCGACGCCAACGGCTGCCAAGCAGACACATTTGCCCTAATAAATGAATCACAGCTTCTCGAGGTCGTTATCAATTTTACTGAAGCACTTTGTGAAGGCGGCACGAATGGCACCATCGATTTGGAAGTTCTTGGAGGAACAGCACCCTATTCGTATACCTGGTCTGGCCCAGAGGGATTTAACTCAGCTGAGCAGGATTTATTAAGTCTGGTAGCCGGCGATTATGCGTTGATGCTCTTGGACTCTGAAGGTTGTTTTCGCGACACTGTAGTAACGATAGCAGAAGCCAGCCCAATAGAAGTTGTGTTGGACATTCTTCATCCCTCCTGCGGTGAAAACAACGGATCAGTTTCGGCAACGGGAAGCGGAGGGGTTATAAGTATTGACTATAGCTATGCTTGGTTTGATGTGAGTTCCGGAGTTCCCGTTTTGCTTGGTACAGAGAATGAAATTGGCAATCTGGAAAATGGTATTTATGAGCTTGAGCTTACCGATGATCTGGGCTGCCAGACAACGGAAACATTCAATCTAAGTGACATAGGCGGATCGTTAGAAGGGCTTGTGAATGGGTTGAGCTGTTTTTCTGGTAGCGACGGGGCCATCGATCTGAGTATTATTGGGGGGCTTGCGCCATTTACGGTAGTCTGGAATGGTCCTAACGGATTTAATAGTGAAGAGGAAGATATTACCGGATTATATGGGGGAGAATATGCCGTTCAAGTTACCGATGCTGATGGTTGTGGATTTACGGCCATATTCAATGTCGATCGCCCTGAAGAAATAAGCATAGAAATTGCCGTTGTAAATAGTCTTTGCAATGGAAGTAACAACGGATCTATTTCCGTGGCAGCTAGCGGCGGCACGGGCAATAAGGATGTTACCTGGATTGGCCCGGAAGGATATTCATCAAATGAAGAGTTGATTTCCGGATTAATTCCCGGATGCTACCAATTGATGGTTCAGGATGAGGCAGGCTGTACATCGGATAGCACCCTTTGTTTGGTTGAACCCGAAGCAATTGTTATAAATGCGTCAGTTACAGATATTTTGTGTGGGGGTGAGGGTACAGGGGCGATTGATGCCTTGGTAAGCGGGGGCACTCCTGAATTCAGCTTTGTTTGGTCAGGGCCGGAGGGATTTACTTCGCAAGAGTCGGAGGACATCAATGATCTTTTTGCCGGCACATATACGCTGTTGGTAAACGATATTAACGGGTGCGAGATAAGCCGATCGTTTATTGTTCAGGAGAATACGCCGCTATCGGCAGATACAAGCTTGGTTAGCCCATTGTGTTTCGGAAGTGCAGATGGCAGTATTGAGCTCCAGATTGAAGGAGGAACACAACCAATCTCAATTGAATGGACGGGGCCAGATGCATTTAGTGAATCAGGAGCCATAATTAGCGATGTTTCTGCAGGCGAGTATATATGGGTTGTTAACGATAATAATGGTTGCTTACTTAGCGATACTATAGTCCTTTCTGACCCGGAAGAAATTCTTGTAGATGCAATCGCTGCAGACGTTACTTGCTTTGGATTTGGCGATGGAATTATTGATTTGCAACTAAGCGGAGGCGTTCCGGCCTACACTGTTTTATGGACGGGACCGAACGGGTATACTTCGGCAGAACAGGATATAAGTAACCTTATTCCGGGCACATATCAGTATGTAGTTAGCGATAGTAATGAGTGTTTGCACACGGGTACGATCCAGATAGAAGAGCCGGCGGAACTATTGGTAAATATTAATAATGCGGTTAATCCGTCTTGTCCAGATAGTTTTGATGGAGCTATTGATATCGAAATTCAGGGAGGGGTTCCGGATTACTCCGTTATATGGACGAATAGTCTTGGAGAGCCAATTTCGTCGGATGTAGATCTCGTCGGACTCGGTCCTGAAGTGTATACCGCCGAGATTAGCGACAGTAATGGATGTATGGCTTTCTTGCCGGATAATGAGCTCATAGCGCTCACTTCAGTAAATGCAGAGGCACCGGCCGACACTTCCTATTGCGAAGGGCAGGGGCCCTGGTTGCTAACCGGAGAAGCGAGCGGCCAGGATAGTGTTGCGTGGCATGATGGTAATGGACAGTTAGTTAGTGAATCATTTAGTGTACTGATAGATCCTAGCCCGGGAACGTGGTTCTATGTTTTCACGGCCTTCGCAACTCCCTGTTTGGTAAGAGATACTATTTATTTCACGGTTTTGGCGGCACCGTTTGCCGATGCCGGAGAAGATCAGTTTATCTTTCCGGAGGGGAGCATTAATATAGGCGGAAATCCTAGTATCACGGATGAAAATGTCAATATAGAATGGACTCCTTCTGCGAATCTCGACAATTCGGGTTCACCCAACCCCTTATTAAGCGGATTGGACCAGGATCAGTGGTTTGTTCTGAGCGTTATTGATGAAAATGGTTGCACATCGGAGGACTCGGTTTTGGTCTCTATTATACCGGAAATGGATATTCCGGATGGATTTTCGCCTAACGGAGATTTGACCAATGATGTTTGGGAAATAGGTAATGCGCAGCTATATCCTTCGCTGGTTGTTGAAATATATAATAGATGGGGGGATTTACTTTTTCGGAGTGAGGGATATGATCAGCCTTGGGATGGGCGTTACAATGGCGATTTATTGCCCATTGGGACATATTATTATATCATAGAAATAGATGAGCCGTTATTCAGCGATAAGATAACAGGCCCTTTAACCATACTGCGATGAAAGAGAAACGGATTATTGCCGGAATTTCCAGGCCGGAGGCTCTTGCTTCGGCGCTGTTTGCTTTGGCTATTGCCTTCGTTTTGCCGGCATCATTGTTGTCCCAGCAACTTCCTCAGGTAAGCCAGTTTGCTAGCCAAAAATATATGATGAACCCGGCCGTAGCAGGAGAGCGCATGGAAATGGAGGCGCGCGCTATGAATCGTTACCAGTGGACAGGTATCACCGATGCTCCGAGGACATTTATATTTAGTTTACAGTCACCTCTCCGGAATCCGAGTATAGGAGTTGGGGGCTACTTATTTACCGACAATGCGGGGCCAACTCGGCGAACCGGAATTCAACTTTCCTATGCGTATCATTTGCGCCTTAACGAATACACAAAGCTTTCCCTTGGACTTAGCGGAGGTATGCTTCAGTTTGCTATAGATGGTAGTAAGATAGATTTAGCAAATCAGGACGAT
>Ga0315906_10008193_pt1 | contig 12557 bp, 7 predicted proteins | sample LakEriMetagenome_4_FD_203526 | JGI IMG/M metagenome (GOLD analysis project Ga0315906, IMG submission 203526) | Freshwater fungal communities from buoy surface, Lake Erie, Ohio, United States - Buoy 2 MA122 | ecosystem: Environmental > Aquatic > Freshwater > Lake > Lake biofilm | place: USA: Lake...
GGAATCATCGGATAGACACATGGCGTGGTGAGCGCGGCAAAACCGGCAAGAATGGCGGCCCAAATAAATGAGAATACGCCTTCACTCTTGGCATCATTATATTCTTTTTGAGATTCAGATACCTTGGCCTCGGCAACCTTTGTTTCACCCTTTTTCGGAGTTTGAGTTTTCGCTTGTTCAGTCACACTCACGGCTGTCGAATCAACTGCAGCAAGTGCAGTATCGGCGGCTGTTAAATCGGTTGCTTCTTGGATGACATTCATTACGATGGCATAGCGCTTCCTAGGATAGGTACAAATGCCTTCATCGGTACATACCTGCGATTCCACTTCGAGAGAATCAATATATGTTCCCTTTTTCAATGTCTTTTTCGTGATGAGCGGAACAGTGATCATCACTCTTCCATGCCATGTTCCGATTTGCACTTCAAATGTTGAGTCGAATGAAATATCAGATTTTGGTGCGAGCAATCTACCGACTGTATAGACAGTATTTTTTGTGGCTTTGATGGTGGTTGGCGATGGACCAATTCCGGAACCTGATTTGGCATTGCGTGCATTTTGCAAATGATCATAGGCATGCCAACCTGATTCGATGTCAATCGAGAGGCGCACCATTACGGTATCACCAGCTTTCACAGAAAATTGCTGTTTATCGAGAGCAAATTTCGCATGCTCTTTCAAACCGGATTGAGCCGTTGCATTGGAAAATGAGAAGAGTATTGTCGCAAGCATTGACAATACGGAGAAAATACTGACACGGTATGAGGTGATATTCATGTTACTTGCTTTCAGGATTGGATTCATGGTCATTGCACGATTACCGCAAAAGGCAGTGAAATCGTTGTTGGGGGCAAACACATACTGCCATCACATAATTGATATGCAACTTCAATCGGGAATTGTATTTTCCCTTTTGTGGCTTTTTCATCTATGGTGATGGGCAATGTACAAGAAAAAGAACCTTTATATGAATGAACATCCATTTCGAATGATTCATCATATTTCGTATATGGTTTCGGGGCTATGACAGTGCCATGTTTGACCATGCCGGTGCTATCAGTGAAATAGACATCCGTTTGCTGAGGCCCGATTCCTTCACTATTAATCATCATGGTAAATCCATAGATATACCATTTTTTGTCGAGTTTGAATTTTACGGGAACATTGATGGTGGCTCCCGCTTTTCCTTTGACAGATTTGGGGATGGAAACCTTGCAATGAGATGGCTCTGCCGAGAAGATGGAGCTCTGTGGAAGAGCAATCATCATGGAAAACAGCAGAATCTGCAGTATATGGAGGGTTTTTCTCATCGCCATTCACCTGTCAGAGTTGATTTTGATGAGTCAAAATACAAAATATTGACCAACTTCAAGGGTATTCCGGCAATGAAGAAGGGCCTGAAACATGCATTGTTTTACACATATCTCAGACCCATATTCTTATTCTTGATTTTTCAGCAGGAAGGTTTCTTTTTCCACATAGGAACCGGAGGCAAATACGCCAAGTCCTCCTTCCACGCTCGCAAGACGATAATCATATTGATTTCCTCCCCAGCCTGCTTTGAACCATTTGACAAAATTGGGGTCAGGAGCAAAAATGGAGAGTTTATGTTTGCCATACCAACGGAATGCGGTCCAAACGACGGGCGCTTTCGTGCCTTGGATAAATCCATACAGAGTGAGATTTCTTAGTCGTGGATTATCCGGATTTCGGCGGAAAAAGCGGAAGATTTTACGATTGCTGTCAAGAGTCGGGGGGTCGAGATATTGTCCATAACCGATTGTATCCAGACAAGTAATTGCGATCAAGTATTCTGAAATGCCATCAGTCGGTGTCCAAGTGATTGAAAGCGAATCAGGGGCAATGAGATTGAGAGTATCCACAGGATATTGCAATACGCTTCTTGGGGCATTGATCCATTCCACTCTTTTGGGTGTATAGGTGGTACCTGTCACGCGCTTTCCATCAGGCAAGACGACGAGCAAATCATATCTCGTGGATGGTTGGATAAGAAAAGTTGAATCAGGAAGACGATATTCTCCTCCACGACCCGAAGGATAAAACTGCAATTTCAAGGTATCTTTTTGATCACGAATGATATGCACCTTTGCATCACGAACAATGCTGTTTTCATAGACAAATGAATCGGCAACGGGTTGACTTTTTGTAATCATCACACCCGTAATTGGTTCATCCACAAGAAGATATGCTTCTACGGCATATTCCGGAATATAGTCGAATGCAACCGGATCTTCGCAGCTTGCAAGACCAAGAATAGTAAAAGCGAAGAGTCCGAGAACTATATGTTTGATATAATTTTTCATTAGAATTTTACCTCCAAAGCCACAGTGGGAAGAATTGGTAAGAGTCGAACATCTGTTACTTCGGTCACATCTTTTGATGTGTCATAGAATCTGAACCAAATATCTCTACGAGAGTACACATTGAAAATGTCGATCATCACGCGAGCGGGGAGCCCCCAAATAGTGGTATTATAATTTATATTGAAATTCAATTGATGCGTATTGGGAAGTCTCAAACCATAGCGATCACCGGGAACGATCTGAGGTGAGTCAATGGTCTCTCCGGGTTTTCGCGTGGCAAATCGAGATGTTGCGCCGGTATATGACTGACCGCTTTGGAAAGTGAAAGTCGCTCCGAATTCCCAATCTTGATTGAGTTTATACATACCAACCAATTTGATATCATGTCTTCTATCATATTTGGGTCGAAATACTCTGCCTTGATTTACGCTGTCGAATTGACCAAATACATAACCCAAACCATATCCAATCCAACCCGTAAAAGCACCCATCTTTTTCTGTAGGAAGAATTCTGCGCCATATGCTTCGCCATCACCGGTGAAGAAGACATCGCTCACGGTTCTACCTTGCGTATTATTCACCCTCAGTTCACTGATATTTCTCAAATCTTTATAATAGAAATCGAAATTCATATCATAGCCATCAAAAGGCTTTGTTTCAACACTGAAGATATAATGTGTCGCTTTGCTGGCCGGAACCGTATTGTCAGTCGGAAGCCATGTATCGAAAAATGTGAAATCAGGTTGCGTAGCCAGTCTCAAGTATTGATGAAAAATACCCCAAGATGCTTTTAATACGATATCTTCCTGTAATTGATAGCGCAATGCAAATCGTGGGTCGATCGTGAAGACATCACTGGAATCCCAATAATTGAATCTGAATCCGGTTTGCAATGAGACCAAATCACTGAATTGATAATTCCCTTGCACATAATATGCATGGGTATAATCACCGATCGTGAAATTCGTGAGACCGCCTTCGCTGACTGTTCCTGATTGTGCCACCGTATCGGCATTGCCCGTGAAATTCTGCATATAACCGAATGTGTAGGAAGTTCCTTCATAGCCGGTTTTAATTGTTAAATCATCACTTGCATACCATTCGAGATCGGCGCGTAGAGTATAATCAAGGATTGTATTCTCGATTTTGAAACTGAATCCGCCATTATTTCCCGTGAATCCATTGACATATCGACTACCACTGAGATTGACGGAAGTAAAGAGATTATCCCCGAAAATATGTGTCCATCGAAATGCTCCATTGAGATTGCCGATGCCAACTTCAAAATCAATACCTGGTGCATCAAGAATCAGTTTATCTGCACTATTGAAACCACTCAAAAATATTTTGTCATTCTCACCCAAATCCTGTGTGACTTTTGCATTCAAATCATAGAAATTGAAATTCGGGAGTGGCTCATTTGGATCTTCGGGTAAAGCCCCGAGTAGTAAATCGAGATAGGTTCTTCGGCCACCAAGGAAAAATGCGCCATTGCCAATCGGACCTTGAAATGATCCACGAGAGGAGATCAAACCAAGTGACGCAATGCCTTCATATTCATCTCTATTGCCGTCTTTTTGAGTAAGATTGAGTACTGCGGAAAGTCTGCTCCCATATTCAGCCGGATAGCCGCCTTTGATCAATTCAACATCTTTGATCGCATCAGGATTGAATGCGGATATGAAACCAAATAAGTGTGAGGGATTATAGACTGTTGAGCCATCAAGTAGAACAAGATTTTGATCAGGAGATCCGCCGCGCACATAGAGTCCGCTGGAGATTTGCGATGAAGTCAATACGCCGGGAAGGAATTGCAATGCTCTGAATACATCTGCTTCGCCGCCGATGCGTAATTGTGTGAGCTGTTCCATCGGAATATTCACGCGAGAAATGGAAATCTCTCTCTTTTCAACTTCGCGATCGGCTTCTACTTGTACTTGATCAGCGAGAACATCGCCTTTTTTGAGTCTTAAATTTACTTTCTTCTGTTCGCCTTCGCTGAGTGTATACTCCTGAAGCATGGTTGTATAACCAATACCGGAGATTTTCAATGTAATTTTACCGGGTTTGATTGAACGGAGTGTGAAAAAGCCCTGCTTATTAGTATATGCACCATTTTTGGTGTCTTTCACCGTCACCATAACGCGAATGAGCGGTTCTTTGGATTCCGCGTCAACCACATAACCGGAGATCGATGCCATATCGGCTGGCTCAGGTTCAATCGCAAATGCTGATGAAGTAAATGTACTTGTTATGAAAAGTATCGTGAGAAAGGTGCGGATCATGTATTGCATGGTGATGATAGTTACACTATGATTTGTCATTGGAAAAGATTTCTTCTGCTTTACTTACTCTGTTTATATCAGTTCAGCAAGAATATATTATGTGGCTAAAACGAAGCGATGGTATAGATAGTTTCATGTATTTGAAAACATGATTCAAAGCTAGACTATAATTATTGGGTACCACTGAACATTTGTTAATAATAATATGCAATGACATAACTGCATAGTCGACTCATAACAGTATGTCAATCATATCCTTCACTGCCTGCGGAATACCTGTAAAAAGAGCTCTTGAGATGAGCGCATGACCGATGCTGACTTCCACCAGACCGGGTATTGCTTTGATTGGAGTGATATTATGATAGTCGAGACCATGTCCTGCAGTGACTTTCAATCCATGATCCACTGCGACTGAACCACCAAGAATCAAGAATTCAAGAGCTTTTTGAGCATCTGCACCTTTTGCATGGGCATAAGTCCCCGTATGCAATTCAATGATATCGGCTCCAATTTTATGGGCGGTTTCGATCTGTTTTGAATCCGGTTCGATGAAAAAGCTGACTTCAATACCAAGGGCATGCATTCTTTGAACCAATTCGGCATATCTCAAAGGATCTGCGGCAATATTGAGTCCACCTTCGGTTGTCAATTCCTCACGCTTTTCGGGTACGATGGTCACGAGTTCAGGCTTCACATCTTCGGCAATCCGTATAATTTCTTCATGCGCGGCCATTTCGAGATCAAGTTTGGTATTGAGTTCTCTTCGCAAAGCATATACATCAGCATCTCGAATATGTCTGCGATCTTCGCGTAAATGACATACAATACCGACAGCACCTGCTTTGATGGATTGTCTTGCCGCTTCTATTGGATCGGGTTGCATTCCGCCACGAGCATTCCGCACAGTGGCAACATGATCGATGTTTACAGCCAAATGAATCATTGTTTTTTACTCAAGTGAGCGGGCTTTGACGCATGTATGGTAAGGATAGTGTGTGGAGATAAGAAAAAGGGACATATCATCTTTGTGACATGTCCCTTGAATTACGAACTCCCCTTTACTTATTCTTTATTCAAGAATGGCACAGTGACTGATTTTCCATCATCTGTTGTCAGCATGACATAGAGCATGCCCTTCTGCAGACCACTTAGTGGAAGCTGTTCGCTGTGTTCTCCAAATGAATATCCTTTTTTCGACAAGTTCCTGAGTGATCTTCCGACTTCATCATAGATTCGTATGCTTACATTCTCGGGATTATCCAATATGAATGAAATCATTAAATAATCGCCTTCCTTTTTGGTGAATGGAAGAATATTTGCTCTGAAATCATTGGAATTGCTAATGACATAACCATCATTTAAAATATATCCGTTTTGTACAGGAACTGTACGCATAACTCTACTGCTATTTCGAAGTTGCACTTTTCCTCTTACCTCGGTGGTATCGCGCATTCCGATTCTGGAAGCATAGCGTACACGAAGCAATTCACCATCTTTATCAAACCCATTTGGAGCATCTATCAATGCATAGATTGAACGATCTGAAATTCTTTTTGTGATGATTTTTGCTTGTTTTCCAATGGTTTCGTCAGGAACGACGAACACATCTATTGGTTTTACAAATGCACCATTCAGAGATATGTCCACTTCATACCTGGACCCGCCCCAATCTGATGTATTGTCATTTGTTCTGAGAACAAATACTGCAGTATCAAGCATTGTGGACTTGATTGGATTGGTAAATATCATGGGTCCATAATTCTGGAAATTATTCAAGCAAATTTGCTTGCTACCAACTTGAGAAAATCCGGTATTGATTGATTGAATCCCTCTTGCTACATTTGGCATATCATTATCGCAGAAACTGGATGGGCCCGGATCACAGAAAAACATCTTCCATGCTCCTTCATCCGCTTTGATTGCAAATTCATAGATGGTATGTGGTTTTGGATCACGAGCGGAAATATCCATTCCAAATTTGCCTCCCTTGACAATACTATTATCACTCGAAACATCATTACCATTCAGGAATACACGAATTCCTTTGCGAATATTATGATAGACATATATTCCCCAATGTTGTGTTCCGCCACCTGTAGTCAATTCAAAGAGATTATAACAATTTTCTTTATCGGGTTCCTCGCTTCCAAGCACCCAATCATTAAGAATATATAGAGTGCCATTGCAATAATCTGCATAGAGATCAGAGTATCTTCCGCGGGCGGCTTTTACTTGTGACCACTCTTTTGAACTATCGGGGAAGCGCGTGAATTTACCATCAACTTCATGCTTTGAAAGACAATTTGGATTAGATCCCACAGCACCTGTTGCGCCAAATGAAGAGCCATTTGCACCGAGATTTCCTGCAATCACCATTGGCTCGGTTGCGAGTCCTGCAGCTCCTGCCAGAGGAACATATCGATCATCTTTACGCAAAACGATTCCTGTATCATTCATTATTCCATGATAATACGATGGATCTTTCACCAATGCATATCCGGTATCATTGCATTTGACCAAGGGTCCGAGACTTTGAATCGGGCTTGACAGAACGGGAATCATGAAATTTCCCGGCTTTACTTTCAAAGCATATTCATAGATCGTATGCTTATGTTGAAATAGTGGTGAAGATGAAAATGAATAAGCGCCACCAATCACAATATTTTTGTTTTGAGAAACCTCAATACCATTTCTTTTTACGGAGATTCCTCTCTTTTTATCATTATAAATGCGGATTTCCCATTGTTCTTCTCCATTGCCTGAGGACATTTCAAAATATGCATAGCATGTTGATTGATCAGGCTCAATACTAGTCCAATCCCAATCATTAAGAAAATACATGATGCCGGATTGAGCGCAATAATCAACATAGATATTCGAGAAGCGTGTTTTCATTGGAGTGATATCGCTCCATTCGTATTTCCCACCCACAACTTGACCGGAAAATTCACCATCAATCACATGCATTGGATTACAATTTGAATATGGCATATTTGAATGTCCTCCCGGTGGATTATACACGACCGGTCCTCTTGGAAGTCCTTTCGGGTTTTTACCGGCTTCTACTGGTTTACCATATTGTTTTGATGGATCGGGTTCGCTTCCTGTTGGCAGATCTTGAACATCGCGATTTCCCGGAATGATGCTTATGGAAGTTTGACCGCTCGGTCCATCATCCAATGAATATTTTACTACTTGACTTCCGTGCAAACCGATGAATGGAATTTCAAATCTGATTTGAGTGGAAGATTCAGATTTGATATTTGCCTGAATATTTCCGACCAGAATTGTGTGTTTCCGACCAAGTCCGGTTTGAAATTTCTCTCCATTGAGTGGAATGAGTGTCACGACATCACCGGCATAGGCAGTTGCAGGTGAAACAGAAACAGAAATGGAATTGGTATTTTTGGAAAATACAGGTGCCAATATCCCCAATACTCCTACCACGAATAGCAGTACGAATGTACGCATAGAAAGTACCCTAAGATGTTTTATAAATGGGTGGCTCCCCCGAGCCACCCGTAATTTTTTCTTACTTATTATTTATCTCGTGATGATCATTGGACGCATAATAGTCAATCCATCGATCTTAATGATCACTGAATAATATCCCTGAACTTCACTTGTCATGTCGATCGCAATCTTATATCTACCCTGATCTTGTGGTGCATTCAAGAGACTGCGAACCAATGAACCATCTTGTGAATAGATTTCGATTGAGACATTTCCATATTTAGAAACTTCATAACCAAGTATTGCCTGACCATTGCTTGGATTAGGCATAAGCTCAGAAGCTGGTTGAGCATCATCACCGTGATATACGAATACATTTGATTCATCAACTGAAGTTACGGTATCTGTTTTTGAACAACTTGGCTTATATGTAATTGTATTCAACTCTACTTTTCCGTTAACAGGCATGAAGACTTTAATGGTACGCAATGTATCATCTGGACCATTACAAGGAGGAACTGGTACTCGTAAAACACAACATCTATCATTCACGACTTCCTTTGTCAATTGTTTATACACAGAATCCAAAGAAGCTGCTGAATACACTTCAAATGTTTTTCCTCTGGTTAATCGAGCCAATTCCTTCAAATCATTCAAACCGGCAAGATCGAGTGGATCCATTTTATTTAAGCCAAAAGCAATGGAATAAATAGGAAGAGGATTAATGGTGTCTTCCTTGATTTTATTGACCACAGCCGAAAATTCCGGCCAGCGATTATTCCCCCCATCGGAAAGTAAAATGATGGCTCTATTTGGATTCGGATGTTTTCTAATGGAATCGATTGCACGAATGACGGCTTCATTCATTGCTGTAAAACCGGTTGGCACAAGAGAGTTGATTGCATTCTTCAAATCACTTTTATTTTTTGTCCAAATCTGATCCACTCTACTTTCATCAGCAAAAGAGATGATCATTGCTTCATCTTTGGCGCCAAGACTTTCAACAAATTGCGTACTTGCATCTTTTGCTTCTGTAATACGAATGCGAGAATCATTAGGACTTATGAAATCGAGCATGCTTCCGGAACGGTCAAGAACCATTGCAAGAGCAACGCCCTTATCATTCGGTTTTGCACATGTGATGCCTTCAGGACATAAGAAGAATGAACTATCTATGGATTCTCCTGTTGTGTCTATTTTGCTACGAACCTTATGAAACACTGCTAAATCTGTGGATTCAGATAAGACATTTGTTTTGCCTGAAACGGAATTTGAATCTTCAACAAAAACTCCGAGTGATATGTCGAGTGCAATCAAAACACTGTCTTTGTCATAAATCGGTTTGGGTTCTTCGCAGAATTGAACGACGGCTTCTTCGATTGTGATAGACAATACACCTGAATTATCTGCATAGCCAGGTCTTAATCGCTCGAGTATCAAACTTTCTACGGAATCAATGATTTGCATTTTGAAAGCATTTCCTGTTCCCTGCATTTGAAATTGATAACGATTATTGACCGAATGTGAAATCACGGGTATAACGCGTCCATCGAATCTGAATCCGAGATATTTGGTCGGATTGATGCGGGACTTCACAAACTTGTTCAAGTCCGGTATCGTATTGAACTGCTGAAGTGATGGATATGTTTTTGAATCGCTATATGGCAAAGGAAGTCTATAGATAGTATCAATTCTTCCAGCAGATTTATTTTCTACTATTGAAGGTGGCCACAATTCCGGTGGAACAGTTCCGGGCACTGACTCTATAGCAAAACCATCGGCCTTTACACCATTGAGTCCACTTGTCAGGAAAAATGCTCCTTGCACCGTAACCGTATAAATGGATTTTGGATTCGTGACAAATGTTGATACAACTTCACCCGTATTGGATGGCACTGTATATTCATATTTAACATTTTTTGGCTGAGCCATCAATTCGTACTGCATTGACCCCATGATGCAGAATAGAATGGCTGATAAAATCATATGTTTCATGAATGTTCTCTTCGATATTATATATTCTGTGTACAGCATGATACTTACTCCTGAATTGTGATTTCATGCTGTGAAAGCTTCTTCCCTTTCACAAAAACCTGTGCTTTATATGTTCCTGCAGACAATTCTTTTGCATCTAATGAAATGGCATGAGTGCCCTTTTTCAATTGTGCCTCAAATATTGTCTTGATGGTTTTTCCTGTATTATCAATCACATTGATTTTCACAGCATTATCAGACTTCAATGTGATTGGAACAATGGTATTGGTCTTATTCGTTTTGACTTTCAAGACTTTTGAATATGTCTCTCCATTTGCATCTCTTTTGCTAATGAATGTCTTTGCGCAACTTGTTTTATAGGTTGTTGCTCTCGCAGTCACACCGCCTTCAAATGGATAGTAGATCATCACTGTTCTGACGGTATCAGCCAAATTCTTTTCGCAATCTTCTACTGCATATTCAATAGTGCAGCATTCTTCTTCGCGGATGTCTTTGCTAATAAGACTATAGATATTTTCCAATGCATTTGCTTCTGTCACATAAAACAATCTACCGTTGGAAGCATTTGCGATTCTTCTCATTCTTGACAATCCTTGAATATTGATTTCAACTTTTTCTCTGTCGAATTGTATTGAGCCGGAATCAGTCAAATTTGAATTCAGAACTGTATCCATTCCAAGTGCAATAATGAAAATTGGAATATTGCCTGCTTTTGGCAATAAATCAATGACTTCTTGTTCATTCACCGGAGCAACATTGTCAGCACCATCAGATAGTACGACAATTGCTTTGACTCGACTTTCATTTAAGTCAGTTCTGGAAATTGCTGATTTAAGTGCTTTATGCAATGCAGTTTGACCTACATTTTCACTCTGGGAAAGTCTTTTTCGATAATTATCAATTTCTTCATTCAACTGCTTTTTATCAGAAGTCCAATTCTTGTCCAAGGTTACATCATTCGTATCGGAAAAAGACAGAAGCAATGCTTTATCTTTACTACCTAAATTATTGACAAAAGATTTAACGGCAGGAATTGCTGCATTGATTCTTACTGTTGTATCATTATTGCTGACATTTCCGAATTCCATGGAATTTGTTCTGTCAAAAACAAGAGCAACGGATATTGCTTCCACTGTTTTATTACAATAGATTGTATCAGGACAAATGAATTTGCCATTTTCATAAATGGCGACTTGATTCTTATCGAAGAGAATATTCTTTTTGCCGGTTGCTTTATTGGTATCAGTAACAAGCACCGAAACATCAACCCTTATTCCTTTCATTTTTTTTGTAGAATCGAGGATTGGGCTGGTGGAGCAAATATTGACATTAAATGGTATTACTTCTTCGATGAAAACTGTCAATTCTCCACTATTATCTGAATAGGCTGGAGTTGGATCTTCTGATGGTGGAACTAGAACTGAATCTATGATGGCAAATGAGACAGGAGCGCCGGTACCAATTTTCGTGAATTGATATTGGTGATCATCTTTGCGATAACCTGTATTCAATAGCGGTTGATTATCAACTCTAAATCCTGTCCATTTTTTAAAATTGAACTCATAGAAAGGCAATTGTTGTCTTAGGAAGGTATTATATGGGAATGTGGTTGAATCCCCAACCCATGCCGGCAAGACTATCCCCTTATACTTTTCACTCGTAATACTATCAATATATTCCTCAGCCGGCCATTGATCATTGTCAATGAGAACTTGCGGAACATCATAAATATAGCCGGCATCAACTCCATTACCGAGTTGTTCTTGCCAAATGGAGTATTCACCTGTAACAGTGATTCTATATTCAACTCCACTTTTAAGAATATCAGACAAAACAGGTTTTCCTGAATTTGCCTTTATCTTTAAAGTCTGCGAAAATTGTGCTTGCAATTCAAAGCCACCGAAAATCATGATGAGTAGCAAGAGTCGCATAACATGTGTTTTAGTAAACATCAATGTACCCTACAAATTGTGTATATCATTGCCTGACAAACAGGCCCCCATTAAAAGTTCCATTTTCTTTGCATGTCATATTCAGGGGGTATCATATGCATGACAAATATTCAGTTTCAATAATAATGCCAAGGATAAATCTCAATTACCAATCAAATTCTCTACTATTTCACAATTCCATATATATCAATTACTTAGAGATTTTTCAACAATCTATTGGGGACTCATTATTTGACTTTATTCAATGTCAGAGTGTGAAGAACATTTCACACATGACACAAAAAAGGGCAGGTTATATAACCTGCCCTTGAAATTCATCATGAATACTGATTCTCAGCGAACAATCATCATTTTCTTGGAGATTACTTCTCCACCATGTTGAATGACTATTGAGTACATGCCTTGCGGTTCAGATGACAGATCAATATTCAAACGATATCTTCCAATATCCTGTGGGGCATTGAGCAATGTCCTTATTGGCACACCTTCCTGATTCACAATTGAGATTGATACATTGCCATACATTGGGATTTCATAAGCAAATGA
>Ga0315906_10008194_pt1 | contig 12556 bp, 9 predicted proteins | sample LakEriMetagenome_4_FD_203526 | JGI IMG/M metagenome (GOLD analysis project Ga0315906, IMG submission 203526) | Freshwater fungal communities from buoy surface, Lake Erie, Ohio, United States - Buoy 2 MA122 | ecosystem: Environmental > Aquatic > Freshwater > Lake > Lake biofilm | place: USA: Lake...
CTTGATCTGGTGGGATCGTGCGTCTTCGCCCTGTGTCAATCGCCGTGCAAAGGGACAGCATCCGCTGGTAGCGGCTCATGGACATGGACTGCCCATGCCAAACAGGCAGTGCGGCTCTCGTGTGTTCAACAAGTTGTGGTCGCCTAAGTGCTGTTATACCGGTACGGCGACATGCTTGCCGGCAAACACCGCCTGCCAGCTCTCGATCTCGCCGACCACGACGTCGTCAACCTCGCGCGCGAGATCAGCAACGCGACCATAGTCGATGGCGGTCTCCGGGCTGTCGAGCAGCTGCGTAATGCGCACGTGGATGGCCGAAAGCTTTTCGGATGTGACTTCCGAGATCGATGCGAAGCGCTCGAAGTCCCCAAAATAGCGGATGCCGGCAATGGCGCCGCCAAATGTGGGCAGGGTGACGCCGAGAAAGGTGAACAAGTAGGACGTGTTCTCCGCGTAGGATTTGGGCCACCAGTGCTGTGCGCCGCCGAACTTCAGGATCAGGTATGCAGACACCGAAATCACCGCGAGCGTGAACAGGATTTCGGACAGCTTGTCGAGGCCGTGGTGCGCGGTTGCGAGCCGCTTCGCCTTGTAGATGTGATAGTCACGCTGCTGGACGACGTGATGGTCAAGCAGCTTGCTCAGGGCCACGCGGAGGTAGGTTTGCGTGATCCTTATCTGCGGCAGACCCGGTTCGCGCAGGCTACGTCGCGCATACCATTCAGGCCACGACGTTTCGGCGCCCCTTGGCCAGCGCCGCGGCGCGCGCACGACGCCAAGCAGCAGCATGATCGGCGCGTGGCGAGCGTACTCGGCAACGCGGCGCGTTTCGAACCAGCGCGCATGCCATCTGTGACGCTGGCCCGTTATGGTAATCGTGAGAATGCTGGCGAGCAGCGCAAGCTCCAACGCGGCGAAGATCCACTTTTCGTCCGACGATGCGAACGGCAAGTAAGCGATGCCGACCACGATCGAGAGGGGAGCGAGCAGGAAGTTCAGAGTCATCCCGCCGCGATACGAATCAGACAGGTAGGCTGATATCCCGTCGGCCCATGCGAAACGACGCACGGCGCTGGCTTCCACGGCATCCACGAAGGCGCCTTCCTGACCAGGCAGCGCACGAGCTTGGGCGAGCATGGCCGCTGCGCTGCCACGCGAGATCGCGTCTGGACCCTCATAGGTCTGGTGCAATTTTCCGAAGCGCCCCTTCCAGGAGCTAGCGCCGAACAAGGCCTCTATGCGACGGTATCCATGAAGGAGGTAGTTGCTCTGCGGCCGCCAGCGCTCGCGCTTGAATGCTTCAGGTCCCTCAATGCGCTTGCCGTGTGCGGCTGGCCTGCCGTGCACCGCGCGCGCCGGGGCGGGGCTCAGGGCGGCGTGGACCAGCGCGCGCAGCCCCGCCGTACGTTCGGGGTTCAGGGTCGGAGGTGATTGCACGCCGGCAAGCGATTCCAGATTGGAAAGTACGCGCCAGTACTCCGGCGCGTTCGCGTTGATCCATACGACCGGTGCGCCGGTCTTGAGCGCGAGCTGAACGGAATGCCCGGTGCCGCCTACGAATGCGTGTGAGCCTCCATCCCATATCGCGATCAGCAGGTCGGAATGCTCGATCATCACCCGTGCGGCGATCTCCACCCGCTGTGAGGATTCGGCGGCGAACTTGTCAGCCTGCTGTTTATGTTCCGGATGAAGGCTTTCGAGAAAGAGCCTGCCAATGAACGTGTCGCGGTCAGCCATCTCGAACAACCGGGCGCGGGCGGCGATGCGACGAATGCTGTCCGCGCGAAGTTTCACTTTCGGATCAACGGGGTCACCGCCCGCAATCATCGCCTGCGCATCCTCGGGCGTCGTCGGCAGCGCATTGATCGCCACGTTGAGATCCAGCCCGAAGGCGAGGGGAGCAACCAACTCCCAGCCGCGCGTCAGCGCCTGTTCGGCCGCCATCAGATCGGCGCCCTCGGAAAGCATCGAGTGAAGGCGTGTCGGTGCGATCTCGACATCCAGCTTTTCCGTCTTCGCAGCGTCCGAGATGATGTCGAGGATCTCGCCCAGCACGCTCGCGATCCGACTGCGGTTCATGGCAAACGCGGCGTTGCCCTCGCGATGGCCGGTTATCGCAAGGTTTATGCGAGCGGGCGGGGCGGGTGGTGCGGAAGAGGCAGGCCCGGTCATACGCCCAGGTCCAGCCGAGTTGTACGCCACGCGCGCGTTTGGTCTTCGCGATGATGGAAGAGAAGAATGTCTGGCACGCACGTCCCCGCCGGTCTGGCCTGAAAGATTACAATACCGGCCTTGAAAGGTCGATCTGGACTGATGATTAAAACGGCTCTCCGCGGACGGAATAGGCGATGTGCCCCTGGCGGGTTGACCACGAAAGCCGCCCGGGCTTGGGCGCCACGGCCTGCAAGAAGGCGGCCCGCCTCGCAAGGCTGTTTCTGCCGCCACGCCCTATCTCAAGTTTACCTGACGTGCATGGCTGGCCTATCGTGATATGCGTGGTGCGGCGCGGGGAGGTCGGGGAGGGATGCAGAAGACATATCGCGCCTTCATCAGCTATTCTCAGCAGGACGAGGCGTGGGGGCGTCGCCTCCATAACTGGCTTGAATCCTACCGCGTTCCCGAAGGCGTCGTCGCTGGCCTTCCTCCGTCTCGCCGGCTCGGACGTTTCTTTCGCGATGATGAGGAAATGGCCGCGGCGGCCAATATCGCCACCATCGTGGAGCGCTCCATCGAGTCGTCCGAAACCCTCATCGTCATCTGCTCGCCGCGGTCCGCCAGGTCGAAGTGGGTGGCGGCGGAAATCCGCCACTTCCGCAAGACAGGACGCGAAGGAAAGATTTTCGCTGTCATCGTCGATGGCGTACCGAATTCCGGTGATCCCGAGACCGAGTGCTTCCCCCAGCAGCTCCGCGCGGGCGTCGATCCCGAAGATCCGCACGCGTTGCCGATTGAGCCGCTGGGGCTCGATCTCAGGAAGGAAGGACGTTCGCGCGCGTGCGCCAGGCTTGCCGCGGGACTTCTCGGCGTCGAGTTCGATGACCTGTGGCAACGCGACAGGCGGCGGGCGGATGCACGGCAGAAATTGATCCTGACGGCGTCGACGGCGGCAAGCGTCGTCTTCGCAGCCCTGGCTGGCGCCTCGGTCTTCTTCGGAATTCGGGCAAACGAGAACGCCAAGATTGCCCAGATTACGCTGAACCGCTTTTTTGCAGAGCGATCGTGGCAGCGGCTCGCAGAAGGGGACAGTCTCGCGGCAGCACGCTATGCCCTGGCGGGAAGACAGCTGTCGCCAGAGAATGCGCGTTCCTACCAGGCCGCACTTGGCGCAGTCATGCATGGGGCCGGCGAGAGTCTCCCTTCTCTGCTGCACGACGGGCGCGTCGGCTCGGCGTCCTTCTCGCCCGACAACAAGCTGATCGTGACGGCCAGCGATGACGGGACGGCCAAGATCTGGGATGCAAGTGATGGGCGACTACTGCACATCCTGAAGGGCCATAGCGGTCGGGTGAACTCCGCGGTCTTCGCATCCGACAGCCAGCGGGTGGTGACTGGTGGAGCGGATGGACAAGCCATCGTCTGGAACGTGTCCGACGGTGCTCGTGCCCTGGCATTGAAGGGCGACGGGACGCCGATTGGCATGGTCGCGATCTCTGTCGACGGAAAACGCATAGCGGCCGCAGGGAATGATGCCGTCGGCTTCATCTGGGACGCGGAGCGTGGTGGATATCCCATCAAGCTGCTGGGGCATACCGAGCGCATGCGGCGGATTTCGTTCTCGCCCGACAGCAAGCGCATTCTATCGGCCAGCAGTGACGGCGCTGCGGCTGTCTGGAACGCCGAAAATGGTCAGCGGCTGAGCCACATGAAGGGGCATGACGGTCCGGTCTTCACGGCCGTTTTTTCGCCCGATGGAAAGCGGGTCGTCACGGCGAGCGCCGATCGCACGGCCCGCGTGTGGAACGCGGAGACAGGCAAGGTGCTCTCGATCCTGCGGGGACACAATCTTGAAGTCTTCAGCGCTACACTCTCGCCCGATGGACGTCTTGTCGCCACCACAAGCGTCGACACGACTGCGATCGTCTGGGATGCAGCCAGCGGCAAGCGGCTTGCAAGCTATCCCCGTCATAGCCGGGCCGTGCGCACAGCTTCCTTCTCATCAGACAGCCAGCGCGTCGTGACGGCCAGCGTTGACGGAACCGCGCACGTGTGGATCGCGCGGACGGGAGAGCAGCTGACGACATTGAGCGGCCACGGCGGGCCCGTTGTCGGCGCCGTCTATTCTCCAGACGGCCGCCATATATTGACGGCGAGCGAAGACAACAGCGCGAAGGTCTGGAATTCCGGCAACGGACGTTTGCTCATGAGTGCGGGCGGTCATGCCAAGGAGGTCTGGTATGCGGAATTCTCGCCCGATGGTCAGCGTTTCGTGACCGCCAGCGCAGACCACACCGCGCGGGTCTGGGATACGCAATCCGGGCGAGAGCTCCTTACGCTTGCGGGTCATGCTGATGAGGTTTCGGGCGCAGCCTTTGCGCCGGATGGCCAAGAGATCGCGACTGCCAGCATGGACGGCACCGTCCGTATCTGGAGCGCCATCGACGGACGCCTTCTTCGCACGCTTGTCGGTCATGAGGGATGGGCCATCAGCGTTGCCTACGCGCGGGACGGTCGCCGGCTGGTTACGACGGGCAATGACAAGACTGCTCGCATCTGGAACGCCGCGGGCGGAAAACTGCTCAGGACGCTGGTCGGCCATGAGGGATGGGTGCGTGGAGCCGCGTTCTCGCGTGACGGATCCCGCATCGTGAGCACCGGCGAAGACAAGACGGCGCGTGTGTGGGACGTCGAGACAGGGGAGTTGATCAAAATTCTTGAAGGGCACACCGCCTCTATTGGCACAGCCATGTTCTCGCCCGACGGGGATCAGGTCCTGACCGCGAGCGATGATGGCACGGCGAGAATCTGGCGCCTCGACGACGCAAAGGTGATCACGACGATGAACCCCGGCCGCGGCTGGATTTCATCCGCCGTCTACTCCGAGACGGGAGATCGCGTCATCACGGCGAACCAGAACGGCACCGCCAGCATCTGGGATCCGACCGACGGCCGGCTGCTCGTATCACTGGCTGGGCATACGGGCGTCATTTACGCAGCCACATTTTCGTCTGACAGCAATCGCGCGGTGACCGCGAGCGGCGACCGGACAGCCAAGGTCTGGGATGTTTCACGCCTGATGCAGGATTGGGCAAGTTTGTCGGCTGACGCCTGCAACGCCCTTCTCGGGCCGTATGGACGCCGCTTCTCATCGCCAACAATCGATTCCGACCCGCTGCTCGCATCTGAATGGCGAGACGCATATCGCGACGTGTGCGGGGCGGTCGAAGGCGCCGCCACGATCTCGGTCCTACGGGAGAAGGCTGGGTTGAAACCCGAAGGTCAGACGTTGCCTTGAGTTCTAGCCTGGCCTGTCCGGATCCTGAACCGGACGTCCATTACCCCCCGTACCTCCGTCGCCGCTAGAGCCAAGCGGTGGATCTTCGGAAGACGCAGGCGAGGCCGGCGGCGTGGCTCCAGAGCCGCCAGCTGCCTGCGGAGCGCCCGCGCCGCCAGATGCCTGAGGCGCAGCCGTTCCCGGTTCGGTAGCAGCGTCCTCTTCCCCCTCGATGACGTCGGCCTCAACAACCTCGCCGGTCGTCTCTTCACCGGCTTCTTCAGCTTCGACCTCGTCGGACGGCGGCTGCGATGCGAATCCCCAGCTTGCGCCAGCGCCCGCTGTGGCCAGGAGCAGTGCGGAGCCGCCTGCAAGAAAGGCTCGTAGATTCAAGCGTCGCATGTGCGGTCCCCACCAAGATGGCATGTCGGAGACCGATGGTACGGGCTCGCAACCAAACTCACAAATGGAATTGGTAGTGAAACGCAGGCCACGCGCAGTCTCGAGCGGCCCCATCAACGGCCTGGATCGAAGAGGGGGCTACTCGGCCTCCGGAATTTTGGCCTTCATCCACATGTCCACGAGCTCATAGCAGATGGCGATACGGTCGAAGTTCTTGCTCGGATCGTCATTCTGGAAGGTGTCGAAGTGGAACGTCCCCTCGTCACCCTTGCCTTTGCAGCTCATCGCGACAAGCTTGGTCTGCCTGTCCAGCTTGAAGTCGTTCTCGATGTCGAACACGAGGTCTTCAAGTATTCCCGATGATTGTAGGAACTGGCGCGCCGCCTCGGTCTCAGGTGTGGCAGGCTGGTAGGTGAGTTCGATCCGAACCCCGCTTTGATCCGTGTCATTGACGAACCCGTACTCGATCTCGTCGTCCATGGCCTTGAACTTCTCTTCGCAGCCCGACCCTTCGCCGACGAACTGCTTAAAGTCGGCAAAGGCCACGGGGTCGCTGCCGTACACGTAACAGACAATGTTGTACGCACGCTCCTCAGGCGGTGCGTGCGGATCGTTTTCCGCATGTCCATCGCCGGCCCGCAGCCAGGCATTGGCCGCGCCGATGATCTCCTCCACGCCATCAGGGTCGCCGGGATCCGGCACAAGCAGGACTGCTGCGATCTGGTCCGCATACCGCTCGATATTCTCGCGGGACCATGTCGAGGCGTTGATACCGTGTACCTGGTTCATGAGCAGGTGGCCGGCCTCATGGTAGGCCATGAACCTGATGAACCCCAGCGTAAGGTTCTCTCGCGGCGTCTGCCCAACGCTCGACGGCGGCATCAGTCCCAACGAGGTCGTGGCGATCAACGCTGCGGCAAGCTGGCGAAACTTCATGAAGTCGCGTCCCCGGAGACAAAGAAGCAGAACACCCTTTCTGGCGCGGTGCAACACGACGGGTGCTCGGCATGTGAGTTATATGCAAGACCGTCTGGCAAAATCGAGGATCGTCTGGCGCATGACCTCATCCTCCTTGACCGAGGGGGTAACCCACGCCGATCTGGCAAAGCCAACGCTGCGCTCCGTCGGCGCCCTTTGGCTGCGAAGAGGCGCAAAGTCAGGTCGTAAGTTCACGGCTTGGCCTGCGCCAATTCCAGTCTAGCATTTCCTTGGGGCGCTCAACTTCAATCCGCGCCGAGCTTCAGCAGAGGCGTTCTTGCGGCACGAAGGGCAGGGAATATCCCGCCCAGAAGGCCGAGCAGCAGAGCGAGCTGGACGCCCGCGAGGACCTGCTGTGGACCGATATTGAAGTCGAAGACAACTTGCGTGAAGCCGCCGCCAAGGGTGGACGCGGTAAGCCCGTTGAAAAGCAGGTACGCCGCTCCTGCGCCAACGAGACCGCCAGCCAATGCCAGCACCACGGACTCGGTTATGGCTCCAGCGAAGGCTGGAAGGCCGCCGAAGCCAATGGCGCGCAAGGTTGCAAGTTCCTTGCTGCGCGCTTCGACCGCCGCGTACATGGTGTTCAGCGCACCCGCGAGAGCGCCGAAGCCCAGCGTTATCGAAAGCGCCCAGCCGAAGAAGACCAGATACTGCAGAGACTGCGCCTCGCCGGCGAAGTGCTCCTTCTCTGTCTTCACATCGACCTGAAGACGCGGCTCGCTCTCAACGAAGGCCTTGATCTGGCCAATGGAGGCAGGGGACTCTAAGCGGGCGCGGAGCGCCTGCACGGATGGCCCGCGGTTGAACAGGCTCTGCACGACGGGCAGGTCAGCCCAAAGTTCGCTGTCAAACACTGTGCCGGGAACCTCGAAGATACCGACAACCTTCCACGTGCTTCCGGCAAGCTGCAGCTCGGTGTCGAGGTCAAACCCCCGGAACTCGCGAACAACACCTGCGCCAACGATCATCTCGTTCGTGCCGGCCTCGAACATTCTTCCGGAGCTGATGCGGAAGCCCGGCCGAAGTTCTGGAGCTCGCGATGTAACGCCGCGCAGGGATACGTTCGCCTCCCCACCGCCGGCTCGCCGGGTTGCTCCGACAACGACATAGAGCTCTGGCGACGTTATCGGGCGACCTGCAGCGTCACGCGCGATGCCAGGCGCTTCCTCGAGAAGGCGCACGGCTTCCGACGACATGGCCGAGTTCAGCTCAGCCTCTGATCCAGTGCCAAGGATCATCGCAATGTCGTCTGAGCCGGTGCCTGCGACTGTCTTCGCAAAGCCATTCGACATTGCCAGGAATGCAAGGAGTGTTGCGACAACGAGGGCGATGGAGAGAATGGTCGTAAGCGAGCCCCAGAGGCGGGTAGGTAGCCCGCCTATCGTCATGCTGACGACCGCAGATATCTGACGGAGGAGCGAGGTCATGCTCTAGATCCTCCTGAAGGCGGTGATCACGTTGATCCGCATCGCGTTGAAGGCTGGCACGGCTCCGGTGATGAAACCGAGCGCCGCCATGAATGCGATCGCAGAAACTGCTATCTCAGGCGTTATCCGCATGCCGCCGAAGAACTGGTTCAATGCAGGAATGCTGCTGAGCGTATTCGTAAGGACAGTTCCCAGCCCCAGGCCAAGCAGCCCGCCCATCAATGCCAGTAGAAGCGTCTCGCCAACCACAATCCTGCCGATGCGGCCGGACGTGAAGCCCAGCGTTTTCATGACCGCAATTTCGCCAGTGCGCTCCCGGATGGCGCCGGCCATTGCGTTGCCGACAATGAGCAGGATCGTCGCAAAGGCTGCGCCAGTGACGCCAAGTATGATGAGGCCGATATTGCCCTGCTGATCAATGAATGCGGCGTTGAATGCTGCTTCGGAAAGCGTCTCCGTTTCCGCGCGCGAATTCGCAAACAGGGCGTCCACGCGGCCGGCGACGGCGTCATTCTGTGCGGCGTTGGTCGTGACGATCTGGATCACGCCGATCGTGTCATTGGCGAAAGCGCGTGCTTCGTCCAGATACTCGAAATGGACGAACACAGAACCCGTCGAGGTGTCGGCGTCCTTGCCATCGTAGATCGCCCGGATGACAACGGGCCAGACCGAAGTGCCGTCGCGCCGCCGCCAGATGTTCGACGACAGCGGTATCTGTTGGCCAACCTGCCAGCCATACTGCTCGGCCACGGAGCGGCCGACCATGATGCTGTCGCGATTGGCGATAAAGGCCTGACGTTGGTCGTCCGGCACGACGAACTCGCTATAGATGCGCGTGTAGCTTTCGGGCTCGACAGCGAAGGTAACGAGAAAGTTTCGCGGTTCCTGGTAGTAGCCCCCGAACCAGTTCGAGTAGCTGACGTCGACGACGCCCTCGACATTCTGGATCCGGTTCACATACGCAAGGGGTAATGGCTGAGTGAAATTGATCCTGTTTGCAACCACGAGCCTGTTGCTCGAAGATGATCCCGACGCATTTTCCAGGGACGACTGGAAAGCCGCCAGTACGCCGTAAATTAGAAAAGCGATGAACACCGCGAATATCAGCAGGCCGGTGCGAACCGGCTTCCGTCCCAGTCCGGACAGGATTAGCCGAAAGTCGCTCACGTCAGCCGCTCCTCGAACGTCCCCTTGTTGAGATGGAGCTCGCGACGCGCATACTTCGCCGCGGCCGGGTCGTGCGTCACCATGACGATGGTCTTGCCCAGCTCGCGGTTGAGCAGTTGCAGCATGCCGAGAATCTCTTCCGCCGTCATGCGATCCAGATCGCCCGTGGGTTCGTCCGCGAGGATCAGCTTCGGATCGGCGACGATCGCGCGGGCGATCGCGACCCGCTGCTGTTGTCCGCCTGACAACTCCTTGGGCTTGTGACCGGCGCGATCTGCAAGCCCTACGATGTCGAGCGCGGTCTTTACGCGGCGCCGGCGTTCGGTCGTGCTCAGAGTTGTCAGCAATAGCGGAAGCTCCACATTGCGCGCCGCCGACATGGTCGGCATCAGGTTATAGAACTGGAAGATGAAGCCGATGTTTGCTGCACGCCATGCGGAGAGCTGGTTCTCCGAGAGTTTTTCGATGGGGGCGCCGTCAAAATGGATTGTGCCGCTGGTAGGGCGGTCGAGCCCGCCAAGCAGGTTGAGCAGGGTCGTCTTGCCTGAGCCCGAAGGCCCCATCATGGCGACGAAATCACCTGAGCGGATGGTGAGATTCAGGTCAGCAAAAATGCTGATTGTCTCTTCGCCACGGCGATAGGTCTTGGCAATATTGCGCAAGACGATCAGGTCTGTGTCGGCCATGGCCTCGGTCACTCCGTTTCCGCCGCTAACCAGCCGACCTGTCGAATGTCACCTTGGCGGCCATCTGAGGGAGGACGCGTTCGTCGCGCTCCTTGAAACCGACGCGAACCTGAATGGTCGCTCGGTCACGGTTGGCAGTGGGAATGATCGCGATCACCTCTCCAGCGATCTGCCAGTCGGGGTAGGCGTCCAGCACAATGGTAGCTGTCTGGCCTGACCTGATGTCGGATATCTGCCCCTCGTTGACATCGACCTCCACCTCCAGGCTTGCCATGTCGACGAGCGTGGCGACACCCGTTCGGGTGAATTCGCCACCGCCGGCGGCTGGCGACAGAATTTCGCCGGCCTGCGCATTCTTGGCGATGATTACGCCCGCGAACGGCGCCCGCACGATGTGCCGTTCGACAAACTCCGACTGCCGCTCGATCGCGGTTTGGGCGACTGCCGCATCCGCCATTGCGGCGCGCCGCTGGGCCGTCAGGGCATCGATACGTGAAACGGAGGCCTCATAGGACGACGCTGAAACGGCTCCGGACTCAACCAGCTTCTGCGCCCGCTGCCGCTGCGCTTCAGCTTCCACCATCTGTGCTTCGATTGAGCTGATCGTCGCCTTCGCTGCCTGCAAACGTCCCCGCGTTAGTTCAAGGTCGTATTGCGCGAGGTCAGCATCGAGCCGGGCGAGAATCTGCCCCTTCTCGACAACCGCGCCCTCCTCGAAGAGCACGTCCGTAAGTCTGCCGGTAATGTCTACCGACACGGTTGCGGCCCGGCGGGCAACGACATAACCCGACGCCACCAGGCCGCCCCGGGGACGGTTTGCCGCTGCTTCGGTCGCTGCTCCGCCAGGGGTGGGGGCCGACACACTGGCGGCCTGCACGGGAGGCTCCGCGGGGCCGCGGCCTAGAACGGCCCATGCGACAGCAACCACGGCGACGCCTGCGCCGGCAATTGCCGCCACTTTCCAGCCGCCACCTGGCTTTGGGGCCGCAGAGCGGTCGATCGACAATGACTTCAGCTTCTCGGAAACATCCATATCCGAACCTACCATGCCCGTCCGCCAAGCATTATCCCGCTCACCCCAACGGCGAGTAGTCAAATGCTGGCCCTCCGCCAATATTACGTAAGTCACGGGTAGGTGGATTGCGGCCAACAAAGCATCATCGGCCCCGGCTGCTTGGGGCAGCCAAGTTAACTGTGAATACCAGTCATGCGCACCTGGCTTCAGGGCGTCCGCGTCAGGTTTCGTTTCGAATCTCGACCTCGCCTGAAGGCGGCGCCAGCCTCAAAACCAGTTCGACCGGCCTAACCTGAGAACATCGCGGGGACGACCATGCCCAAAACGGGCATCTCAGCATTCTAAGGGGCGAGGCAAAGGTGCTCTGGTTAAAGTCCCAAGATGCGGCCCCCCCGTCCTGCGAGAGGCGTTGTGTTGCGGACTCAACGCGACAGCTCCATCAGAAGCTGTAGGTGGCGGATACCTGCAGGTTGTCACGCTCAATATCGGCACTGGATCCATCGACGAACTGGTTCAGATAGCCAGCTTCAAGTCGAAGGTTGTTGGCGGGACTGAAACTCACGCCAGCAAAAAGCCGGTTCTGGTCGAAGCCACTGGGCTGGCCCCATGGCGTTTCGTTCAGGCCGAGAAAAATCTCATTCCACGCCACGAGGCCGAACGGCGATTCCTCAAATCGATACGCGTAGCGTAGCTGCTGCCGCAGGCGCACGCCGACCTCATCGCTGCCGTCTCTGGTTCGCTGTTCGAGACGTGTTCGCCCCGAGAGCTGACCGCCGATAAATTCACCTAGCGGATAGGTCGCCTGCTGCCAGAAGCGCTCCTCGCGCACGTCGCGTCCATCGCGAGCGGTCGTGACCCACGCGTAGCCAACCCAGAGGTCCAAAGTGGGCGAGACTCTATAGCCCAGACCCGGTCGAAAGATCGTGACGTCGCGCTCACCAGAAGCGGAGAAGGACCGGTGATGCATATCAACCCAAACGAGAAGCGGGCTTCCCTTCTCGATCGGGCCCGCAGCGTTAACTGCCAACCATGTCTGGTCATCGTCTGCGTAAGCGACCGGTGTTGCAACGAAAAAAGCCGTCATGGCCGCAGTAATCAGGCGAGGTCGCATCTGGCAGGAGCCGCTTCATGATCAGAGGGAATTGCCACCCCCTCCCAGGGGGGTGCGGAGAGTATAGAGGGCGAGACGCAGAACGGTGCGGGGGTGCTGGCGCGCATCGGCCAGCACCCCCGCTTACGTTCTATCTGCCTTAGCCCGGGTTATAGGGCAGGGACGAGTGATGCAGCACGATACGAAGGTTGCCATCCGTTCCGCGCTTCCAGCCCCAGTGACCTGCCCCAGGTTTTTCGGACCAAGAGTTGCTTGAGGGACGGCCTTCTGGGAAGAGGGTCACATGCGCAAGGCGCGGTTTACGGATGAACAGATGGTGGCGATCCTGCGGGAAGC
>Ga0315906_10008195_pt1 | contig 12556 bp, 12 predicted proteins | sample LakEriMetagenome_4_FD_203526 | JGI IMG/M metagenome (GOLD analysis project Ga0315906, IMG submission 203526) | Freshwater fungal communities from buoy surface, Lake Erie, Ohio, United States - Buoy 2 MA122 | ecosystem: Environmental > Aquatic > Freshwater > Lake > Lake biofilm | place: USA...
GCCTATTTCAAAGGTATCATTATTTTTTAATCTCATATATGAACCCTGTGGACCTGTAAAAATATTTTGACTGAATAAATTTGTATCAGCACTATCCACAACTATTCTATCATTACCGGCAACACTTACCGTAGTTGGACCTGTTATATTTGCCGTAGTGACTGAATTAAATGATACATCATTAAATGTATTTAAATCTTGATTAAATGGATTAGGACCTACGTTAGAACCATATACGATATTGCCGCCAGCATCGACTGTGAGAACTTCGCCAGCAACTCCCAAAGTATCGGGCATAGTGTATGGAGTTGATTTTATTAATTTACCAGTTCCATCAACATATTGGGCTATTCCATTTATAACCGATGGAGGTGATGCTTGGACCGAATCAGCGTTAGCCGTTTGAATTGCTGCATTTACATAGGCTATAATTGATGGGTCAATAGGATTATAATTACCAAAATTGGAAACTATGGTATTACTCATTATATTTATATATTAATAAATATAAAAAATAATATTAGATTAATGACGCTTTTTTAATTCCGTCCTGGTCAACACACATTAACCAAACTGCTGAACGTAATCCGCAATCTTCCTGGTCGTTTGCTTGGTCCAATTTTTTATTTACTTGGATAATCTTAAATCCATTGTCTATCATTCTATTGCAAAACTCTGGCATTAATCTATCTAAATGTCTAGCAAAACTATCATATACATATATTTTATCTTTGTTTCTGTAAACGGCTACCCAATGTTGCCCGCTTTTATTGCTATGGTCCGTATTAACAATTGCGTATGAGCAGCCTATTTTATCCAATGGGTAATAATCATACGGAATTGTCCCAATGTATTTATTTTTAATAAAAATTTTCATTATCTCATCTAATTCGTTAGTGGCTTTTTCCTTTTTTCCATAAAAATTTCGTAAAATGTCCAATATTGCTATATACTTACGTTTGATGTCCATATCTATATAATAATACTATAAAATAATTATAATTACCTTAATACATCATTGGTAGAGATCTCAAACCAAGACGCCAAGCCTCTGGTGTGGCACCAGGAAGATAAACAGGAGCACGCCCCTGGCCAGCCAATCGAAGAGCACCACCGGCCATACTAAGACCTTTTCCTACCATTCGACTAGATACTTTACGGCGGACTGTACGAGAACGACGGCCGAGGCCACCCATACCAGCAACAGAGCCTACAGTCCCCATGTACGGTACCCCTAACGCACCTAATACACGAGCACCACGGCTGATTAGTTTAGTTCGCTTTAGAAACGAACCAACTTTCCTAAAGAAACTTCCAATACCTTTGCCACGCATAGAATGCAGTTTAACTAGAGAATTCTTTTTCATTTTGTTATATACTATAAATTATAAAAAATCTATTATTTTAAAATTACTTATTTAATTCTTCCAATTGTTCCTTACATAATGCCGCCTTAAATCCGCTAGGTTTAAAGGACTTGACGATGTCTTTCAGTTCTTTGGCTAGATCAATTAATTCATTACTTAAACTAAATACTAAACCATATTCATCGTGGTTAATTACATCGTGGTCAACAATTGTAATTAATCCCTGTTCTAAGTTATTTAATGAACCCTGCAAATCACGAACACATGCCCTAATTGCATCTTCCAATGGAACATCACCATATTCACTTTCACTAACTAAGTCAGGTTCTATTACTTTTTTTGGCATATTATTTTGTTATATTAGTTATATAATAAAATAGAATGCCCCATTACAGAATTAAAAATGAAAATACAATGAATATTATCAATTCAAAACAATATGTTATTAACTCTCATACAGGCCAGCCCTTAAAAATTGGTACTAAGACTTACAGGAAAATCCTAAAGGATAAAATATTAAACTTAGACTACGACAATAGAAAGGATTATATAATATTTGATGGCACCGATTTAGGCAATATTGATTTAACTAAAATAAGAGACAAACTAAAAAAACAACCGAATATGATTTATATCATAAAAAATAAGCAAATCTGGGCACAACGCCGAAAGATAAATATGACTGAAATTATCAATTATATTATTAAATGCACGGTTGATGTATTAAAAAATAATGTCTCATTAAAAGAGTTGTCCGATATGGACGACAGCCAACTAGATAATGTTTTATATAAACAAATTAATCAAAAATTAGTTGGTGATATTGAATTGAATTTAGATGGATCGATTAAAGAACTTTACACGCTAGAGGAATTATCTGAAGAAGATAGTGATTGAACATAATTAATGTGCCTATGTGATTTTTCATGGCGAGCTTTATCTCTTTTACGGTTTTTTATGCGTTAACCGCCGTGAGCTGCAAAAGCTGGCCGTTAGCATATTCGGATCGAACGAGACGAGTATAGAAGGCTGCAATAAAGCAGTTAGTATTTGCTTCTTGAGTACTATTAAATGTAACATTCACATTTACGTAAGAAGAGCTGTCGCTACGATCTCTAGAAAAGTCAAAATAGTAGTAAGGAGATCGTACATAATCATTGAAATTTTCAGAACCACCGGGGTTATTCCAGTTAGACGCATATTGGACGGATTGAATCCATCGTTGTATGAGTTGATTCTGGTCATTATTATATTTGGATGTGTATAACGTCGAAGTTTTGGACACACCACCATATGAAACCTGTATTGACTGCAAATCGGCAATATTAAATGGTCCGTCTCCTCCGATAGTTCTATAGGACTGCGCCGTCGAAAAAGTTGTAGGAGGAAGTAAAGTATTACTACCCGCTGCATTAGATTGGAAGAAAATAGCAATTCCATAGGTAGAGGGTGGAACAATAAAATCTAGATTATTGGTTGAACCAGCTGAAACCGATGTTAGATTTTTATTTTGCACCTGGATTTCATTTAGAGGCATATCAACGATAGAATTCATTGGCATTGCTAATTTTACCTGACATACGTAAAAACGTACATTTGTGACAGTAAAAATGTAATCAACATCCGGTGTTTGAGCATTACGAGTTGTTTGAACTGCTGCCCTTTTGTAATTTGGGTTTGGATTTAAAGAAAATTTATTATCTCCTGAATTGAGAGGTAAGTAGGACGTCATCACTCCCAAAGGCGGAGTGTATATGATCTGATTCTTATAACGGCCACTCTGTGTATCTGATTTACGGTAGAAGCCACCACCAACAGTAGCGGCTATATTGGCATACCTAACGCCTGGTGGAAATTCCACCAATGCATCTGTGGCATTAACTATGGCTTTAACTTTTACTACGTATGATGAACCCGCAACAATAGCAATTGGTAGACCAGCATCATATACATCAGGCAAACTAATATAATCACCAGGTCGTACATCCGAGCCTGCCGCACCTCCTGGAATCGCAAATCTTCCAGCACCTGCGAGACGAACAATACCACCAGTAGTATATCCGCTTGCATCAGCCGCTCCAACTATTAATTGAAAAGTAGTTGCAGGAGCTGGAGCTAATCCCGGATCTAAAATAGGAATTTGATAATTACCTTGAACATCAATTAGACCATCTTGATGAAATACACCATCTCTAGAAATAACATTTAGGCGTCTAGTAAAATCGGCATCTGTCCAGGAAGAATTTCGGCCAATATTGTATAGCCACGCACCAGACTGATCAATGCGTTTTTTCAATGCCCCTTGCTGAGATAAAAACGATTGAGCCGTACTAACATCTTGCCCACCCATTCTAAAAAAGGCATTATTATAAAGAGCATCGCCAACATCGTTTGCTAAAGTTATATTATCGCTTAACAGAGGAGGAACCCAACCACCAGCACCATCAGATACTTGCAATTCAGTATCAATACAAAAATATGACAATGCCGGAATCCATGCATTTGTTGAACCACTTACCGAAAATAAGAAATCCTGAATACCGTTAGAAAATACGGATTGATTGTTTACATTAGGCTGATCGCCAACATTTCTTTGGCAGGTGATCTCCCGCCAGTTCATTTCTAGATATTTAGAAACTTCTTCTTCGAGCTTTGCTTCACCCTCATTATATTTATCTAAAACGTTGTTTTGAGACATTTTAATATTATATATTATTTAATAGAGAAAAAATTATATATTTTTTTAATCATTTAATATATATAATATTAAAATGCTAAAGCGTGAGATGACGTATATATTTTCGAGCGATCCAACAAACGGAGCCTTCGCGCGTTCAGCTAATGGTGATCAATTTTCTGTAAATTTATACAATCCTATTCAGGTCCCGAGAAATTGCAAATATTGCACTATACAGGTATTATCAGCTAATGTGTGGTATACTACACCAAATATCGCCGTTGTTTATGACAATGACATTTTTGTATTTTTTGACGGAACTACAACACACACGATTCAAATTGACAAAGGGCTGTATGACTTAGGGGCACTTTACAATGCATTACAGGTTAAAGTAAATAATTTACCGGCGGCTTTCCTGTGGCAAGATATGTTTATTTGGAATGGAAACCAGGCAACACAAAAAGTAGAAATTACCTTTTTAAAACCAGGTATAAGCATTAATTGGAATTTGTCAACGGTTCGAACTATATTAGGATTTGATGCATCGCAAACTGCCGCTTCAGTTGCACCATTTAGCAATTATACTGTAACTGGTAATAACATAGCAAATTTTAACACTTTTACTAGTTATTTTATTCGTGGTGATTTAGTTAATGATGGTGTTCCAGTTAATAGCACGGCTACCGGTGTATTGGCTAATATATTTATTGATACTATACCAGGGTCATTAATTAACTACGTTCCACAGAATCCGCCTATTGTTTTTGCCAATGATTTAATTGGAGCAAGACGAACGCAATTAAGATTTAGTTTGACTGACCAACGAAACCTGCCAGTTGATACAAACGGTGAGTATTACGCCTTTTTGCTACAAATTAATTATTACACTGACGATCATTAATTAAAATATTTTATTGTTATATTAATATAATAATGATTAGAACCAAGAGAAGCCAATTTAGAAAAACCATGATGGGTACAAATAGAATTATCCCCTCAAAAAATGCTGAAATAAATACACCATCGATTATTCCACCGCCTGATATGGTAATGCAATTTAAAAATGACGATGGTAAACAAGTAAAAATAATGAATGGAAAAGGAGTATTAAAAACGCCTGAAAAACAAACTGATTTAATAACGGCTAAACCAAAAGAAAAAGATGAAAAGGTTTATTTACCTGGTCAGCGTTTTCTTGAAAAATTAAATAAATATAAGAAAAAATCTAAAGTAACCTTTGAGGATTAACTTTTTAGTATTCTTAATATTTGGGTATGTATTTGCGGTGATATTTTCTTTACAGATTTTTTAACTGGTCGTTTATTACTTTTGCGTTTTCGCCCTACGGCTCCTTGCGCCTTAGCCTCTGGTTTTGCTTGAATTAATGCATATGTGTGAGATATATCATTTAATGTAACGGCTGGATCGATTACATATTCTTTTAAAGATCGCTCAAATTCATCTTTATCATCTGCCCTTCTTAAATCGTATTTTTTTTTATCAGTAGAATTTGCTTTGTATAGACGTTTCAATTGCGTAGAATCTAGTCTATCTAAACATTCTACAACAATAGTTCTTATTTCATCTTTTGACATTGGTCTTTGTTCAAACGATTTATATAAATCGTCAAAAATTCCTTTTACTTTGAATGGGATTTCCTTTGGGTCTGATGGATTCGCATATTTAGCATACCATTGCTGTACAATAGAATCTGATGATACAGTTGGTGCAACTACTGTCCCTTCTGGTTCTTCTTTTGCAACAACACTCCGAAATAAAGTACTTATCTCGGACATGAATTTTTTTCTTATGTCAGGATCATTTAAATCGTCTGGCTTGGGTTGTTCGACGTCTTGTTCTAATGGATCTTTTATATTTACGTTATATAATTGTATTATTTGATAACTCATATTTACTAATATATCCGCACTAATATTATTAATATCCGACCACTTATTTTCAAGTCTTTCTAATATTCTATTAAAAATTCTTGGATCATCGTTTATATAACCTCCAACAAAATAATTTTTAGAGTCATCATACATAAACGTGTCCATTACGCTATCCATAACCTCATATACACTAAGTTTACCTTCTTCCTTTGCTTTTTCTCTTGCTCTATCTTCTTCCTCCTCTTCTAGTTCTCTTATTCTTTTTAATACAGCTTCTTCTCTTTCTTGTAGTCTTCTTTTTGCTTCTTCATCAATGAATGGTTCTTTTACTTCTTCCTCTGGTGCTTCTGGTGCGTTTGGATCTTCCTTTTCTTCTAGTTCTTCTTGTTCCCCAGGTTTTGCTCCTTCTAAGTCGAGTGGTTCTACCAATGCCTCTGGTTTATCGATTGATTTATTGTTTATCATTGTATATAAATCACCATAGGCTTTTGTTAAATCATTTATAGATTTTGTTAATTTATCTATTACTTGGTCAGAAACATTCTTTTTAATATCAGATCCGTATATGGCAACCATTTCTTTTTCATATTGGTCGATAATTCTACGTGTATTTTCGGGATTATCTTTACGTTGATCAACCAAAGATGTGTATTGTACTATTAAATTATCATATGCTGATCGGGCTTGTAATTGTTGCTGAGAGGTACCTAATTTGGGATCTATTTTTAAACCTGTTACAGAGTTTTTAATCATTTCTAATGTTATCAACTTTAGATTATTTCCTTTCATTGCTGCGACTATTGGGGATTCTAAAGATGATACTAGTTTTACACCCGTAAATATTCTTTTTATTTTACCACTGTTAATTAATTTTACATTCGCCGCATTTAAAAACTTTTGCTGTGGTATTGGCATCTGTTCATAAATTTTTCCAGGTAATTGAATCTCTGGCCGATGCGGCAATGGATTAAATTCTGCTTTATCTAATGCCGCTAATTCACCAAATTGGATGTGTCCAGCTTTCGGCATTGGTAAAATGCCTCGATTGCGTGGTAAAATATACGGTCTTACGTTTGGTTTAAATCCATAAACCATTGGGACAGGCTTCCATTGAGCATTTAAAAAATCCGTGTATATTGGCTTTTTATTCATATTGTTATTATATATAATAGTATGAATAAAAAATATATATTTTATTTTGATATTATATATTTAATATGAGTAAATACAAACTACCAAACGAGATTTTAAAAATAGAAAATGCTGATAAAAAATTTCATGAGTCGTGGCACAAAGGTCGTGATATATGTGATTTCCCACATCCTGTTAGAATTGCTATTCTAGGTAAAGTTGGTTTAGGTAAATCAACTATTGCAAAAAATATATTTTTAAGAAGTCAAGCTAGCGATAATCCCTATGAACAGCTTATAATTATACATGGTTCGGATTCTACTAAAGAGTTCGATGATTTAGAACCAACCATGATATTAAATGATATACCAGACCCACAGGATTTAACACAAAATGATAAAAAGACAATGATTATAATTGATGACTTCGAAATGAGTGGATTACCTAAACAATCATTAAAAAATTTATCATCATTATTTAGGTTTGTATCCTCCCATCATAATATAAGCGTTATAATCTGCTATCAATCATTCTTTCAGGTACCTGCAATAATTAAAAAATGTTGTAATGTATTTATTATATATAGACCAAATGACCGAGACGAATTAGGAACAATAGCTAGGCGTGTTGGTATGACCAAAAAAGATATGCTCTACATTTTTGATAATTTTATGAAAGAAAAACGGGACACTTTATGTATCGATATGACCGAAAATTCTCCCGCAGAATTGCGTAAAAATTTATTTACACCTATTATGAAGAATGATGATTAATAGCATTTGCCGTTTCCATTTTCTTTTTTAATCTCCATTCTTTTCTATATAAATTTAATTTATCCTTATTCTTAGCTCTGTATAATCGTCTTTGTTCCTTTCTAGATTCCTTATTATTTTCTTCCCATTCTTTTGAATAACCAGGATTATTATTTCGGAATTCTGCATTTTTGTTTCTATAATATTCTTTGTTTTCTTCTCTATATTTTTTAGCAATATCATTTTCTTCATTTTCATGATAAATTGGTTTGTATTTGTTGCAAACTATATCTTTATTTAAATCGTAATAGTATCTTTCTCTAGCTCTCAATTCATTTTTATCTTTGCAACTATAATTTTCAATTAATATAATTTGCGCATCATCATATTTCAATAACTCAAATGATGTGACATATCGACGTTGTCCTTTATTGTATGAAATTAAATCTCGTTTATGTCCACTTAAGCGTTTGTATAATTCATTACACGTTGAACCAATATATATTTTATTGGTATTGTCGCTAACAATTTTATATATTTTGCCACGATTATATTTATTTACTTCCATCTTTTTTTATCTTAATATTGTGTTATTCCTTTATGTATTGATCTCACAGAGGATTCGCCGGCACCATTACGTAAAAATTTATTTACACCTATTATGAAGAGCGATTGAGAGCATAATTTATATTATAGTTATATTTGGTAGGAACTTTTTTTCTAATATATAATATATACAATGGATAAACCAAAAGTAAAACGTGTTAGAAAAACAAAGTCGGAACCAGTAAAGGTAGTAGAACCTGAGCCTATCGTTGCTGAACCTATAGTAGATGAACCTGTTGTTGAAGAAACTGAGACAAAAATTCGTAAGGGGAATAAATGGATTGAGCATGTAAAAGCATATAGATCGTGTCATCCTGAGCTATCTTATACCGATGCTATGCGGGCGTCCAAATCTACTTATGTTAAGTAATTCGTTATTTAATGAAAATTATTATATAATATATAGTAAATATATTATATAATGATGGATGAATTTGATTATTTGTTATCTTTAATTGACAATGAGACCAAAGAAGAGACCATTAATAAAAAATGCTGTAATAATGAATATATATCCGTAATTAATGGTTATAATACGTGTATTAACTGCGGTTGTGTGAGTGATGTTGTATTAATTACGGACAACTCTGATAATAATATGTCATATATCCAAAGGGTTCCATATAAAAGAATTACTTATTTTAAACATAAAATTAATTTATTAACTGGTCATTATGATTATATACCAAATGCAAAGTTATTATTTTTGATTAGTAATATTAAGGCCAGCAGAAAACGATTATCTTTAAGTAGAATAAGATTTTTGCTGAAAAAAAATAATCTGTCAAAATATTATAAATACATTTATTCCATCTATAAAGATATATACGATGAGCCATTAATAAATATACCAAATTCGATTATGGCCGAAATGATTCATAGATTTATAGATATTGAGAGATATTTTAAGAAAAATATTAAACGAAAAAATATGCTATCGTATAATACAACGATATGGTTAATATTGAAACATAATAACATCAAAAATAGTGATAAAATGTTATTACCTTACAATGCAACAAAGATAAAGAAAATATTAAAAAAGATTATAGACAGTTTAAATTGTTAGTGGATTTACCATGTTTTTTTCTTTGATTTCGCCTTTGTCATATAATGATTTAACTACTTTATTATTTGTTATTTTAGTTAATTTTTTATTTTTAATTATTACTTCATTTACTCCTGATATGAAATTCATACAATCACATTGTAGTTTATAACCGGCACTCATTAATTTATAATCATTAAAATCAACTTTATATTTTCCGTTAAATTTATCCATTTTTGTATATTTTATTATCTTATTTACCTTGTCAATTTCTTTGTTCATGTATGATGATTTAACATTTAATCCTTTTGCTTTTAATATTGTCCCTTTCTTTTTTAGGTTTGGATTATGTAATGCGTAAAACTTATTACCCAGGGATATGAAATCTGTATAGTATCCGGTTAATATACCTGTCTCGTTTTTCAATTCACCTAATTGACTTCCTCCGGTTCCTATCCATTTTTTAGTTAGTTCCTCATTATCATAAATATTATAGTCTGTTACTACTGAATCCGTATCCATGTAATAAGTATGCCCACCAGCATCTTTAATGTCTTTTAATAGCATATATAAATACATTCTGGCATTCGATGTAATCATTGATGCCAATCCAACATTAGCACATTTGGCCTTTATTCTGTCAACTTTGTTATATACGTCATATTTTCCTATTATGTTATAATCATTTAATTTTTGGTTCATTAATAGTGTTTGCAGTTTATATTGTCTTACCTCCTGTATTGTCTTTGCTTTTTTATTTTTAGTTTCTTTTTCTTTTCTTATTTTAACTACTTCAATTTGTTCTCTTTCGTAAAAATTCATACCCCAAAATCCATATAAACTATTTATTAATATTTTTGCTATACTTCTCAAGCTTTCTTTTCCATCTTTTTCTGCTTGTAATTTCATTTTATAAATATCTTGGACACATTCGCTAAATATATAATCTTTATTTTCATAATTATATAATTTTATAAATTGGTATTCGTATCCTAAATTATTATTTATGGAATATTTTATTTCTTCCGTACTTAATACTGATTCTTGCCAATTATCACAATATGGGAATAATAATTTATTATCTTGCAATACAGCATGTAATGGTATTTCATCTTTTTTAATATGTCTAAATTTACATTTAACAAATCCAAACCAATTATTATCAAATTCTTTATCAATAACATCAATCTCAGAAACTTCACCAATTGGATATTCGTATTTATTCATTACGTGTGGGTATAAGCTTGTAAAATCCAAATAATAAAATTTGCCCTTTTTTCTGTGGCCTATTTTTGTCATTACTTCATTGCGTCCTCCGAAATAATATTTTCGTATTTCCTTATCAATGCTTTTTGGTAATGAAAATATTGGTGTGTCTTCTGTATAATATCTATTTAAATATAAATTCCGGGTTATACTAGCATTAGTCAATACATTTTTAATGGATATTTCAAATCTTTCATTAATTTCCTTATTGTAAATATTTAATATTTCGTATAATGATATACAGTCATTTTTAAGATATTTTTCGGTATATTGTTTAATTTCTTCTGTATAACAATTATCATAGTTTATTAAATCGTGATTAACATCACCCTCTAATTTTACTGTTTTTGGTTTAAATGAATCGCATGCATCATTTAGCGTGCATGCTATAAAATTATATGAATCTCTAAAAGCTATCGTTTTCTTAGATTCGTAAATATAACATTCCAAATTCATAATTCGTCCATTTTGTTCTAAAAATGCCGATACTACCCAACCATAACGACACATAATGGCTTTAATCAATAAATATATATCAAATTTACCACCATTGTGAGCATACATTATTATTTTATTATCTTTAACTTTTTCGATATAATTCAAAAATCTATTTATTATATTTGTATTTTTGGTTTTCTTATAAAATTCTTTATAATTTTCGCCATCGTATACACCTAATGCGTATGCCATTGTTTCGAATTTTAATGTTGTTTTTTTATTTTCGTCATCGCTTTCGTCACTTTCATCCTCGCTTTCTTCTGTGATTTCCTTTGGAGCGTCGCATGTCTCAAAATCGTATGTGTATATTTTAAAGTCCTCGTATTTGGTATTTTGTGTTTTTGGCTTTTTAATCATTTCTTGTATTTCATCTTCTGATTTATAATTTAATAAATTATTAATTTCTTCTTTATCGAATTTTTTAATATTTTCCTTATCTATTAATGCGTGGGCATGACAGCCTATTATTAATATTTTAATTTCATCTTCCACATTACTTACGTTATATTCTAACTTTTCTAATTCACCATTCAATATATATATTTTTATCTTTTTTCTTAGATGTAATGAACAATGCTTTGCCAAATTTTCTAATTCATAATTTTCAATTGGATGATTACGAATAAATTCTTTCGTAATAGATTTTACTTGATATTTATTTTCAATAGTCATATAACATGCAGAAATAAAACAATTTTTTGTTGTATTTGGTCTTAATATTATATGTTGGTTAGATAATTTAATAAGTTTTTTATTAGAAGAATCGTCAATAATCATATTATCAATCAAATCAGTCATTGATACTATGTATGAATCATATTGGTTTCTTTTAATTCCGTATATAATGGTATTTTCAGATCTTATTCCATTCATTCTTATTACTGTAACATTTTTAATATTAAATCTTGCCTCGTATTGTCTAGATAATGAAATCAATTTATCAATTATACTTTGAAATAATGCGTTTATATTCATAAATTTAGTTGAATATATATTTATCAATCCATTGCTTTCTTCGCTTTTTAGAATTACTTTAAAGAAATTATTTTTTAGATGGTCTGCTGAAAATTCTTTTACTTTGTTTATTATTTTGTTCGCTAGTTGATAAATATTTTTTTCATCAATAACGACTTTGTTAACAAAATTAATTACTTTTGTTATAGAACCAAATGCTTGGTATGTAGCGTTTGTTATATTTTTATCTTTTACAACGTATTTAAGATCATCTCTTTGGATTGTAAAATTATTTTTTGTAAATTTTTCATCAGTCCATTTCGATTGAGTTTTTAATGTTCGTAAACTCAATCCTTTTTGTT
>Ga0315906_10008198_pt1 | contig 12553 bp, 7 predicted proteins | sample LakEriMetagenome_4_FD_203526 | JGI IMG/M metagenome (GOLD analysis project Ga0315906, IMG submission 203526) | Freshwater fungal communities from buoy surface, Lake Erie, Ohio, United States - Buoy 2 MA122 | ecosystem: Environmental > Aquatic > Freshwater > Lake > Lake biofilm | place: USA: Lake...
GTCGATGTCGCGCGTTTCGCGGATCGGCTTGCCGTTGTCGAGCGTCTCGAGCACGGCGAAGTGCCGCGCATGCTTCTGGATGCCGCGGGCGAGCGCGTAGAGCCAGCGGGCGCGGGCGTGATCGTCGAGCGCCTGCCACGCGGGGAGCGCGGCGCGCGCGGCCGCCACCGCCGCGTCGACGTCGGCCGACGTGCCCTGTGCGACCTGCGCCAGCGGCTTCCCCGTCGCCGGCTCGAGCACCTCGAAGGTGCCGCTGCCGGCGACCCACTGGCCGCCGATGTAGTGCCCGAAGGTGCCGCCGTGTCGCGCGATCCAATCGCGCACGGGGGCATCCCCCTCGGGGGCAGGACCGTAGCTCATCGCATCGAAGAGCGCCCGGACGGTCGGCGTGGCCGACGGGGTGTTCGGAGGCGTGGTACCAGCCATGGACGTCTCCTCAGACCATCGGTTGACGGGAGGCCGATGCGTAGCGGCCGGTCACGAAATGCTCCAGCTGCCGCTCGACATCGGTGAGCAGACCGCTCGCGCCGAAGCGGAAAAGGTGCGGGCGCAGCCAGCGGTCGCCCAACTCCTCCTTCATGAGCACGAGCCAGTCGAGTGCCTGCTTTGCCGTGCGGATGCCGCCAGCGGGCTTGAAGCCCACTTCGTGGCCGGTGCGCTCCCCGTACTCGCGAATCATGCGCGCCATCACGAGGCCTACAGGGAGCGTCGCATTCGACGTCTCCTTGCCGGTGCTGGTCTTGATGAAGTCGGACCCGGCCATCATGGCCACCATGCTCGCACGCGCCACGTTGGTGAGCGTGGCGAGTTCCCCCACCCCGAGGATGGTCTTGAGGTGCGCGTCGCCGCACGCCGCCCGGAAGGCGCGCACTTCGTCGTAGAGCGCTTCCCAATTGCCGGTCAATACGTGGGCGCGCGTGATGACGACGTCGATCTCGGTCGCGCCCGCCGCCACGCTCGCGTGAATCTCGGCCACGCGCTGCTCGAATGGCGACAGCCCCGCCGGGAAGCCGGTGCTCACGGCCGCCACGGGAATGCCGGTGCCACGCAGCGCGTCGACCGCAATGGCCACATACTGATGGTACACGCATACGGCGCCGGTGGTGAGGTGCAGATCGGCCACGCCGAGCGCCCGCACGATCTCCGGCTTGAGCGGCTGCGCCGCCTTCGCACACAGCCGCCGCACGTTCCCCGGCGTGTCGTCCCCGGCAAGCGTGGTGAGGTCCATGCACGCGATCGCACGCAGCAGCCAGGCGGCCTGCCACTCCTTTTTGACCGTGCGCCGTCCCGGCAGGCTGGCCGTGCGGCGCTCGACGGCACTGCGATTCACCCGGATGGCGCGGACGACGGACCGGTCGAGGGCGGTACCGGGATTGCGGACGGGAGGCACCTCCGGGGACAGTCCGGAAGGCCAGCGGGGCGCGCCGCCTTCGGCGACGTCCGCAGGGCGGGCCGGGCGGGGCGCATGCAGGGGAGTGACGGTCATGGCCCACGCAATCTAGGCGGGGAACGGGGCCGGCGCTCAACTCACGGCGGGCTCCCGCCGATACCTGTCAATCGGAGAGGAGTACCCTGACTGCCCAGCTTATGCGTTCCGCCCGACCCACAACTCTGCTCGCCGCGCTGTTCCTGGCCATCCCGACGCTCGTGGCGTTCCCGGGGTGTACCAAGGCTACGGAGGCCCCCACCGCGTCTCGCCTGACGATCGTCCAAGGACATCTGCAGCAGGCCGCTGCCGGCACCGTCCTGCCCACGCCGATCGTGCTGCGGGTGTACGCCACCGACGGCTCACCGATGGCGAACGTGCCGGTGAGCTTCAACGTGCTGGCGGGCGGCGGGTCCGTGGACCCCGGCACGGTGAAGAGCGACGGCAACGGCGAAGTGAAGGCCCGCTGGACGCTCGGGCCGGGGTCTCAGGTGCAGACCATGGTGGGCAGTGCGCCCGGCGTGGAGCCGGTCACGTTGAGCGCGCTCGGCATTCTGCCAAGCGAGATTTCCATCGCGCAGGGGAATCAGCAGACGGGCCGGGTGAACACCGCCCTCCCCGTGCAGCTCGTCCTTCGCATCACGGGCACCAACAACGTGCCCATTCCCGGGCAGACCGTGGCGCTGACGATCGCGTCGGGCGGTGGCAGTCTGTCACCGCAGTCGGCGGTCACCAACAGCCTCGGGGAAGTGACAGTCCGCTGGACGCTCGGTCCGCAGGTCGGGTTGCAGACGGCGACGGCCACGTCCGGTACGGTCGGTCCGATCACGATCACCGCGGTCGCGAACTGAACGCACGTTTCGCGAACTGATCGCGGCCATTCGGGGTTGCAGAAGGGAGCGTCACGCACCGTCCGTTCCCTTCGTCCGTTCCGCCCCGCCATGACCGCCACGTCCGCGCCCTCTTCCGCCACGCCCCGCTTCGACGGGCAGGTCGTGATCGTGACCGGCGCCAGCGACGGTATCGGCCGGGCCGCGGTGCGTCGCTACGCGGTGGGGGGCGCGCAGGTGGTGATGGTGGGGCGCAACGAGGCGAAGACGCGCGCGGCGGCCCACGCAATCATGACGGACACGGGGCGCCGTGACATCACGGTGGAGATCGCCGACCTCTCGCGACAGGACGCCGTGCGCGACCTCGCAGCGCGTCTGCTTGCCGCGCACCCCCACATCCACGTGCTCGCGAACAACGCGGGCGCCATGTACCTCGAGCGGCGCGAAACGGCGGACCGGCTGGAGCGCACCTTCGCGCTCAATCACCTGAGCTACTTCACGCTGGCGCTGCTGCTGCTCCCGGCGCTGTACCGCGCCGCCGCGCCCGGGGCACCGGCGCGCATCGTGAACGTCTCGAGCCGCGCCCATGAGAACGCCCGCCCCGATCTGGACGACCTGCAACTCACGCGGGGCTTCGGTGGCTGGCGCGCCTACGCCAACTCGAAGCTGTTCAACATCTGGTTCACGCGCAGCCTGTCGCGGCGGCTCGACGCCACGCGCGTGGTGACGCACGCCCTGCACCCCGGCGTGGTGAGCACCCGCTTCGCCACCAACAACGGCCGCATGGGACGCCTGCTGCGCGGCCTCATGGACGTGGTGTCGATCACCCCGGATCAGGGGGCGGACACGCTCGTATGGCTGTCGGGAGCCCCGGAGGCGGCACTCACCACAGGGCGGTACTGGCGCACGCGCCGGGAGCGGACGCCCTCGCGCACGGCCAGACGTGACGACTGGGCGGACACGCTGTGGCATCGCTCCGCGGCACTCGCCGGCCTCGACGCCGACGCGCTGACCGTGCAGGCGCGGGAGACGCATGCCGACGCGTGACGTGCCGGGGCGGGATCTCCCCCGCCTCTGGGCGATTCTTTCGCGGCTCGTGCCGCTGGTGGTGTCGTTTCTCCGAGATCGGCGCCGCTGGCTCTGGTTCGGCGGTCCCACGCCGCGCAGCGCCGCATTCCATCGGCGGCGAGCGGCGACCATCGTACGCGATCTCGCCGACCTCGGCCCGACCTTCGTGAAGCTGGCGCAGATCTTCGCCAGCCGCGCCGATCTCATCCCCGAGCCGTATCTGGGGGAACTCGGCACACTCACCGACCGCGTGCCGCCGGTGCCGTGGAGCGACATCGAACGGACGCTCACCCGCGCGTGGAATGCTCCCCCCGACGAGGTGGTGCAGGCGCTCGACCGCACCCCCATCGCCGCCGGCTCCCTCGGGCAGGTGCACCGCGCGCGCTACGAAGGACGCGACGTGGTGGTGAAGGTGCTGCGCCCCGGCGTGGAAGCCGTGGTGGACCGCGATGTGCGCCTCTCGCGCGCGATCGTGGATCGGGTCTACGCCCGGTGGCCGCACGTACACGTGATGGGGTTCCGCGTGGTGCTCGACGAATTCGACCGCCACGTGCGCGAGGAAATGGATTTCGAGCGCGAGGCAATGCAGTGCCTGCGCATGCGCGAGCGCTTTGCCGATGAGCCGCGCCTCTGCATCCCCGACGTGGAGACGGCGCTCACGCGACGGGAAGTGCTCGTGCTCGAGTTTCTCGAGGGGACGCGCATCGACCGCCTCGACGACCACATCGCCCGGGGGCAGGTGCAGCCGCAGCGGCTCGCCGAAACGCTCATCGAGACCTACGCGCGCATGATGCTGCGCGATGGCGTCTTCCATGCCGACCCGCACCCGGGCAACCTGCTCGTGGACGCGCGCGGACGGCTCGTGCTGCTCGACTTCGGCATGGTCATCGACGTGCCGGTCGCCACCCGCAAGGCGCTCTTCGACACGATCCTCTCGGCCATCCGCCGGGATGCGGCCGGCACCGCGAACGGGTTCTTCGCCCTCGGCATGGTCGCGCCGGGCACGCCCCCCGAAACGATGACGGCCCTCGTCGACGCGCTGCTCGACATCGCGTACAGTGACACCGCCACGATCGAGCGCGCGCGCGTGGTGGCCGACCGCGTGATGCGCGAGCTCTTCAACTGGCCGATCATCCTGCCGGGGGAGCTCGTGTACTTCGCGCGTACCGCCGCGCTCATCGAAGGGATCGGCGCCCGTTACGACCGGAGCTTCAACAGCATTCGCGTGGCCTCGCCGGTCATCCTGCGCCTGCGCAACGAACTGCTCGCGGCGCTGCTCGGCGACGCCGGCACGCGCGAGCCGCTGGTCACATGGGCGGCCACGCTCGGCGCGATGGCCGGGACCGCATACACGGTGGTGCGGCGGTGGTGGCGGTCGGGATCTCGTGAAGTCGCGGCGACTGGCGCGGAACCACTGAGAACCAGCAACTGAAACTACGAACTACCAACTCTCCAGACACTGCGTGATCTCCGGGGGAGTTCGTAGTTCGCAGTGACAGTACCGAGTTTTCGGTTCGACCTGCTAGAAGATCCACTCCCGGAACAAGTCGAAGCCGAACTGGAGGCGCGGAAAGACGTCGCCCGCGGGGCGCGTGCAGGGGGCCGATCCCGGATCGACACCCACCTGCCCCCACCAGTTGCGCGCGAGGCGGTATTCGGCGGCCACGCCGCCCCAGAGGCCGGCGCCACGCAGCGTGGCCTGCCCCACGCCGCGGCAGATGCCGGTGTTGAGGCGCAGGAATGCGCGCTCACCGAGCTGCTTGCCGGCGCTGATGCTGAGATTGAGGTTGTCGATCAGCGAGGTCCCGGTGAGTGCCCCCTCCTGCTGGCCGCGGCCCGTGCTCACCTGGATCGTGTTCACCGGCAACCACCGCTGCAGTGCCCCCTCGACCAGCCCCCCCACGCTCGGGAGCAGGATACCGGTCACCGCCCGCACGGTGCTCTGACTCTGGCCGTCGAGCGCGAACGTGGGCGCGCCGAAGATGAGCAGCGAGATGATTTCGCTTTCCGGTGCGCTCGCATAGAGCGGATCGGTGCTCGACAGGGTGAGCACTGGTTTGTCGTAGTTGCCGCCGATGTGCACGCGCACGGGGATCTCGCTGCCGCCGGCGACGCGCACGATGTTCGTGGCCGTGATGTCGAGGGTGGGCGCGATGGCGTTGTTACCGAAGAAGCGGACGCGCCCCGAGTCCACGCTGAAGCCGCGATTCACCACGCCGAGTTCGAGGCGGTACTGCCCGCGGTTCGCCCGGATCTCGCCGTCGAGCGCGAGCAGGTTCCCGTTCATCGTGACATCGAGGCCGCCCGAGAGGTTCACGCGGGATTCTGGCGTCTGCACCCACACCTCGTTCCCCAGCTCCACGCGCGCGTTGGCCACGGTGATGGCGGAGCCCAGCCGCGACAGCGACCGGGCGGCCGTTTCCGCGACCGGCACTTCGTCGGCCCCGAGCAGCGCGCGCGCCGCGTCGCTGGAGAGATCGAGCGCCGTACGGGCACCGAGTGGGTCGACCACGAGATTGGCGCGCGGTACGAACAGATTGCCGCTCACCTGCGGCCGTGCGAGCGGGCCGGCGAGACGCACCGCCCCACCCACGTCGAGATCGGTGCCGTCGCGCTGCCGCGACACCTCGAAGTCGCGCGCCGTCACGCGCACATCGACGCTGGCGGGCGTGTCACCGGCAGCGAACCGCAGCACCCCGGAGGCGCCCACCGTGTCGCCGGCCCCGCCGCTGCGCAGGGCGAACGACTCGAGCACGAGCGAGTCGGCATCGGCGCGCAGCACGAGGCGACCGTCGGTGGGCTCGATGCCCAGGTCGAGCACCCGTGCCCCGGCGTCGGCGAGGGCGATCCGGCCACGGGCCGACGGGCGCTCGAAGGTGCCGCCGAGTTCGAGGCGACCGGAGAGCAGCCCGCGCAGGCGTGTCACCCCGGCGACCATGATGGGAAGGGCCTGGAGTCGAAGCGAGTCCACCACGACGTCGCCCTGCACGGCATCGGAGAGCAAACGTTTCTCCACAGTGCCGATGGTGAGGTCCACCGGCAACAGCCCTTCCAGCCGGATACTCCCGCCGGCCGTGTCGCGCACAAGCGCCTGCGCGGTGAGGCGACGATCGGCGTAGTGGCCCGTACTCGTGACCGGAGGCATGCGTACACCGTCGAGCCCGAGCGAATCGGCCACCAGTTCCCACGCCACCTGCGGATCGCGACGCGTGCCGGCCAGCGTGGCACGGCCGGTGATGGTGCCGGCGACGGGTGCCGTTCCGGCGAGGAGCGCGCTCACTTCGCCGAAGGGGAAGCGCTCCACGCGCACTTCGCCCTGCACCGCCCCATCGCGCGGCACATCCGCCTGCACCGCCAGCACGCCGCCGGCCGACGAGCGCAGCTCGAGCGGGGCGACGCGAAGCCCGGCGCTGTCGGTCGCCACGATGGCCGGACGGACGGACCGCCACGTCACGCTGTCGTACACGAGTTGCAGCGAATCGACGCGGACGGTCGTGGCGCGCCCCGCTGCCGCGTAGCCGCCGCGCACCACGAGGTGCGCATCGTCATCGGTACCCACGTCGAGGATGAGCGCACCGCTGTCGGGGGTGGCGTCGGCCACCCGGAAGCTGGCCGAGCGGATGCGGACCGCGCCGATGCCGGTCACGTCGTCGGCGTTCGCCGCGCCCTCGAAAGCCGGCCGGCGCAGCACATCGGTCGCACGCGCCGATCCGAAGAGGCGCCCGACGTGCACCGCACCCACCTGCACCCCACGTGCACCGAGGGCCGCCGTAGCGTCGGCCTTGCCGAGGCTGCCGAAGAGGTACCCGGAAAGCGACAGATCCCCTTCGAGGGTGTCAGCCGCGAACCCGCGCAGCGACGCCGCCAGCGCACTATCCACCGGCTGCATCATGTCGGCGAGCCGCGACAGCTCTCCGCGCACGGCGCCCAGCGAATCGGCGCGCACCGACAGCTGCAGCGTGTCGACGGCGAGTGTGTCGCGCGCCAGCGCGCCGCGCGATTCGAACAGCATCCCGCCGATGCGGGCGACGGCCGAATCGACGACGAGACGATCCCGCCCGAGGGTGGCGCTGGCGACGAGGCCGAACGCCGGGCGGCCCGCGCCGACACGCTGGGTGAGGACCACGTCGCCGCCAACCTCGATGACGCGCGCCACGGTGGTGTCCCCGGACACGACCGCCGCACTGTCGACCGGCCCACGCGCGGCGAGACGCACGGTCCCGTCGATCGCCGTGGACGGCACCGAATCGCGCCCCATCCATGCGCGCACGTCGAAGGCCGAGAGTGTCCCCGCCGCGGTGGCGCGCCACTCCCGTGCCACGAGCGAGGCCGTGCCCTCGAGCGCGACCGACGCGTCGATCGGCGCGCCCGCGGAATCCGCGGTGAATCGCGCCGTCGCCCGATCGAGGGCGGCGAGGCGCGCGCGCCATGTGAGGGCCTCGAGGGTCCCGTCGAGCGACACGGTGCCCGCGATGCGCGATCGCACGGCCAGCGTGGTATCGAGGCGGGCGAGCGCCGGCATCGAGAGCGGATCGAACGCCAGCTGCGCGTGGATCTCCGGGGCCCGTCCCGCGTAGCGCACGCGGGCATCGCCACGCAGCACCGACGTGTTGCCAACGGCATCGGTCCACGTGAGCGCCATGTCGCGCAGGTCGGCCGCCGCCAGGTCGGCGCTGCGCACGCGCAGGGCGCCGTCGAGGAACCCGTCGACCGGAGGCGCGTCCGGCAGGAGGCGGCGCACCGAGCGCAGGTCGATGTGCGCCGCCGTCGCCGCGCCCCCCCACACCCGCGGCGCCGCCCCGACCTGCAGCATGCCGGCCAGCCGCACGCGCGAGACGGCGTCGCCGCCACCCACGGCGGCATCGACGAAACGCGCGTCGAGTTCATCCACCTTGAACGCCGACAGCGACCCCCCGTCGCGCGCGAGCAGGCGCCCGGTGAAAGTCCCCCGGACCTGCGGGGGCAAGGCCTCGTAACTGAGCCGGCGTGCCAGTTCGCTGCGCAACGGCAGGAACTGCAGATCCACGTCGTGGAGCAGCAGGTCGGCGGGGCGCACCGTAACCGCGATGTCGCCGCGCACGCGCGACCCCCCGCTCTGCACATCGAGCCCGGTGAGCGCGTACTCCGCATCGTTGGCGTCGGCGAGCGTGCGCAGGCGCACGGTGGCGGTCCCGCGCCCCTCGCGCGGGAGCACATCCCAGACCCACTGCAGATCGGCGAGCCCCGCGTCGGCGACGACCTGCACGTCGAAGTGCACGGGGCCCGGCTGATACCAGGCCACGGTGCCCGTGGCCCGCCCGCGCGACGCCGGCAGCCGGACGTCGCGCAGGTCGAGCCGGAGCGAATCCGACGTCCACGTGATCAGGCCGCTCGCGTGGCGCACGGGCACCGGGGGATCCGAGATGACCCCCTGCAGCGAATCGAGACGCAGCGAGGCCGGGCGCTTCCGAACGTCCACGATGACGAGGTCATGGGCGCGCACGCGTTCGAGCGTGATGCGCCGCTTCTCGAAGAGCCGTCCATCGACCAGGCGTTCGAGATCGTGCAGACTGTCGCGCACCGCGATCACGCTGTCGCGTGCCGCGCCTGAGAACACAGGATGCGGCGCCCACGGCGCCCGCGTGGTGACCACGCCGCCATCGAGGCGCAGCGAATCGATCCGTACGTCGTCGCCGAACTGCACCCCGACGTGTGGCACCGCCATCGTGGTGTCGCCCGCGATGATGTGCGCGAGATTCCACGGGCGCCCCGGCGCCTCCTGGCGCAGCGTCATCACCACACCGGACAGCGTGAGGCTTCTGATGTGGATCGCGCGGCGGAACAGCGCCCGCATATCGAGGGTGCCGACCACGCGCTCCGCGGTCACCACCGGCACACCGGCCGTATCCACCAGTGCGACATTCTCCGCGACCACGCGCCCCGGGCCGATCTCGCGCAGCGTGCCGATGCGCAGCGCGCCGCGCCCCCCGAACACGCGGTTGGCGTTGGCGACGAGGGTGGAGCCGAGCCAGCGGCGCCCGGTGTCGGTGCCGGTCGCCACCATGTAGCCCAGCGTCACTCCGCCGCCCAGCCCGAGCACGATGGCGGCGACCCACCAGAAGCGACGCTGACGCGCGGACATGGCGCCGGCCATCAGAAAGCCTGCCCGAGGCCGAAGTGGAACACCAGCCGCGACAGTACGCTGCGCGAGGGCGCCGGGCGGAAAGTGGCCGGGCAGGAAAACACACTCGAGTAGTCGCCGGCAGCCGTCCCGACCCGCGGGCTCGCGCAGTAGATCCCCGCCCCCGCGTCATCGGTGCTCGGGGAGAAGTAGAGCGCGCGCCCCGCCGGCATGCCGTACGGGCGATAGCCGATGTCGACCCGGAACGGCCCGAGCGGCGTCACGAGGCGGACCCCCACGCCCGGTGTGTAGCGCATGGCGCTCCACGAGAAACGGTCCGATCGCGTCTCCCAGAGCGTCCCCGCATCGACGAAGGCCGCGAACTGCAGCTGCTCGGCGATGACGCGGAAGCCGCGACGCCACTCGAGATTCCCCACCAGCATCGCCGTCCCGCCGCGCGGCACCGCGCGCCCGGCGGCGCGCGGCGTCACCTCGAATTCGTCGCCGTCCGTACCGACGGCGCGCACGTCGCTCACCACGTAGTCGACGGCGCCGAGCAAGTTCTGCTGGTAGCCGCGCACCGAGTTCTGCCCGCCCACGAAGAGGCGTTCCTGCTGGGGAATTAGCGGCGTGCCGTCGACCAACTCCGCGCCGGGCGCGAAGGCGCCGGCGGCCTGGATGCGCACGCCGACGATGCCGCCGAAGACGCGGCCGAAGCCCGCCCATTCGCCGGTGGTGCGCTGGAAGCGCACCGTGGAGACCAGTTCGCTGACGGTTTCGCCGAGGCGCACCTCGCCTCGTACCCGCCAGCCGTGCGAGGGGTTCGTGACGTCGTCGGTGCGATCGTGCGCGACCGAGCTGCTCACGATGCCCACGCCGCGCCCGAACGCTGAAAGCACGAGCTCCTCCGGACGACAGAGCCCGAAGCGGGTGCACGACACCACCGGGTCCGTTGTCGTCTTGCCGTTCTCGTACTGGAAGCCCGCCGTGCCCGCCGTGCGCGAAGAGAACTGCCGCGACACTTCGGCCAGCGCGCCCACCGAGGTCTCGCGCAGGAAGGCATACGGCTCGCCGCGGCGCTCGCTGTATACCGAAACCAGGGGCACCACCGGCAACCCGAACAGCCGCGTGTTGGTGAGCGTGGCGCCGACGTAGTAGTTCACCCGCTGGCTGAAGGGATCGTCGCGCAGCGGACGCGAACAGAGTGCGGGGGCCACGTCGGCCGGCGCGCCCACCCCCAGTTTCGAGGCCCGCATGGAGAGCTCGACGCGGCGCCCCACGCCGAGGAAGCCGCGGTCGTTGATGCGCCCCTGCGCCCGGATGCAATCCTGCGTGGCCCACCCGAGCCCCACGCGCGCGGATCTGGTGCGCGCCTCGGCGACGGAGACGCGCAGGTCGAGCAGACTGTCCGCGTGCGCCGCGGGCGTAAGCGTATCCAGCAGCACGAGGCCGAACGCCTCGGACCGATACAGGGCGCGCTGCGCCTCCAGCAACGCCGACGCGCGGAAGCGGTCGCCCGGATCGATGTTCACGAGCCGCGCCACGTCGGCGGAGTCGACCCGCGGCTTGCCGCGCCCCACCGGGCGCACGTCCACATGCACCTGACCGATGTCCAGCCGGTCGCCGATGGTGAAGCGCAGGTCGAGCCCCACCGTCGCCGCGTTCGTGTCGATGCTGATGCGGCTCGTCGGCATGCCGGCGCGCGCATAGCCCGCATCACGCAGGCGCGCCACGACCGCGGCCACGGTCGTATCGACGCGCGTGCGATCGAAACGTTTCCCCTCGAGCGCGTGGAGGGGAGCGTCGAAGAGGCGGCGCCCGTCGACCGGCAGCGGCAGCCCCGCCACCCGCACCGTGTCGAGCAGCGCCTCGCGCCCGGGTGTGATCACGAAGCGCACGCGCACGCCGTCGGGGCGGCGCGTGATCGTGGGCGCGACCGTGGCCTGAAACCATCCGGCCTGCCGATGCAGGATGGCCAGCCGCAGCGCGTCGCGCCGCACCTCGAGGGTATCCACGCAGGGCGCCGTTCCCACGCGCAGCACCCGCGCGGCGAAGCCCGGCTGGTGTGTCACGATGTTCGTCGCGAGGGTGATGCCGTCGAAGGCGGGACTCCCCTCGAACGCCACCGCGCGTATGCGCTCTGCCGGCTCGCACCGGGCCGCCCGCTGGGCCGACGCCGGCGATGCCCAACCGAGTCCGGCCGCGGTGACCAGCGTCACCAGCGCCCGCATGCGAGCGAACCGGGCGCACACGATCCACGCTCGGGCACACACATTCCGGATGCTGGGCACTGGCGACTGAACTGGCATGCCCGTCGAATGTAACGCGGAAGATTGGCGGGAGCGCACGGGGCCATCCATCCGCGGCGCCGCCGTCGTACATTTGCTGAGTTCCCTTCCCTTCATCGGAGATGCTGCATGCCGCACCTGTCAGTGGTGTTCACGGCCGCGCTGCTCGCGGCAGCGCCTGGCGACAGTCTTCGGCGGGACCCGGCCCCGGGGCCGGTCGTGGCACCGGTCGGCCTCACGATCCCGGTGCACGTCCCAGCCGACACCGTGCGGCCGCGCCGCAAGGCGGTGCGCTACAGCGATGGGTACGCCAAGCGCGTGACCGTCCATCGCGCGTTGAGCTGGGCGATGCTGCCCCTCTTCGCCGCCTCGTACCTGTCCGGCGATCAGCTGCTGACGAAGGGAGACGATGCCCCCGACTGGGCGGAGGCCATTCACCCGTATGCCGCCGGGGGCACGGCGGTGCTCTTCGGCGCGAACGCCGTGACGGGGACGTGGAATCTCTGGGAAGGGCGGAGCGACCCCAACGGGCGCACGCGACGGATCGTGCACAGCGTGCTGTTCCTGGCGGCCAGTGGCGGGTTCGCCTACGCCGGCAGCCTTGGCGACGAGGCGGAGGACGACGGTGCAATCCGCCGGCGCCATCGGCAGGTGGCGATCGGCTCGATGAGCCTGTCCACCGCGAGCTGGGTCCTCATGCTGGTGAAGAACTGACGTGCTGGAGACACTGACGGCGCTCACCCAACCGTGGGCTGATGTGTTTGCGGAGAGCAGCTGGCTGCCGACGGCGGTCATCGCCGTACATGTGCTCGCCATGTTCCTGGCCGGTGGCATCGCGATC
>Ga0315906_10008203_pt1 | contig 12550 bp, 9 predicted proteins | sample LakEriMetagenome_4_FD_203526 | JGI IMG/M metagenome (GOLD analysis project Ga0315906, IMG submission 203526) | Freshwater fungal communities from buoy surface, Lake Erie, Ohio, United States - Buoy 2 MA122 | ecosystem: Environmental > Aquatic > Freshwater > Lake > Lake biofilm | place: USA: Lake...
TGAATACATTAAAGAATCACGGATTAATTGATCGAAGTACATGTTCACAATGGGGATTAAATTGTCGACTAGATGAAATGCAAGCAGCATTCCTAGGGGTCCAGTTACCTCAACTTGAAGCATGGACTGAAGAAAGAAGAAAAATCGCCAAATTTTACAATGAAACTTTAGGAAAAGTTGTGATCGTACCTACAGAAGAGAATAATGAAAAACATGTTTACCAGACTTATGTAATAAGATCAGACAGAAGAGATGAGTTGAAAGAATATTTAAATTCAAAAGGAGTGGAAGCATTAGTTCATTATCCTGTTCCAATACATCTACAACCTGCAGCAAAATACTTGAACTACAAAAATGGAGATTTCCCAGTGGTTGAAAAGCTTTCTAAGGAAATTCTGAGTTTACCTTTATATCCTGGAATGCCTTTTGAATTCCAAGAAATTGTTACAAGTTTAATACTTGATTTTCATGGTAAGAAATAACATGGATTTCAAAGTTCCGTATAACTATTTACCTCAGCAATTTAGTGAACATCAACTATTTTTTGATTTTTGGAAACCTGTTTTATCTTCTGGTGAATTTACTCTTGGGCCTTTTGTTGAAAATTATGAAAAAAAGTTTGCTGAATATATGGGCTCAAAGTATTGCATCGCGACTAACAATGGAACAGATGCGTTGATTCTTGCTTTAAAAGCTCTAGGAATTCAAAAAGGTGATGAAGTAATAACTCCATGTAATAGTTTTTATGCCACAACCGGTGCGATAGTCGCAGTTGGCGCAACACCTGTTTTTACCGATGTTGATGAAAGATATCAAATTGACATTGATGATTTAAAGAGTTTAATAAATGCAAAAACTAAGATGATACTTCCCGTTCACTGGGCCGGCGCCTCCCCCGACATGTTTAAAATTCAAGAGATTGCCAAGGAAAATGATTTATTTGTTCTAGAAGATGCTTGTATGGCGATCGGTGGAAAAATAAAGGGAAAGCGTCCTGGAACATTTTCTGAAATAGGGGCCTTTAGTATGCATCCATTAAAATCGTTGAATGTTGCAGGTGATGGTGGAATGGTTGTAACAGATGATGATGGTTTATACAAATGGATGAAAAAATATAGAAACCATGGAATGTCAGATAGAAATACAATCGAATTTTGGGGTGTAAATATGAGAATTCAGCCTTTACAGGCTGTTATTGCAAACTATTTTCTAAACTTTGTTGATAATTTCATTGAAAAGCGCAATAACAACGCAAAATATTTAGATTTGTTGTTGTCTGATTTAAATGGTTATGTTAAAGTTCCTGAACGCCCTGAAGGTTACCTCGAGACCTTTTCTTTATATATGCTTTTAGTTTCGGATCGAGATAGTCTGATTCAGTATTTAATTGATAATGGAGTTGAGGCAAAAATTCACTACCCAGTACCCCTTCACTTACAGCCGGCCTCAATAAATATAGGTTTTAATACTCGGGTATTGAAAAAAGCTGAAAAGCAAGCAGATGAGCTAATTACAATTCCAATACATCAATACCTAGATTCCACCCATATGGAAATTGTTTCTGAGTTAATTCATAAATTTTACACAAATAATAGGTGACGATTTCTTGAAATTTAATTATATAATCTAAATATCGCTGTTGAGTATTTTGTTGAATAATACTAATCAATTTTTGGCCCGAGAAAGCCAATTTTTAATTTTCCATAGAATAGAGTATTACCTTTTCTAAGATGATTTCTTCATTATATTACAATTCATATTATTTTTTGAAGTAGAGTAATAAACTTTAAAATTAATGAGAATTCAGCTCTTAAATCAGTCATAAAAATTTACAAAGTAAATGTCTAACTATTTGACTATATTGCCATAATGACATAATACAGTTATCAAATATATTGATATTAGATTCAACTTTACTGTAACTAAGATTTTTGCTGAATTAAGGTAAATGTTCTTCATTTAATTCAAATTCTAAACTTTTTGATAGTCCTATATTTTGCGCGCTATAAGCGATTTTAATTCTACTATCTAGTTTGATCTCCTCACTTAGAATTTTTTACTAGAATCAATTGCACCATCATTTACTGCTAGTACTTAATAATTTATAATATTTGGATATATTAGAGAAATTCTAATTTTACTAGTTGCATTTTTGATTTTTTTAACGTAGCAGTAAATTCTACTGTGATTATTGTTTTTTATACATAATTTTATCATAAAAGTGTTATCATCATATTTTTATTTTCCAAAAGATTGTTTATCTTACTACCAGATATATTGTTTGAATAAGGCACAACTACTTTTGAAACTTCCTTTAGACTCATCGGACTCACTATCGGTTTTCCCAGCCATAATTTTCCTATTCGACTTATGTCTTCATCCACCCACATTTCGTTTTTCATTTCACAATTATTAGATAACCAAATTGCAGCGATCGAACTACCAAATATGCTAAATATCATATTTTCTCTGGCAAACGTTATTATTTTATTTCTCTTCGTATTCAAATTGTCATTCATTAACTCTAATTTCAAATTCAAAATTTTTTTTGCTACTTTCTGTGGATTTTTTTTATACTCTTTATCTTTTGCCAACAATATAATAATATCTTTGGGGATGGACTCCTCATCTATCTTTATAACCTGCCATCCGCTTTCAATTGAAATGAATTTTAGTGTTTCTTTACTAAAATGACTCACGTGATCATAGACACCCAAGTCAATATAGTTTCTATCAATGTTAGGAACTTGCACTGCTAAAATTCCACCATCTTTAATTTTATCGCGTAGTTTACTCAATATTTCAAGTGGGTTTTCTATATGCTCAAGTACGTGACTCATGATGATTGCGTCAACTTTTTTTAAATTCTCAAATTCGCTTTGATCGTAGAAATACTTTAAATTACACTTGTTTCGAATGAATTCTTCTTTTCTTTTATCAAGGTCATAAACAAATAGTTGTGCAGTTTTATCTGCCTCGGATACCTGACAAATGGTGCTACCATCTCCGCATCCAAAATCTAGCCACTCTCTCCCCACCCCAATCATCTGCAAAACGCTATCAACCACATATTTAGACCGTGCTATTTGAGTGTCGCCAGAAAAAAATTTTTGTTCAACATGCCCAGATATCTCAAAAACTGAATATTTCGAATATATCTCTAGGACATTTTTTTTCCATTCCTTTGAAGTGTTAGTTTGAATTAAGCCACAATTTGAGCACTCCCACTTTTCATTTTTATAATTAGTAGTTCGCAAGTCGCTTGTTACGCATAGATATTCTGAAATAATCATTTTTTCGGAATTTTTGATGTTGCAGATTATGCACTTCATTTCAAATTCTTGCTCTCAAGAATATCTCTGTATCGTTTTTAAGTACCATGATTTTACATTTTGCGTAGTAGGAATAGAAGTTCCTAGACTCCCATAATCATAAGTAAGATCATATGATATCTCCAAGCTTTCTCTACGCAATTTCCAAATCAAATAATTAGCAAAATCAAAGATACTGCACAGAAAGTAAGGGGAAACATGAACTACAGGCTGTTCAATACTTTTCGCCAGTTTTATCTGATTTAACATACATTTCCTAATAGAGATGAAAATTCATTGTTTGCTAAAATAGGCTTCGTATTTATTTCTATTTCCAGAGCTAGCGCTTTCCAGCATTCTTTTCCCCAATCTAAAATATTAGTTAAACTTAAGCTACTATGAATATTGGGCTTCAAGGATTTTATCAAATCATCGACCTCTACTTTTTGTTTGCCGCACCAAGGAACTGAATATAGTTTATCAGTTTCTTCAGGAAATTTGTTATTTCCGTTGAAAACTGCTTCGCTCTATACATGAATCACACTCCAGCCAAGTTCAACTGGCTCCCTGATTTGTTTGATGATCCAATTAGCATTTATCTCTTTGATCTATTACAATTTTTGTCATATTTTTCAATTGATATGGTTACTGGTGACACAATTACAAATCCGCAACCATTTCTAGAGTGATTATTTCTCCATCAAATAGTAACTTGTGATTGGTCTCATTCTTGGGATTCCGTTAGTACTATTGGTACTAGAAAAAAAATAATGTGTAATTTCGTCCGTAACAACTTTTCCTATTTTACTCGTGCTGCCTAGTGTAAGTAAATCTGATTCCTTTAGGAGACTGTCCAAAAGTCAAAATCGCCTCTAAAGTTTACTTCATTAAATAGGATCTGCCATTCACTAACACTTAGAACTGTTTTTGCCGTCAGAACCCACTTTTCCATATTTTCTTTTTGTTCTAGACTTTCATATCCATCAACCATGATAAAGGATTTTCCTTTTGAAACTCTATCTATCTCACGAAGTGCTATTTTTATTTCATCTCGTGTCAAATTATGAAGTGTATTTATAGAAATTACAAGATCAAAAACTTTATCTTGGTAAGGTAGTTCTATGGCATTTCCCACCTTTAAATTACTTCGGACCTCATCCAAAGCATTTGAAATTGCATATTCAGACACATCAATTCCATCAATTCCAACTTTACCCAATTTTTTTTTGAAATCATAGAGCATAAATCCTTTTGCACACCCAATATCTAAAATTCTTGATTGATTCGTTAGTGAATATTCCTTAATGAAATCATCAACCACATCTTTCCAAAATCTTTCTTGATATGTAAAACCTCCGTATCCATATTTCCTATCTCCGTCAAAATACTCAAATCCAAATTTCTTTGATATTAACCTAGACTCATCATCTATTTCTGGGCGTTCGCTGAGTCTACCTTTACCTTGTGGATACTTAGCCATTAACTTTTTTCTAGTCCCCATAATTGCCTCCATCGAGTAAATGATTTATCTTCTGGGTTGTTAATCCCAAGTTCTCGCGTATATCTGATTGTGTTCCATAGGTGTGTGACCAATTAAACGATAAACCGCATTGGCATAATTTCCCGTACCATATCGATGCATTAATTTTAGTTTTAATCATGGACGCTAAACCTAAAATCTCGTAATGCTCCTCAATCACAATAACTTTATCGTATTTTTCGAATATCTCATTAAGGGAATCTTCGGGCAAAGGCGAAATGGTTGTCACAGCATATATGTCAACATCTCTGACAATCAAATTATTTTTTACGCTTTCTAAAATCCATCCAACGATAGGTCCATAAGAAATTATTGCAATTTTTAAACTATCGAAACCAATACCTCTATGGATTAATCTGCAAATCCCAAAGTCATATTTCTCATCTAATTTGGAGGTAAGATCTGGTTCACCTGATTTTCCTAAACGAATATATGAAGGACCATCGTAACTTAGTGCATTTTTCACCGCTAACTTTACTTCATTCGGATCCACTGGTGTGTAAATTCTAAAATTTGGTAATGTAGAGATTATTGCGATATCTTCTGGGCTATGGTGAGTTCCCCCAAGTGCAGAATAACTTAATCCAGCTCCTACCCCCATCACAATTACAGGTAGATTTTGATATGAAAGATCAACTCTCAGCTGCTCGAATGGTCGAAAAACGGAAAAACTTGCAATTGTATACGCGAAAGGCCTGAATCCCTCCATTGCGAGTCCAGCACAAATACCAATCATAACTTGTTCCGAAACTCCAGCATCGATTACTCTTGTTGGATTGTTTTTTACAAAACGCACCAAGGCCGATGCAGGCGATATATCAGCGGTGACTAAAAATAAATCACTTCTTACTTCCGATAATTCCCCTAAAACTTCTGCAAAGGCATCTCTCACTTATTGTTCTCCTTAATTTCATTGAGCTGATTTTCAAGTTCACCCATGGCTAATTCGTATTCCTCTTTGTTAGGAGATCGATATGCCCATATTGGATTATTCTCCATAAAAGTGATGCCTTTACCCTTAACTGTGTTACAAACTAATGCTCTGGGTTTAATTGATTGGGCACTAATTTGCTCGTACTTTTGTAAAATATCAATTTGATTGTGTCCGTCGCATTCTTCGACCTCCCAACCAAATATGGATAATTTCTCTTTTATTGGCAAAAAGTTTGGGTGTAGCTCATCAATATTACCTCGACTAATAGATTTATTATGATCTATAAAAATACAGATATTTTTAATGCCTAAAGAGGGAGCTAAGAGTAAGGCCTCCCAATTTGACCCTTCCATTAGTTCACCATCACTCAAAACCAAATAGATATCCTTCATAATTTTTCTTTCTTTTCGTGCCAAACAAATTCCTAAAGCTATAGGAAGTCCATGCCCCAAAGATCCTGTTGAAGCAAACACCCCAGGATTACCTCGGTCAGGATGACCACCTAAATTAGAATTCTTTTGACAAATACTTAAAAATTGATCCTCTGTTATGATCCCTTTACTAAATTGAATTGCATACAAAGCCATTGCGCCATGACCCTTTGACAAAATAAAATCATTACTACTTTGATTTTGAAGCAAGGTGTAGAAAATAAAATCTACAATATCAACACAACTAAATGCTGGACCAATATGTAGAGCACTTAAATTCTGACTAACTTTCAATACATTTATTCTATGTTGTATCTGACGCTCTAAAAATCCACTATTCAATTTAAAACCTCCACGACCAATATATCCAAAAAACTTGAAATTTGAGCCATTGCTTTAATTTACACTATTTCATAATGCCGAAGCCTTTCTGAATTGTCTAAGTTCAGAGACACTTGTAAGCCAATATTAGACTAAATAAGCAAAGAAGTTCAAAACGATGACATACTTCCCACGAGATTCTTGACCTGGATAGAACAACACTAAGAATATAGATATTACTATTGAATAAAAGTGTTCAAGAGAAAGGTAGCTTTTCTAACTAGATTTGGGTTAAAACTTGCTAGTCATAAAATTAGTGACAAATGAGAATGATCTGGGACAAGATTTTTCATCATTCAGCCAAAACTGAGATACAGCTAAACCATATTTGAAAGGTGTAAAATTACTTGAGTTTTTTCAAATCTCAAGTAATTTTTGTCAACGTCGTAGGCGAATCAAGAAGGTAGCTTAAATTGATAAAATGCCACCTAGATTTTACCAATTATTTCTAATTAATGTGTCGTACTATGATGAATAAAGTAGTGTGAGTACTTGGAGAATTGATTAGCAATATGTCTACCATAAAATTACTGGGTATTATGCTATTTTTGTAGTTGCAATTCTATTTTTGGAAATGAGAAAATAAGGCGGCAAGTGGGGGCTCTTTGAAGATGCAGGCTATACTAGAGATTGTTAATTCTGGAAGGTAAACTGATTACTAAAGTCAAAAAGCTAAATTTAATTTTGAAGTGTTTTAACGTACATAGATTTACACTACGATTTTGTGTTTTAGTCAAACCGTGATATGACTAAAATTCTGATAGTTGGCTATTCTGGTTTAGTCGGAAAAGAAATTGTAAAAACATTTTCCAACCTCAATTATGATATTTACGGATTAAATACTCAAACTTCAAGTAGAACTGAATTAAATAAAGTAAGTGTTACCCATTTAAAATTAGCAGAAATTGAAGAATATGAATTTTCAGTTATAATTTTGAGCTTACAGAATATAGCCTTTAAGAATAACGCAAATGCATTTTTCGATCAGAAATCTGTTTTCCAAACGGAGAATGCAGTAAAAAACTATTTATTTCTTAATCCCAACTGTAAGTTAGTTTTACTTTCAAGTGTAGCAGTTTATGGAAGTTACGAAATCCTGGACAATATCTATTTACCGCCAAAAAGACCAAGCTATTATGGGATTTATAAATCTATGCAAGAAGAAATTTTTAAATTGGGACCTTTCGATAATAGAACTACAATTTTGAGACTACCTGCTGTGCTATGCAAGGATTCTGTCAATCATTTTCCTGCGCGCGTAATCTCAAACCTAAAGCAAAATAAAGATGTTTACGTATGCCACCCTGCGAAGCTTTGGAATTCATGTTTAACAATAAATGATCTAGTAAAGATAATTCTTAAAATATTTAAAAGTGAATCTTTGTATTCCAATGTTATTGTACCCCATGCTAGCGGTGCAATGAAAATTTTGGATGTTGTAACCCAAATGAAATTCGATTTGGATTCCGACTCTAAAATATTAATAACTAAAACTGATACGAGTGGAGGAGTAGCAAATATTTTGGTTAAATCGAATTTTGAAACAATGAATGTCGAGGAATCAATTTATTTCTTCACTAGATTAAATATTTAAGTTTTTGGGCTAATCCTAAGGAATTTCTGTCTATATTTTATATCTTAACTTAGTTGTAAGTTTCCTTATCCAGATTAATTGCTGTGCTGGAATGTTTTGAGTCATTCGATATATTTTATAAAGCTACAATCCCACATATATAAATTTATCTTAACTATATAGCATCTAAAAGCATTAGTTTCGCACCCTCACTTGATCAATAGTTTTTGAACTAGAGAGATACTTTTCTTGCATGAATTCTTATAAATCTTCACGCATTAATAATTCAAAATAATATATTTAATTGCGCAAAACGAATTTATTTATTGATATTTTCTAGTATGATATAGTTTTGTTTTTTACTAGCAACAGAAAATCCAGAATTTAAGAACAAGTCTATGAGATTTCTATTATTCGCTAGTCGCTTTTTTATGATTTTATTTTGTTCATCCTTAAAAAGTTCAATATCCTTATCCTCGTAGTCACGCATATTTGCCAGTATGGGATCAGGAATTGTAGAATTCATATTTAATACAACATAATCAAAAAGGTTTTTTTTGATTATGCCCTCCGTGCTAACCATCACCTTGTCAGATGTGAACTTTATATTTTCAATATCAGAATACACAAGAATTTTAGTTCTGCCATCTAATTTTAACATATTGTCAAATTCAATCAAACTATTCTCATCTGCGTATCTATAGGCATTAGGTGGATTGACTAAAACAAACAGGATATTCATACTTATAACTAATGTGATAAGTTTGTTTACACTCAAAATCTTTTTAAATTGAACACCTTTTCTATATAAATCATCAAGAATTAAACTTACGAGTATTGCTGCAGAATACATGAAATACCAACCAATTCTACCTTTCATGATGGCAAACTCGCCTATACCCGTATTTAGACTAATTCCATAAATAAATGTCACAATTGACATAAATTCTATTGTTTTTAACTTTTTTTGGCGATAAATAATTGCCGCCATAATGGCCAATATTAAGATTAAGTATGACGATAATGAGAATATAGATTCTAGTGGACTCCTAATAGGATACTTAATTCTTAAAATTTCATTTAACAAAAATAATATTTGATCCTGCGTGCTCCCTCTATCAGGACCCAAATTTTTTGAAATATAAATTAAGTCTGGTGCTGATAACATCATCGAAAAGATGATTGCAAGCAATAAAGCAATGTTACCAGCAATTGCTAAAACGTAACTTTTATAAGTAATTAGTCCTGCTACTATAATCCCAGGAATGGTGATGAATAAAATGTGTGGGGCGGTCACTAATGCAGAGAAAATTACGATGGGAAATATTACAAATTTGTATTTCTTACTGTTTTCCCAGTCAAAGATAAGTATCACAATTATTGATACGAATATCACTGAAAAGATTTGAGAGTTGTTTAGTCCTATTCGGGTATATAACAGTGGATAATAAAAGGTAGAGTGTAAGACAAGGTTGAAAATAAGTAATCCCCGAAGGCTCAGTATACTTTTGAGAGTTAGATTTATAAATAATGTGAAGACTATTGCTAAACTTGCCCCAAAAAAATTCAAACTATAAAAGGGGTCGATAATTGTACTTGGAATTGCTGCAATTATACTTAAACCTGGAAAATATTCTATATTTTCACTACCCAAATTTTTCTTTATAAACTTATAATTAGAATATGCATCTGTAAAATTAGGTGAAATATTATTAAATGAATCCCAAAATATTACGAGAATAATGCTTAAAATGACTAAAATGAGGTTGATAAGATCAAGTAAATCTAGTTTTTTTTTATTTTTTTTAACTATTCCAATAATAGAATAAACAGACAGAATTATTACTAAGGACCAAAAAATTAAGATGCCTGCGTAGATATTGATAAACATGAACGGATATACAAATGCGATATAGAATGATAATGTAGCCCCAGTAAATATATAAACTATTTTCTTGTTATTTTGAAATAGGTTTGCAAAAATACGATAACTTAAGACACTTAATATTAAGTAAGGTACAGCAACTGAGAGTACTACGTATAAATCTTGCAATTCTAATGTGATCATTTTACCTACCCAAAATTCAATTTACTGTTTACTGTACAGCTTCAAACCATGCCATCAATTCAAACAGTGAAGGCAATTGAATTTGTCACTTAAGCAGTCCTTTAAATCATCAGTAAATACATCAATTTGATTAATTTCCACAAGTCTAAATGGACTGTACCGGTAATTGAGTCTGGAACCACTGATGGAAAGATATCTCTCGGAGGGCTCGCCTAGTGGCCGATGGCACCGGTCTTGAAAACCGGAAGGGGCTCACGCTCCTCGTGGGTTCAAATCCCACGCCCTCCGCTCTCGCATTAAATGCTGTTTCTGCATGTCAGTATTCTTTAGCTTGTCTGTGTGGAACTTCCATTTATTTGGGAGGCGTCGCCTAGCCCGGTCCATGGCACCCGCCTGCTAAGTGGGAGGGGGATAAAACCTCCACGAGGGTTCAAATCCCTCCGCCTCCGCAGATAAATTAGATAATGGATGAGAGAAGAAATCATGCTTAAGAACTATTTAAGGTACCATTTTAGAATTTTTTTGATAGCCTATCAATTTATTTTGGTAAAAACTTTTTATCCACTTAACTTATTTCTCTTTAATTTTTATCTTTACTTTACCCCGGACTCTGAAAAGGTAATTAGAGTCTGTAGTGAAGACGGTAAAGTTTTATATAGAAAAATAGATGAAGAGCGATTTTTCTGCAACTTACAACAAGGATTCACTGTTTACAAAATGGGTATATCCAAAAGAAACCAAAGTTTACTATATGACTATTGTTTAGATGAAATTGATTTTTCTGAAAGAGATACAGTAATAGACGTAGGTGCGAATGTAGGGGATTTATTTTTTGCATTAAAAAATGTAGTTAATTATATTCCTTTTGAACCATCTCCCCTGGAATTTAATGCACTTGTTTATAATTTAAAAAGATTCAACACGCCCGCTTTTCAATTAGCTTTAGGTAATGAAAATGTTCATTCCACTCTATATGTGAATTCAGATAATGCTGATAATTCATTGATTAAATATGGTCATAGTAATGGTGAAATAAACGTGGAAGTGAAGAAATTAGACTCGTTGAAATTCCCAGAAAAGATAAAGCTTTTGAAAATTGATGGGGAGGGATTTGAACCAGAGATATTGCAAGGTGGCTTAAGAACATTGCAAAAAGTTGAATATGTTTCTGTTGATGTATCATTTGAGCGTGGAGTTAAAATGGAATCCACCTTGGTACCGGTGTTAAATTTAATGTTAAAAAGTAATTTTAAAGTTATTAAAATAAATCATGAAAGAATGACTATCTTATTTCAGAATCTCAATATAGAGTAAGATGATGCCTAGATAAGTGGTTAAGTACTTGCGCTCGTAGCTCAACGGATAGAGCATCTGACTACGGATCAGAAGGTTAGGGGTTCAAATCCCTTCGGGCGCACGATTCGCAACTAAAATTTTGGGGTGCGTGTGATAACAATTATTCTAAGCTCTATTTCGAATATTAAAATTAAGTTATTTCTTCTCTAGGAGGAATTATGTATAAAGAATTCCAAAAAGACAAAATCTACATCATTTGTTCAATATATATTGTAGTCTTCAATTTAAGTAAAGGAAAAGAATTAAAAAATGGATGACAATATCTTGATTACAGGAGCATCAGGTTTCATAGCAACATACCTAAATTTGCAACGTCCTAAAGGTCTAAAAATTTTTTTATCAAGCCAAAAAAATGCTTTAACAAATGCAAATATTTCAAAAATTAATTTAAGAGACCGTTTACAGGTGGAGAATTTCCTTGTACAAAATAATATTTCTACAATTATTCATTGTGCTGGAGATGCAAATGTGGACTCTGTTGAAGGAAATGTTTTAAACGGAATTGAATCAAATTTACTATCCACAATAAATTTAGTAAATCTGTCAAACAAACATGGGATTGATTTTGTTTTTATCTCGAGTAATGCTGTTTTTGACGGATCTGGTGCTCCTTATAATGAAAATTCAATTCCAAATCCAATAAATAAATATGGTTTAATCAAATTAGCTTGCGAACAAATAATTAAAGAGACTTTACATAATTATTGTATCGTTCGACCAATACTCACATACGGATGGAATATTTATTCAACTAGGGTAAATCCAGTAGTATTCGTACTGAATCAACTTTCTGAAAATAGGTCAATTAAAATGGTGAACGATATTTATGAAAATCCTGTATATGTTAAGCAAGTTGTGGAGATGATATGGCAAGTAGTGTTAAATAAGCATTCTGGAATTTTTCATATCGCGGGTGGAACTATTCTTAACAGATATGAATTAGCGCTTCGCGTTGC
>Ga0315906_10008205_pt1 | contig 12548 bp, 17 predicted proteins | sample LakEriMetagenome_4_FD_203526 | JGI IMG/M metagenome (GOLD analysis project Ga0315906, IMG submission 203526) | Freshwater fungal communities from buoy surface, Lake Erie, Ohio, United States - Buoy 2 MA122 | ecosystem: Environmental > Aquatic > Freshwater > Lake > Lake biofilm | place: USA...
TGTGTATATTTTCAGAGCCACTGTTTCAATAAATGGATTTGAAAGCCCAACTGGTTCGTCGTCATGGACGTGGATTGAGTCATATTAGTGTAATCTGGTCAAGGATTATGGATTACATGCTGGACCAATCAATGGGGCTAACCGCTTTGGCGGTTGATGCGGCATATAAATCCTTAATTTTGGGCGGAACTGGACTAATTCGAGTGGTGAATCCGCCCGTTTCGGCCAATTCCTCTGGAGTTTCTGGTTACAATATAGCCTTTAGCGGCAATTATTTTTACGCTTGCACTGGCCATAATCAATGGGGCCGAACACTAATTTCCATATTTTCTCAGCCAATTTATTGTAATAATTCAAGCTATTACACAAACAATAATGTAATTTACTGCAACGCTTCAGGCGCTTAATTTATGGCACAGCAAACTATTGACACTTCTACCCAAACCGACCTTCTTTATCAAGGTTTTGAAAAGGTCAACGAAAACTTCACAGAAGTTTACGAGTCTATCATTCAAGCTGGAATGATGATCGACTATTGGGGAACATCTGCTCCTAGCGGGTGGGTTTTAGCTAATGGCGGAACAATTGGTGACGCGAGTTCTGGAGCATCGGCAAGGGCTAATTCTGATGCTGAAACGCTTTTTACTCTTTTATGGAATTCATTAACGAACATAGAGGCTCCAGTTTCTAGCGGAAGGGGCGTTTCTGCGTCTGCGGATTTTGCCGCTCATAAAACGATAACTCTCCCTGATTTGCGAGGTAGAACCGTTGTTGGCAAACAAAGCTCTGGAACGTTTGACGTTTTAGGCGAACAAGTTGGCTCTGAAACCCATACTCTAACGGGTTTAGAGCTTCCAAGTATTCCTCATCATAGCCATTTAATTGGAGATGCAGTGTCCGTTTCAAGCGGTGGAGATTTTGAGGTTTTTTCAACATCAACAAGTTCTCCAAGCTCCACTCAGTCTAATGGGGGATTTGGATTTGGAGACGCTCACAACAACATTCAGCCGTCTATTGTTTGCAATAAAATTATTAAACTTTAATGGACTATACCCTATACAACACCGCCGAACAAATAGACAGAACTATTTCTGCCGCATATGAGGCTTTGGTTTTGGGTGGGACGGGTCTTTTTCGTTATGTTTCGCCGCCAACTGGATCGCTTGCATCTGGAATTGTGGGAACGGCTTCTGTTAGTGGTGTTTATTTTTTAACCCCAACTGGCACCAATCAATGGGGCCGAATTCAACTTTCTTCTTGGTAACATGGCTTCTCGCGTTTTTCATCTTTCTGGACTCCAACTAGATCAAGCAACTTCTGGCGCATATTACAATATTATTATTCGCGGGAGTGGTTTTGTTCGCGATACTGGAGTTCAATCAATTAGCGGTGTCAAGACTTTTTATGATGCGGCGTATTTCTTAAATAACTTGAATGTTGGCGGTGATTTTACTATTACTGGAGATGTTGTTGGAACGCTGGAGCCTAAAACCGACGACCTTTATGACCTTGGTTCTTCAACAAAAGAATGGCGGAATGTTTATTGCGATGGAACGGGGTGGTTCGACACGCTGGTAATTGATGAGAATTTAACGGTTGCTACTGGTTTATCTGTTGGTGGAGACGCCGTTATCAGCGGGAACGCAACTTTGACTGGCGACTTTCTGCCGAAAAATGTGGCAACTCATTTTCTGCCGAAAACCAACAATCTTTACGATCTTGGATCACTGTCTCAACAGTTCAAGAATGGGTATTTTGACGGATTCGTTCAAACAGACGACTTGATTGTTGACCAGAGCGCTTCAATAGCGTCCAATTTAACGGTATCTGGAAACGTTAGCGGTCAAGGGGATTTGATCGTTAATCGCCTCTTTGTTTCGGGAACGGGAATTCCAACTGGAACGGGTGCTGCTGGAATTAGGGGCCAATTTGCTATTGGAAGCGGCCATCTTTACATTTGCACGGGAACAAATGCTTGGGCACGAACACATCTCACTGGTTGGGTTTAAACCACTGGAGAACTAAACAGTTTCAGTAGCTCGTCTTGGTGTTTTTTAAAGCCAGAAAGCTTGCTAAAACTTCCTAAATTGCGACAAAAATAAGAAGACAGCTTGAGAAGTTCGTTTTTTCTCTCCCCCTCAAAAAGGAAAGTTTCCTTGATAAAGGAATAAACGCACTCCAAAAACTTATACGAGGAGACAAAAATCTTACACTGATTGTAATCCTCCCATGATTGCGAAACTCCTGCGGACTCTTTGAGAGCCAAAAACATGTTATATTCCAAGTCTGCGGGAAAATCAAGGTTCATTTTCAATGCGGCCAATTCTAGGAACAAATGGCCCGAATAAGAGCTTCCCCAAGAAGAAAACGCGGCCCGATCTTTGGTGAAGAAAATGTTGTCTGCTGAGAGATTGCCGTGAATTAATGTTTCCGCCGAATACCAAGGTTTGTAAAGCGTTTGAACTTCTTGTTTGAGTTCCAAGATGCCGCTTTTTACGAGTTGGTAGTTCGTGCTATTTGTTTCAATGAGGGTTCGGAGGTTTTCGTCCTCTTCCAAAGAGGTTTTCTTGTATAAATCTTTGAGGTGCTGTTTTAAAGTTCTTGGGGAGGATGTTTGAGAATTTTGAACGATTGCCTCTACAACATTTTTCCAGCCAAAATTTAGAGCGGATTCGCCAATTTCAACGAGGTTTTGACCGCTAATCGCATCTTCTATTTTGGCCACAACGGGAATTCCCGCGTCAAATTGAATAATCTTGAATGTTTTCGGCCCATTTGGCGGTTCGGGGTCTTTCTGGAAATTATAGTCTGGGTCTAGGCTGAGTTTAATGAACTTTTGGCCGCTGTTTGAGTCCGCTTTATAAAGGTCATAGTTTTCGCCGTGTTTAATTGTTTCGTAGTTTTTTGCTCCAGTTAGTTCCGCCGCATTTGCCGCCATGTCTAAAAAGTAGATTTCCGAATCTGACGGCGTTGGATTTTGGGCGAAAACAAATACTTTATCTTGGAGAAGGTTAGACATGATCTATAATAACGAAAACCCCGCCGAGGATTGCTCCAAGGCGGGGTGCCAGCTAACTAGGAAGGGAGGGGATTAGTTAGCGACAATTTACACCAACAATGAGACGCTTGAGCACTCGACGCTGGCGAGAATCATTGCGGTCATAGAGTTGGAAAGATTTGGCCGTTTCGCCGCGAAGTTGCGCGTTGAAAGTTTCTCCATTCTTGAGGGTGACGCCGAAGAATCGGCCCTTGGTATTGCGGATTTGGGTTTCTGTGTTCATGTGTGTGTTTGGGTTAGGCAATATATTAACGCTTGGGAGGTTAAGGCATTGCAGATTTTTGTTTATTTTTGTCTTCGACCATGAAGGTGGATTCGCAGGTATAGTTGTCAACTAAATTTGTTCCTATCTCGGGATTTTTAAAAAACTTTTACATTTCTTCTAGGGAAAATCCTGATAAATCCTCTTCCTTTGGGTGGGTCAAGTCTATGATTGTTGCTTTCATGGCGGTTATCGTTTCTCAAATACAAGAAAATAGGAATGATTCTTTCTAGCATGCACTTGTTTATGGATATTTGAGCATATTGGGCGGTTTGTTCTCACCACCACGAATAGGTCTTTCGCGTAGAATCCAAGTTCGGCGCAGTCATTGATAATTTCAACATGGGTAAGCCATTGCTTGTTCGCACTCACTTCGTCTTGACACTTCACTACTAAAATACCTCTCGGGCGTAAGACCCTGTGTGCTTCCTTGGCGGATTCTAGATACATCTCACGAACTGCACCATGCCATTTTGTAGTAATGTTTGTTGCCGCATGATTCCCATAATAGTTTCGGATGCTTGCGTGCGATCCAGTTCCCGCAAGATGGTCTTTATGACGACGATAAAACCCCTCAATGTATGGTGGGTCAAGAATCACACAATCTATTTCTTTCGCTGAGTATGGCAGTTTCCGACAGTCCACGCCGTCTTTAATATCTGTAGCCCTTAGAATATAACGATCTTTAGGCATTGTATTCCAGAAACAGCCTTTGCCATAAGTGACATCGGCAACGATAGAGCCGTGTGGGACATGTAAATTCATTAGCTTCTCGAAAACTCTGGCGTTCTGGCCGACATATGCGGAAAGCGTCAATTGTGCAGAACGAGTCTTGGCTTGATGGGCATTCATGTGTTGAATTTAATTTGTCCGTTTTCAACGCTTGTCACGATGGTTTTTGGCCGCTGTTTGAGCATAAGTTTGGAAACGGGAGTTGTTAAATGTTTTTGAACCGAACCTTGCACAGCGCGGGCGTGTGATTGGTCGGCGCTTACGATTTTGTGCAAGTAATCTACTACATTTTCTTCCACTGTCAAGAGAATATTTTGGTCTTTTAGGGCAGTGATGATTTTGTTTACAGAACTCCAGATGATTTGTTTGGAGGTTTTTTCATCAATGTCATTGAACACTAGAACTTCATCTAGTCGGGCAACGATTTCAGGTTTGAAGGCTTTTTTGATGCTTTCGGCGTAATTACTTTGAACGGTTTTGTCGTTAAGAAAGCCCATGCTTCTTTTATTATCGGCGGAACCTTGGTTTGTGGTTAGGACGACAATTGTATTAGTGAAGTCAACTCTACGGCCTTGGCCGTCTGTCAAACAGCCATCGTCCATGATTTGCAGCAAGAGGTTGTGAACGTCTGGGTGGGCTTTTTCAATCTCATCAAAGATTACGACGCAACTTGGGTTGTGATGAACATATTCAGTCAACCTTCCGCCGTTTTCATAGCCAATATAACCAGCAGTTGTTCCTACTAGACCTGAGATTGCGCCGCGTTCTTGGAATTCACTCATGTCTAGCTTAATATAAGCTTTTTCATCGCCGAAGTAGTGTTTGGCAATTTGCTTTGAAAGGTAGGTCTTTCCCGTGCCTGTTCCACCTGCAAATAAGAATTTGGCAATGGGCTTTGTCACATCTCTCAACCCAACCTTTGTGCAGAGTAGAATGTCGCTAACTTGGTCAACAACATGGTTTTGGCCGAATACTTCTTTTTTCAAATTGTCCGCCAAATCAGACAATGCGCCGTTTACTGTCTGGTAGATTTGACTCTCGGCGATTTTATATTTGGCCGCAAAGGCTGAAATGGCATCTTTTACCGACACAATTGGCGGACTTTTAAGAATTTTATTCTCCCATTTTTCGCGGGCAGTTTCAAATTTTTTCTCTAATTTGGAAAGCTTTTGGCGGGTTTCTTCTTCTGTTTTACCTTGAATTGCGTAAGATAGGGCGATTTTGGTAATCTGGTTTTCAATTTTGGCAATGTTTTCGGGCGGAGTGTAGGCTTTGTTTTTACAATCGGCCAAAATAGTGTCTAGAACGTCCAACGCTTTTTCGGGAAATTTGCGATACGGCAAGAATCTTTGGCACAAGTCGATAACCGTGTTTACGGCGTCAAAACCAATGCCAACCATGTGATGCTTTTGCATATCCCAAATGCTATTGAAAACAATTTTGAGAGTTTCGTCTTTGGAGGGTTCGGATACTTTGATTTGTTCAAAACCCGTTAGCTCCTTTTCGTGGCGTTTAAGTTCTCCCTGTGTGCAAACTACAATTACTGGAATTTTGTCGCTCTCGAAAATTGGCTCCAAGAGGTTAAGCAAACTGGAATCTTGGTTTTTGCCAACGCTTGTTGGAAGACTTGAGATTACTAAGATAGAATCACTTCCCGCCACGCTCTCCAACTCGCTTACAAGGCTGGAAATGCGGTGCTCAATTGCGCCAAACATGCTTGTTCCAGCGACAAGTTTTTGGCAGTCTAGTTGGTAAACTGTCTTGAATCGAAGGTGATCTGGCACATTACCAAACATGATTTTTTCGGCCAAACCACGGCAAATGCTTTTGCGGCCAACTCCCTCGTCGCCGATTAGAAGGGCGTTGTTTTTGCGCTGGCGAGTAACAATGTTGGCCAGTTCGGAAATTTCTTTTTCGCGGCCAAAAATTGATTGACCTTTTTCGGCAATGTCGGCAGTGACGCTGACAAGAAAACGCTGCATGTTTGGCGGCATGTCTTCGTCGTCTTCATCCTCTGTTTGGGACTTTTGCGGCTTGTCGAATTCCAACAGTTTGTTGCATTGTTTATGAAATTCGGAGGTTGGAAAATCTTGCTCCTCTTGAAGGAAAGCCATCCATGCGCGGATAGAATTGCCAACTTCCAAGATTGCTACCATTGCATGTTCAACATCAATGAAATCGTGGCCGTGTTTTTCGGCGATTTGACTGGCTAACACGATTACTTCGTTATATTCTTTTTCGCAGTCTTCGCCCGAGACTGTTGGCGGAAAGGCAATGCCGATTTGTGCGACAGACTGGCAAACTGCTTCGATGTTTAGGCCGAGTTTTTGCAGGATTCGGGCGTGTTTTTCATTCGTTATTAGTTGAATGAAGAGTTCGGGCGTGCTTAAGCTTTGGTTTTTCTTTTGGGCGGACTCTGTGGCGGCGTAAATTAGGCGGGATAAGTTGGGCGCGAACTGCATGGTTGGAATATACGGTTTGGGCGGGAAAAGTCAAGTTTAAAAGCTAACAACTTCGCATTTATTTTGCTCGTAGGAAGCTAAGATTTTATGGCCAGATGATGTTTTGATCCAGCCTTGATAGAAGGCGTGATTTGACCAAAATCCATCGTCTTCATTATCCACCTCAAATTCATAACCCTTGGGTAGTCCATAGATATTGCATTTTTCTTTTAGTTTCACTCTCATATTATTTTAGGAGTTCGGGATTTTGATGGATGTTTCCAATGACTCTATAAATATCAGAATCTACTCTTGCTAATTCGCCATCATATAATTCTACGTCTTTTTTGCTTTTCGCATGCAGCAACGAAAAAGATGCTGCCGAATTATTATAAATGACAATATAATAGGGTTTTTTGTTCGACTTTGGTTTGTCGGTTACAATGTCGCCCTCATAAATTTCCTTGCCAGTTGCGTCAAGCAAGCCAGTGAATTGTTCAAGAGTAACGAATTCTTCATCTATCGAATCGTGCCATACCGTTTGAGAATGAACGTTAATTGTTTTCTCTGGATCGTCTGGATAAACCATGCCCCATCGTTTGGTCCATGCGCGGAATTTAATTTGTCTCATTTTTTGGCCTCCGATACTTTGCTAAAGATTTGCGTGTCAATTTTCTTAATCTCGTTGGCGAAAACTATATCGCCCGATTTTTGGCCGTCAACAACTATAATGTCGTCTTTTTCTAGTTCCGCCGATTTAAAGAACATTGTCATGGGGTGATCTTCGCTGTTGGGTTTTTGGTCTTTGTGGAGTTTTTGTTTGTCGAAGAATAGGACTGTTGTTTTGCCGCCCTCGTCTGAGAGGTTGATTCGGAGGTAGGGTTTGTCGTTCTTTTTGCTTTTTGCTTTGGCGAAATCATCGACGGTGCCAACAATTCGCACGCGATCTTTGTCGGCCAAAGAGAGCAGTTCAATAATTGGCGTGAACTTTTCACTGTCTTGGAAAACTTGGCGGAGATTATGGGTGTAAGAATACCCCAACAGTTTCTTCTCGAAATACCACTCGCAGAATTTTTTGTGTTGGTGGTTGTGATCGTAGAGCTTGCGATAGTCGGTGTATTTTTCGCGCAAAGTTTTTAGGCGACTGTCTGAGATAATGGGTTTACCTTTATCGTTCAGTAGTTTACCTTCGCCGACTGCTTTTAGCAACGCGAGAATGTCGTAGTTGAATGATTGGCCGTAGTTTGTAACGAGAGGCTTTTCTTTCGGTGTCAAAGTGTTGAAAACTTGAGCCTCTAGCATGAGTAAGCTTCTGTCAGTGTTAAATGAATCCAAACAGCCAGCTTGGATGAGTGAGCAAAGAGCGCCGATATTTAGGCCAGCTTCTTTTGCTTCGTTAAAGATTTCAAATTTGTTGGTTAGGGTTTTGCCGCGAAAAATATTGAGGGCTTCGGCGGTTTGTTCGCTAATTCCTTTAATGGCGGAAAGGCCGAATCTAATGTTGTTTCCTTCAATAGAAAAGTCTTGCGAGGATTTGATTAAGTCAGGTGGAAGAAGTCGGATGTTAAATAGCGGCAACTCCTGAGAGATTAAGGAAATCTGTTGAAATGGTTCTTGTTCGTTTTTCGCCATCTTCAACAGGGCAAGAAAGAACTGTTTTGGATGGTTAAACTTTAAGTAAACCGTTGCGTAGGTCAACATGGAATAGGCAATTGCATGTACGGCGGCAAATTGATAATTTGCACTGTCTGATAAAACCTTCCAAAGAATTTCACCGATTTTTGGATCAAGGTTGTTTTCTTTAATCTTGTCTTTAACCTTTTGCTCCCATTCGGGCATCTTGTCTTTGAGTTTTTTACCAATAATTTTGCGGCAAGTTTCGCAGGATTCTAAATCGAAGCCAATTTTATTGAGAGCTTTTAGCCCTTGTTCTTGATAGCAAACAATCCCCGCCGTTTCTTTGAAGACATCATCTAGGAATGGATGAAGGCTTTGGAATTCTCCAGTTTGAACATATTTAACATATTGTTCCACGAATTGGCTAGCTCCTGGCCTACTAAGGCTAACCACAGCGGAAAGTTGCTCAAGATTTTGCGGCCCGACCTTTTGACAGATTCTAAAGGTGGCGTCAGACTCAATTTGAAATAATCCTTGTGGCGAGACAAGATTTTTGAATGGTTCGTATCCAACAGGGTTTTCTGGATCAAGGTCTTTCATTGTAATCCCTAGTTGTTTACAACAGTCATCAACAACAGTAAGGGTTTTGAGACCCAAAATATCAAACTTCACGGCCAAACTTGCCACATCGTTCATTTCAAAGCCTGAAACAGTTTCGCCTTCTTTTGTAGTCTGAACTGGCATCAATTCTTCAATCTCTTTACTGCAAATGGCAATTCCAGAGGCATGAACGCCCGTGTTTTTAATCAAGCCTTCAAGTTTTTTGGCAACTTTGATTGTTTTTGGATATTTTTGGGCGTATTGTCTAAATTTGTCAGACTGTTCAATGGCATCTTTAATATCAACGGGGATATTAAACTCTTTCGGAATAGAGTCGCTAATAGCTTTTACCTCATCTTCATCCAATCCATCTACAATTTTAGCGCATTCTCGGATACAAAGCTTACTGCTAAGAGTGCCGACTGTTAGAATTTTACTTGTTCGGCCAAAATGTTTCTGCTCAATAAATTGAATAACTTCTTGGCGGCGGTCATAAGAAATATCAGAATCAACGTCTGCCAATAGCGAACCATCAAGATAAACTGTGCCATCGTCGTCAATAATCTTTTTGGCGCGGCTCTTAGATACAAAGCGCTCAAAGAATAGCCCGTATTTAATTGGATCAACATCTGTTACTTTGCATAGATACAATACGCAAGAGCCAGAACAACTCCCGCGCCCGTAGCCCTTTGGAATGCCTTTGTCGATACAAAATTGATGAACCTCCCAATTTAGGAGAACATATTCTACAAAGCCCAACTCCTCGAATGTTTCTAGTTCGCGTTTTACGCGACTATAGTATTCTTGCTTGTTTGGTAGTTTGTCGATACCCTTATCTTGAATACCTTTCCAGCAAAGGCGGCGGAGAAATTCGTAATTCGAGACTGTGTTCTTTAAACCTAGTTCATCGTAGAAGCGTTGGTCAATAGAAATGTTGGGAAGAATAACTCCTGCGTGGAGCACCTTCTTGTACTTTTGAAAATGGTTAAGCATTAGTGAATTTCTCCTCCGTCGTCGTATCGAATTGGATCAGCCTTGGGATACTCACCTATAACACGGTAGGTTAATTTGTCAAGCATGTTTTTCTTGTCTCTTTTTCCGCCGCAAAAGTAAAAATAGCGGTGTTTCGCTTGCGGGGGAATTGTTTTTATTCCGTTCTGTTTGGCCCATTCTTTGATGTTTGTAACGCCAAATTTGTCGCGAATGGTCATCGGGTGGAGTTTTTGGCCGTCCACTAAGTAAAGATGGTCGTGTGATTTTGTTGCACCAGTGTACAGCCAGTTTGTGGCTTGATAGACAAATCCGCAGTGGTTCCATGCCGAGTCGGCATAAGACACTACGGCGCATGGTTTTTCAAGCATTCTCAAAGAGCGGCCAATTAAAAAGCTTGCGGCGTTTTTGTCCTTTGTTTGAACGACTAGGCGTGTTAGCTCATAGAGCCTAAAATCTCTATCCTTGAAAGCGTATTTTTGAATCGGCGGAGATGGTTGGCCGTAAACGATTACGCCTTCGAGTTTGTCGTTGATTTTTAGTCCAAATCCTGCCCAAAAAATAGATGGCCGCCGAGAGTAATGTTTTGTTTTAACCCAAAGGTCGGCGGTTTTTTTGTCTATTTTGGTTACTTCCATCTTAAATGTCCAACTCGAATAACTGCTTCTTGAATACTTCAAATGTCAACTCTACGTCCACAAGGGCATCATGCCTGGCTTGGTCGTTGAAGGGGATATTGTAATGCTTCAACTGGCTTGCCAAACTCGCCTTAATTTTCCTATCTCTATGGTTAATCCAAGAATACTGCCAAGCCAGAAAGTCATCTTTTGGCGGACTTTTTGCGCCGCTTTGAATTGCCCGAAACACGGCCAAAATGTCCCAATGACGATCCAGCCAAGAATAATCAGTCTTACGGCCCAAAGCTTTGCGCCAATTGTTGTGAATTGCATGGTCGAAGCCGAGTCCGTTCATGGAAATGCTCATGTATGACGGGTCATATAGATAGCTCTCAAACTCATCAAGAACTTCGGCTGGGTCGCGTGCCTCGCGTAAATATTGCTGCTCGTCAAAGTGGTTGAAAACAGCAATTTCGGGCGCTACTCGATAATCGGGCCATTTGATTTTGCGCTCAAATTTTCCAGTAACGTATTTGCCTTTAGCAGTAATAAAGCCCAATTGCCACGGAATTTCTTGCGTCAAAGAAAGATTTCGAGATTCAAAATCAAAAACGACGAACTTTTGATCAAATTTAAAACGCAAAAGGTCGTTCATTGTTTGGCAAATGTGGCTTTTTCTACGATTGGTTCTGTTTTTGGCAGCATGTCTTGGTATCTCTGCTGTAGTCTAAGCCATTTGGAAAGTTCTTCAAATAGTTTTCGTCGTTTTTTCTTGATGGCGGCGATTATTTCGCCTGCAAGATGATTTTTGGCGGATTTCTTTGATGGAAAAATGTTTTTTAGTTTAACCCAAAATCCTCCATCATAATCGCATTTTAGAATAGCGCGGTCTTTTCCGTAAAAGGAATCGAATTCCTCTTGTTTGAAGAGGGACGATAGTTCTTTTGGGCTTTCTAGTTCTTCAAAAAAGTCTAGACTAGCCACCCAAACTTTGTCACCTCTAACTAACGATTTCAGCCAATCGGCTCGCGAGTTTTTCACGTTTTTTGGAGAGGTCGAGGATTTGTTTGTTGAGGATTTTGAGGGCACGTTGAATAGCGGATTTTTCTGTTAAAAAAAGCTCTTCTGGATAGAAGGCATCAAATTTTTCGCAAATGATTAGTTCTGGATTAGTGCTTGATTTGCCAGTAACAAGTGTTTTTCTTGTTGAAAAGTCTGTTTCGATTAGCCAAACTGATTGGCCGATTTTGGGGTTTTTGATCATTTGATTAGAGCTTTTACTAAATCCAACCTTTCGGCGGATTGTTGTTTTTGTAGGGTTGTGGTGTTTAGCGCCTTGAGTATATTCGGCGCTTCCCAAATTGCAAGTAGGAATAGAAAAAAGATGGCAAGTAGTTTCATAAAATTTTGTTGTCTGGTGTCACAATTCTAATCCATTCTTCTCGGACAGAATCTACCATACAACTTGCCAATGTCAAGGCTTCTTCTAAACTTTCGGCGTAATCAACGTCTTGCCAGACGCCGCATTCTAGAATTTCTATTCCCCAAAGCTGTTTACACATGTCTGGATTATCGCACGTTGGGCATTTCGGGTCAAGGAGTTTTTGGATTGTCCAGTTTTTCAAGATAGCTTTCTAGGCAAAATTCATCCGAGCTAAAACCCGCCAACTCTGGACGATCCAATGTTTGAGCTTTCCCGCCCTGTCTATTTGTAAGGATTTTGTAAGTTGTCATGGCGTCAATGTCGGCCCGATTTTTGTAATAAATGTGGTGAATTTCTTGAGTTTCGTAGCCATTTTTGGCCGCAAAATCAACTGTTTTTCGCCGCAAAATGTGATCAAACGGCAATCCGTGATTCCCTAGCCACATAATCGGCTGACAAAAACTCAAATCTGGCAAACATTGTTGTCCATGAAGAGCGTTGCGATGAATAAACGAATCATAAAACGGAACAACAACTAAAAGATTATCTGTCAAGCGTTCCTTCAACAAGGAATAATCAAGAAACCCGCCGAATTTTGTTTGGGTTAGTGAGTAGAGTTTCATCAACTCTTTGCAGCCAGCGTCGTTTTTAGCAAAAAGACAAATTTTGTGTTCGGTTTTTTCGCGATCTTCGGCCAGCCTGTCGTTGCAAATCTTAAATCGAATGCCGAAGATTAGTTGAATACCTGCCGCTTGAAAAGAATCAAGGGCTTTTTTAAAGCCGATAAAGGTTGATTCTAGGAGGATGA
>Ga0315906_10008208_pt1 | contig 12545 bp, 8 predicted proteins | sample LakEriMetagenome_4_FD_203526 | JGI IMG/M metagenome (GOLD analysis project Ga0315906, IMG submission 203526) | Freshwater fungal communities from buoy surface, Lake Erie, Ohio, United States - Buoy 2 MA122 | ecosystem: Environmental > Aquatic > Freshwater > Lake > Lake biofilm | place: USA: Lake...
CGGCGCCGGCAGACTCGCTGGTGGCGCGGGACGCGGCGTGCCCGGCCGATGCATGCAGGTCGATCTCCTGGAACGATGACTTCTGGGAATGCCTGCTGCCCTTGTAGAAGTAGTTGCCGTAGAGCTGGGTTCTCTGGTGATCGAGATCGTCGTAGCGGGCCCGCACCGCATGCAGCGTGTCCGACGCCGGCTTGAAGATGCTGATGGAATTGTTGGGACGCTGCTGGTAGTGCGACGTGCACCACTCCCAGGGCACCCAGCAGCGCTGGTGTTCGGGGCACCGCTCCCAGAATGAATACACGTACTCGTACTGCGGCTTGAACCGGAGGAAGTGCGTGTGGTGATCGGCCTCTTCCGACCGTGGATTCGTGTTGAGGTTCAGCATGAACGTCAGGGCCTTCTCCCGCATGTCGGGATGCGGGCTGATCTCGTAGCCGTCGAGGTATTTCTGGATGCCGCAGTCGAGCTTGTAGGGCTCCCGGATGTCGAACTTCTCCAGGAGCACGTCCTGCATTTCCCGGGACAGAAAAACGTCCACGACTTCGTCGAGCACCGTGCCGCCGGCGAGCTGGCACCGGTAGTTCATCCCGGCGCTCTCGATCAGCTGCACCCGTGACGAATCTCCCACGGCTCTGGCGATTCGTCGCGAGGCGCCCTGCCTGCGGCTGGCGATGTAGTCTTCGATCCGCGTGAAGCAGCCGGCCTGGGATCGCACCCGCCAGCCGGCGTCGGTGAGGCTGCGATGCAGCTCGGCGATGTCGGCGGCGGCCGGACACCTGACCCGCGGGTCCGCCGTGATCCGTTCCAGCAGCGACGGCTCGAGGAAGTCGCGGATCAGGACGTGGGAAAACGGATCGCTCGTGAACGGAGCGTCCTTGATCTTCCGAATCAGGGCCGTGTGCATGCGATGAGAGCGGGGATTCCGGAACGTGAAGCGAATGTCGCGCCGTCGCGCCGGCCGCCGCCATCGTACGCCAGGCAGGGGGTGATCATCACCTGCGATTCCGGCCGGCCGCCTGCCGGCAGGCCTCGACCGCGAAGCCCGCCGCGTTGGCCAGTTGCCAGAGGATCAGCGCCGCGAGCAACGCCGCTCGACGCGACACACCCTGGTGGAGGCGAAGCCGATCGCGCACACGCCGCGACAGGGTGGAGTGAAAGGCGAGATCCTGGCTCATCGTGCCCGACCCCCGCTGTCGTCGCTTCGCCTGGTAGAGGTGGGCGCCGCGGCCGTAGCGCAGATGGAGATCGACGAACTTCACCAGCGACTGCGAATGATGGTGATCGATCAGGGCTCTCGGCCGCCAGAGGAGCGGCCGGCCGGTCATCCGCCAGCGGTCGCAGAAGTCCCTGTCCTCCGCGCCCGCCCGGGGAAACGTTGCGTCAAATCCGCCCACCGCGAGAAACAGCTCCCGTCGGCACAGCATGTTGTTGCTGGTGAGGAAGTACGCGTTTTCCGGATCGGCGTTGAAATGCTCGTAGACGAGATCCACGATCAGCTGGCTCGTGCTGGCGAACAGTTCTTCCGGAAGCCCGTTGACCGTCGTGCCGCCGACGAGCGCCTCGGGACGCTCCCGTGCGGCCGTGAGGAGCGTCACGAGCCAGTCGCGATGAGGCAGGCAGTCGTCATCGGTGAACGCGACGAACGTCCCGCGGGACTCGTGCACGCCGCGATTGCGTGCGGCCGCCGGTCCTGCGTTGGCTTGGCGGATCACGCGGAGATCGAGCCGCCCCCCGAACTCGTCGGCCAAGCTCCCCAACGGGTCGGGGCTGCCGTCGTCGACCACGACAACCTCCCACGGCTCGGGGAGCGTCTGCAGGGCGAGGGCATCGAGGCACTGCCGCAGTTGCCGCGGCCGACCGCAGGAGGGCACGACGACCGCGGCGACAGGTTCGCTCACGGCCGCCCCCCATTCCCGGCATCCGGGAGGCAGCCCGTCGCCAAAGTCGTTGCTCCCCCGTGCTGGATGTTCACTCGTGCGGCACGCTCGATCCGGTCGAACTAACGCAGCCCGTCGGTGGACGGCTCGTGGGATCCTGGGTCGGTCTTCGAAGCCGGTGCTTCCCGGCACCTGCGGCCCGCGTTTCTTCCTCGCCGCCGTCCCGCTTCAGACGGCGGCCCCGGCTGGCCGCCCCCGAAATAATCTACCGTGCGCCGCGCCGACGCGGATGGCCGCACCGCAGGATGTCGCCGCGATGCCGACCGGTGATCGACGGCGGCCGCCCCCCCTCCCGGAGAGCGTGACATGCCCGGTTACACTGCTACGAAAGCACGACGCGTCGGCGACCGCCGAACCGGGGCGGCAGTCGGCGCTGCTGCCCTCACGTCCCGCAGGCCGCCCTTCCGAGATCACGGCAGGCGGCTGGGTAGACCACGATGGATCACGAAACGCCCCGGCCGCCGTTGCATTACGTGGCCTGCGTCAGCTATCCCCGCAGCGGCCACCACGTGACGGCGCGGGTGCTCTCGGCCTATTTCGGCGCGGCGTTCCGCCACTGCGAGTTCCACTCGCTCCGGGCCGACGAGTGCTGCAAGCGCTTTCCCTGCCGGGACCCCTCCGTGACCATGAGCAAGTGTCACGATTTCTCGCTGTGTGGCTGGCTCCGCCGTGGTGTCCGCCCGTCGCCATCGACGCGGTGTCTCGTCCTGGTGCGCAGCTTTCTCGATGCCGCAACGTCGGAATACGAGATGACCCGCCGCGCTGCCCCCGGGGCGCCCGACACGGCGGCGGAATGGCGAGGCTTCGCCCTTTCGCGCGCCAGGTATTACCGGAGGTTCGCGACGAAGTGGGTCTTCCGTGGCGGCGGCACGCGGCATGTCATGCGGTACGAGGACCTTACGGCCAGGCCTCTCGAAGAGCTGGCGGGGGTGGTGCGGTTGTTCGAGCCATCGACGCCGCCGGATACGACGCGGCTGCGCGCGTGCATCGAGACCGCCTCCTCGCTCGAGGTGCGCGACGGAGTCGTCGTGCTGGTGCCGGGGAGCGGCATCCGCGACCGCCGCGATCTCGGCGGGTTCCGCTGGTTCGACCCCGCCTTCTTCGCCAGGATCGAGCGGTCGCTCGAAGGCGTCCTCCGCAAGCTCGGGTACGCACCGAGATTCGGGGGGCACGGATGACACGCCCCCGTGCCGTCCGCCCACGGCGGCATGAAGTCGGCGCCGACTTCCAGGCCGGCGTTCCGCTGTCCAGGAGGCGAACGGTCGGCACCGCTGTCTTCGCCACGGACAACCGGGGCATCGCGCCCTCCGGGAGCGGATCCATCGTCCTCGACTCCCGCCCGACGGGCGGCGACACGTGCGGCGTCCCCCGCGCCCCGGATGTGCGGGAGCATCGCTTCGTGCCGTTCCAGTCACAGGCACCGCTCCGCGAAGCGCCGGCAGCACGGGGCGGGTCTGGCGCCGGAGCGGCGGGATGAACACCGCCGACCTGCGGACCGCGATCCTGTCCCGGTTCCTCATCCGCAGGCGGCGGCCCGGACGTGAACGACGCTGGACGCTCGCCGTCTACAAGGCCGATCGGCTCGGGGATTTCGTCCTCGCGATCGGCGCGATCCGGCGGTTGGTGGAAACGACGGGGGCCCACCGTACCGTGCTCGTCCTGACAAGGCACGCGGAGGCCATCGCCGCCCGTGAGTTTCCCGGCGTGTCGCGGGTGATCGTCGATCCCACCCGCAGCGGCGTCGGGGCCGCCGCGGCCGAACTCTGGCAACGCCGGCGGGAGCAGATCTTCCGCGAGGGTGTCGAGCACCTCGTCTGCCTCAGGCACCACCGCCTCCCGGCGGAGTCGCTGATGGCAAGTGCGATCCCGGCGGGCACGACGTGGGGGATGGCCAGCTCGACGCTCCCCGGGCCACAGGCGAAACTGGGGACTTTGCCGCTCGACCGGGATATAGCTCCACTGCCCGTCGGCGCAGAGGAGTGCCTGGAACTCGCCCGGCACCGCGCTGTGCTCGGGGCGTATCGGGGCACGCCCCTCGCTCCGGCCGAGATCACGCCGACCCTCGAGCCCGGGTGGTCGGGCTCCGGATCACGCGCGGTGGCGTCGCCGTTCGGGAGTGCGGAGATCCGGGACATCCCGCGAAGGCTTCTGATCGTGGCAGCCCGGCATCTCCGCGAGGCGCACGGCCTGGGCCTGGACTTGCTCTGCCCTCCGGGCGAAACCGACCGGTTCGCGGAACTGGCCGGCTGGCTCGCCGCCAACGGCTGCGCGGACGTGCGCGTCGAGGATTGCGACTCCTCGGAAAGCCTCCGCACCAGGCTGCGCGCGAGCCGCCTCGTGCTCTCGGCCGAGACCGGAACGGCCCACCTGGCGGCGGCACTCGACGCACCGCTCGTGGCCCTGCTCGGCGGTGGGCACTTCGGCTGGTTCGCGCCGTGGCGCCGCTCCGCCCGCCAGCACTGGCTCAGCGAACCGGTGGAATGCCGAGGATGCTCGTGGTATTGTCATCGCGCGACTCCGGAATGCCTCACCGGCATCGCCGAGCACAGCGTGCTCGACGCCATCGATGCGGCACTGGCCTGCGGTTGATGAACGGCTGTCGGGGCGTGTGGCGGTCCGTGAGTTCACCCACTGTCCCGCTGTTCACGTCCGTGCCGCCCGGCGATGAAGCCGCAGGGAGCGGTCCTGCGGCCGCGGTTTCCCTGCCGGAAAAGATCGTGGCCGGCTGGCGTGACGCGGGCTTCGCCCCGGTGTCGGTGAACACCGCCGTCGAGCTCGGCCGACGGCCCGATCTCCGGCAGCGGCTCGATTCCCTGTCGCTCCCGGTGATCGTCGTGGATCGCTCCGGCACGAGGGCCGGAGCCGCGAGCGACGACCGCGATCCGCGTTGCACGATGTCCGAGTTCCTGCTGGCCATGCACCGTCAGGTGCCCACCGGCATCGTGGCGATCGTGAACTCGGACATCGGCTGGGCCGGGGCGTGGACCGCGCAGTCGGTCACGGACGTCGTCGATGCCGGCGGTGCGCCCCTCGGCCAAAGGATGGACGTGCCCGCGTTCCCACCCGGAGGCGGCGTTCCCACCGGGGTGATGGATGTCCACGGAGCGGACTTCGTGGCATTCCCCGCCGAGGCGATCCCGTCGTTGCTGGGGCTCGTCCCGGCCGTCCTCCGCTTCGGCATGCCGTGGTGGGATCATTATCTTCCCCTCGCCCTGCTCATGCTCGGCGTCGGCCCGCGGCTCGTGCCACCCGGCACGCTGTGGCACGTGACGCATCCCCAGCGGTGGCACATGCGCACCTGGGGAGACGTCGGATTGGTCGCCGCACGGCAGTTCGCCGCCGCGGTCCGTGCACTGCCGCCGAACCCCGCATCCCGGACGTGGATGCGGCTGTTCGACGGCCGATTCGCGCCGGCTGCCGCCGTCGATCCCGTTGACCGCCTCGTCCGCCTGTTGATCGAAGCGTCGCTCTGTCCCGGGACACTGCTGCGCAGCCGGCTGGGTGTGCTTGCCGGCGGGAACATCGCCCTGCTCCTGCAGGCCGCCGCCGCGATCGCGGCGGCCGGCGGCGGGGGCGGTCCGCCCGCAACCGTTCGGGAAGATGATGGTGGGGAAGCGGGCGGATCCGGCCCCCGGTGGTGATGCTGCGTGGCAGACACGAAGCCCCCGTGGACGATCATCCGCCGGCCGAGGAGCGCCTTGTCTTCATTTCTCTCCAGGCCATTCTCCGCCGGAGGCATTGCCGGCGGCCCCCTGACCGCGCCCGGTTCCGGCGCGCGTCTTCACGGCCGTCCGCAGCGGCTGTTCGCCGCCGTCGTCGTGCTCACCTGTCTGGCACACTCGCTGACGCTCACCAGGAGTCCGCCCGCCTGGCAGGATGAGGTTCAGATCATCGACTACGGCCGCACGATCCTGCCCGGAAGCGACCGGTCGCACGGCGTGAATTGGATCGACCGGCACCGGCCGATCGAACTCCTGAATTGCATCGGACCGCTGATCCAGGAAACCGCCTGCCGATTGTCATCGACCACGATGCTCGGTCCCCGCGTCGCCGCACTGCTCGGGGCGGCCGCTGCCGCAGCCGTGCTCCGCGGCTGGCTGGTGGCGGCCGGGGTGTCGCCGTGGATCGCCTCCACCGGCGGCCTGGCTTTTCTCTGGGATCCCCTGTTCGCATCGAGCTATCGCGGCGCGCGTGTTGATTCCTGGTGCATGGCCGCGATCCTGGCGTCGCTGTGGTGCATCCGCCTCGCGGGTCGGCCCGGCGGCGGGTCCGTCGATCGCCGCGCCCAAGACGAGCTCGCCGAGCGTGAAGCCGGGGATCGCGATCGGTTCGCCGGCGGCACCCTTCACGGAGATAGTCGTGTCGGGCTTGCCGAGGTCGAGACCGAGGCCGGCGGCGAGCGCGGTGGAGATGAGCGACACCTGGGCGCCGGTATCGAAGAGCATGCACAGGCTCCGGCAGATGGTCGCCCGGGACTTCGAGCAGATTCAGGCTGCTGTTGGTGACCTGCTCGTGGATCGGCCCTGTCGCTTCTCTCTCCCTCTCCGTCGGGGAGGGGGCAGGGTGAGGGTGCCCGGAAGCGGCTCGCGCCAGCACCTCCCTGCCGCATGTCGCGGTGATCGCTGCCCCTGACCGCCTCCGCGTCCGTCTTCCCTACCGGGCACTCTCCGGGCGGCGGATGCACTCGTGGCCACGGTCTGCACACGCCGGTCTCGACCGTGCTCCCCTTCCGTTCCGTGGCGGCCACGACGTGCGGATCGCTACGAACGCCGTCGTCCCGAGAAGACGCCGCTTCATCGGTTCATCAGCCGGCACTTGGAGAGCTGGCTCACCGCCCGCAGCCTCGGCGAGCGACCCGTCGCCACATACGTCGAGGGAGAGTTTCGGGAGTATCTCCGCTGCGGCATCCTCTGCTTCGGCTTTGCAAGAGCGCGCTGCACGAGCTGTGGCCACGGCTTTCTCGTGGCGTTCTCCTGCAAAGGCCGGGGTGTCTGCCCGTCCTGCACGGGCCGCCGCATGGCCCAGACGGCCGCGCACCTCGCGGATCGCGTCATCCCGCCGGTGCCCGTCCGGCAGTGGGTAATCTCGGTGCCGAAACGCCTGCGCGGCATCCTCGCCGACCGGCCCGCAGCCGTCACCGCCCTCACGCGAATCTTTCTCGACGAGATCGAGCGGTGGCTCGGCGCTGCGGTGGCCATCGTGCCTGACGCCACCGCTCGCCCGGCCGTCCACCCGCGGCTCGGCGCCGTCTCCTTCCTCCACCGCTTCGGCTCCGCCTTGAACCGCCACGTCCACCTCCACGCGTGCGTCACCGATGGCCTGTTCAGATCACGCCACGAGGGCCAGGGCGCCGAGTTCCTGTCAGCCAGGCCCGTCACGCCGGCCGACCTCCTGGCGCTCACCGAACGCGTCCGCACGAGACTCGTCCGCTGGTTCCGGCGCCACGGACTCCTCGACGCCGAGGCCGCCGCCGACATGCTCGCCTGGCAGAACAGCGGGTTTTCGATCGACGCGAGCGTCCGCATCGCACTGGTCGACCGCGATGTGCCGAGCTACTTCAGGAGCCTCGAGCATCTGCTGAGATACTGTGCCCGGCCCGCCTTCGCGCTCGAGCGGCTCTCACTCGTCCCCGGACGGAACGGCAGCCCCGAGCGCATCCGCTACGCGCTGCCCCGCCACAAGCGCGGCCAGTGGGTCGGCCCCGGCCGCAAGCGCAAGGCCACCGCCCCGGGGAACAACGGCGTCGTCGATCTCGCGCCGGGGGAGTTTCTCGATCGACTCGCCGACCTCGTGCCGCCGCCGCGAAAACACCGCCATCGCTACCACGGCGTCTTCGCTCCGAATCACCCCCTGCGCCCGGCCGTCACGGCGCTGGCCATCGCCAACGCCACCGCTCGGGCCAACACCGCACCGTCTCTCCCTCTCCCTCCGGGAGAGGGCCGGGGTGAGGGTGCCCGAAACCATGAACAGCCCGGCTCCCACGACACCTCCCGAATCGCTTGGGCCAAGCTCATGGCGAAGATCGCCGAAGACTTCCCGCTCGCGTGCCCCGCCTGCGGCGGTGACATCCGGCTGATTGCGTTCATCACCGAGCCGGGGCCGATTCGGAAGATCCTCACGTATCTCGGCGAACCGCTCGAGCCGCCCCCGCTCGCGCCGGCCCGGGGCCCGCCGACCGGTTGGGCCGAACTCGTGCAGGCGCATGACGACCGCGACGCGATCCACGCGTCGCCCGACGACCCCGACGACCTGCCGGTGATCGACATCCGCGGCCTCTGAACCATCCGCCACACGGTCGGATTCGACGCAGGTCCGCGCGCAGGCTGAAAATCACCCCGCAATCCGCCTCCATCAGCGTCTGGCACAGCGCCGTCAGGCTCCATCATCCGGTCCGTGGACGCCAAGCTCACGGACAACGGCCAACCGTCACCCGGCCATCGATTGCGAAAGTGCCGTTGACCGTCCTATCCTTTTGAGAAACTGCTGTTGGCCGTCCAATCCTTCACACTCGGAGGAATGGAGATTTCAGTTCGCCCGGCCGTTATCGGCTGACAGCCGCGGCCGCTCGGCGGCGATCCCCGGCCGTGGCGGTTCAGGGGCCGCCGCCTCTTCATCCACGACGGTGAACGGCTCGCCATTCACGGTCACGCGTACCGTCACGTTGGCATGGCGAACGCCCGATGCGATCCAGCCGACGATCACCCGCTTGAACAGGTGCCGGGTCGGCGGAATGAGCAGCAGCAGGCCGAACAGGTCGGTGAGCAGGCCCGGAAACAGGAAGAGCAGGCCGGCCACGAACAGGCAGAGCGTGTCGAGGATCGCATTCCCGGGAACGGGCCGCTGGCTCAGTTCCTCTTGGAATTGCCGGTAGGTAAACCACCCGATCGAGCGGATCAGGATCAGGCCCACCCCCGCCATGACGACCACGGCGAGGAGCGGCACTTTCCAGTTCGTAAGGCTGCCGAGTTTCAAGAGCAGTGCCAGTTCAACGAACGGCAACGCCAGAAAAGCCACGATAAAAGCAGTCGCAGAACGCATGAAACGGCAGCCACTCCACTCGAAAACCCTCTATTTTACCAGACGGCATGTCAACCGGATGGTTGTAGCCCACAGCAGCACCGCCTATATTTTCCGCTACGAATATTTCCCACACAGCCTACTTCCTTAGCCACCCTCCGCCTGGATAGCGGACCGTCCCACGTTCGGTTTGACGGTTACTGCGACGATGCCAGTGTAGCGAGGTCGGTGCTTGACGATCGTGGTCCGCCCTTCGCTGGGCGGTGATCGAGAGTGAAGCAAAGCGTCCTGCGTCCAGTCTCTTGGGCGGCAGTCCAGAACCGTTCGCCAGCGTGAAGAACGTTCCGCCGCCGGCGCGAGAGGTGACCGCTTCGCCTCGTTCGCCCGACAGGAAAAATCGTCATGCGCACCGACTGGTCACCCGGATTCTGGCAGCGTCTCTACGCCACCTTCGTGCGGAACAGGCTGCAGAGCCAAGCGTTCCACCGCGCCCGCCGGCGGGCCATGCGTGGCTGGACGCTGCGTAACTCGGCCCGCACGGCCAGTTGGGAAATGCTCGAACCGCGGGCGATGCTCGCCGGCGACGGCTTCATCACGCAGTCGTCCCTCGTCAACCCGAGCTTCGAGTCTGTCGACGCGAGCGTCTACGGCGCTCCGGATATTCGCGGGGCGGTCGGCTGGGCGCAGCATCTCAACTCCGGCGCACCGTGGAACACCGGATCGGTCACGACGACCTATGGCGGCAACTTCGAAGAAATCGACGACACGAGCCTGACCGATTCCCGCTACATGCGCCTGGCCTCCGATGGCGGATCGATCAGCGGCTACTACGGCTCCGGCGCCATCTCCCAGCGCCTCGGCAAGATGGAGGCGGGCAAGACCTACACGCTCACGGCCGACGTTTTTGGCGGCATCGGCAACACCGGCTACGAAGTGGTGGCGACGCTGACGAGCGACCTCGTCGGCGGGACGACATTTGCCACGGCGACGAGCGCGCCATTGTTGGCCTACGAGTTCTCGGATGGCGGGTCGGTCGTCTCTCACACCGCCACGGCACAGGATGCGGGCAGGGACCTCTGGATCACGTTCGCCACGACGCAGCCGGGCGACGGCCTCTACCGCCGCGGCGGCATCGACGACATCCAGTTGGTGATCGCTGACAGCCCGGTCGTGCCCCAGGGGCCGTCGGCCCCCTCCAGGCCGGTGGTGTCCACGCTGGTGAACGGCAGCTTCGAGCAGATCTTCAATAGCGCCGGCGATCCCCTCTACGGCGGCGAGCCGTTCACCGACATCCGGGACGCGGCGGGCTGGTTCCACGGCGTGAACACCGGCGCCCCGTGGAACACCGGATCGACCTACACGACGGGCGACTGGGGCAACTACGACGCAATCGACGAAGCGGGCCTGGACGGCGACCGCTACATGCGTCTGGTCTCCGATGGCGGGTCCATCTCTGGCCTCGCCGGCTACGGCGCTATCACCCAGTACCTCGGCCAGATCGAGGCGGGCAAGACCTACACGCTCACGGCCGACGTGTTCGGCGGCAATGGCAACGCCGGCTACGAGGTGGTCGCGACCCTGGCGAGCAGCATCGTCGGCGGGACGACATTTGCCACGACGACAAGCGGGCTCTTGTCAGCCCACGAGTTCTCGGATGGCGGCTCGGTCGTCGCCTACACCGCCACGGCCGACGACGCCGGCAAAGACCTGTGGATCAAGTACGCCACGACGCAGCCGGGCGACGGCCTCTACCGCCGCGGCGGCATCGACAACGTCCGCCTGCAGGTCGCGGTTCCCCACGTTGTCTCCGCAGTGGCCAACGGCAGCTTTGAAGACGTCGATGGCGCCGTCTACCTGGGCTATCCATGGTCGATCACGGGGGCGACTGGCTGGAACCACAGCCTGACCACCGGCTCCGGTTTTAATGCTGGTTCGACGCCGTTTCCGCCGTCTCCCTCAGCCGGTTTCGGCAACTTCGACGCCATCAATACCGCACAGGTCTCCGGCAACCGCTACCTGCGCCTGGCCTCGGACGAGGGCGACCTCAGCGGCCCGTACGGCTACGGTGCCGTGGCTCAATACCTCGGCCAGATGGAGGCGGGCAAGACCTACACGCTCACAGCCGATGTCTTTGCCGGCAACGGCACGGCCGGCTTCGAGGTGGTCGCGACCCTGGGGAGCAGACTCGGCGGCGGGACAACCTATAAACAGGCCACGAGCGACACGCTCGTGAATGGTGCGTCGTACTACGACGGCTCGATCGAGCAGGTGACCTCGGAGGGTGAGTTCCGAGCCGATGGCTCGGTCGTCTCCTACACCGCCACGGCGGACGACGCGGGCAAGGACCTGTGGATCACGTATGCCACAACGCAGCCGGGCTCTGGCCTCCGCCGCCGCGGCGGCATCGACAACGTCCGCCTCGTGGTCACCGATTCCACGCCCCCGCCCCCGCCCACGCCCTCGGGCAGCCTGTCGTTCGACCTCGCCACGCTCGGCGATACTCCCCAGACGGCCACGCTCCGGCTCAGCGACGACGGCAGCCGGTTGATCGTCGTCAGCGGCGCAACCGAGGTCGCGACCGTTGCCTACAGCAATGCGAACATCACTGTCGCGCTTGCCGCCCGGGCCGGCGACACGCTGATCCTCGACCTCCGGTCGGCCGCCAGCCCGCCGAAGGCAAACATCACCATTTCGGGCCCGGCGTCGGGCCTGTCGCTTGTCGTTCTTGGGCGGAGCATCAGCCCGGTCCTCGCGGCCACGACCCCGACCGCCGGGACGCTCGCCATCAACGCCGACACATCGATCACCTACGGCGGCGTCTCGGCCCTGACGGCCGTGAGCGTCGCCGCCGCCAGCGACACCGTCGGCAGCGTCGTCCTCCACAGAGGCGGCGGCCTCGTCGCCGCGGGCGACAGCTTTACGGCGCTCAACGGTCGGCTCACCGCCGCCACGGCCGCCTCGTCGCTTGTCACCGTTGCCGGCCTCTCCTTCTTTCTGCCCGCCTCGGGCGTGGCCCCAGCCGTCGGCTACGACATCAGCCAAGCCGCGTTCCTGATCTCGGGGAGCGCCGTCGTGGCCCTCGGCGGGAGCAGAGTTCCTGTCACGCTCGGCTCCCGCGGGCTCGTGATCGCCAGCGGCGCGCTCACCGCCATCGACCTGACCTTCAACGGCACGCTCGCCGGTGGCGGCCTCGTCGTGGGCGGGGCCACGTTCACCCTGGCCGGCCTGCGGGTCGCCCAGAGCGTCGTCAACTCGACGTTCACCGTGACCGGCGCCACGCAGGCAACCGGCATCGCGGGGATTCTCGAGCCGCTCACTGTGCGGCTCGGCTCCGCCGCCTCGGCCACGAACCCCGCCACCACCGGCCTCGTGGTGACCAACGGCGCGATCGCGTCGTTCGACATGGCGGTCACATCCACGATCAAGCTCGACGGCCTGTCGCTCGCCCCCACCGCGGTCGCCGCCACGCTCGACGCGGCCACCGGCACAATCCTGCTCACCGGCACGGCCACGGCCTCCGGGATCACCGGCGCTGGTTCGCTCGCCGTCCAGTTGGGGAGTGTCGCCGCGGCCGCGGCCGGCGGCCTGCCC
>Ga0315906_10008209_pt1 | contig 12545 bp, 11 predicted proteins | sample LakEriMetagenome_4_FD_203526 | JGI IMG/M metagenome (GOLD analysis project Ga0315906, IMG submission 203526) | Freshwater fungal communities from buoy surface, Lake Erie, Ohio, United States - Buoy 2 MA122 | ecosystem: Environmental > Aquatic > Freshwater > Lake > Lake biofilm | place: USA...
TTGCTGACGCAAAGGCTCAACTAACTTCTCAGGCATCATCGTCATCCGATCCTGTTCGCCCTTGCCGTCGCGAATGATAATCTCTTTCTTTTCAAAATCTAAATCTTTTACCCGCAGTCGCAGTCCTTCCATTAGTCGCATTCCCGTTCCATAGAGCAATTGTAAAAACAGTCCCTCTACTCCATCCACAAGTGCCAAAATCTTCTGAATCTCATTACGATTCAAGACTACTGGCAATCTTTTTGGTCGTCTCGCTCTCTCAATATTATCGATGTCGGGCAAGTCGCTCTTGAAGACCTGACGATACAAAAACAGCAGTGCTGATAGGGCAATATTTTGAGTGGAAGCAGCAACATTTTTGTGCGTAGCAAGATGAGATAAATAAGTGCGAATTTCATCAACGCCCATTTCTTGCGGATGGCGCTTATTGTGAAAATAAATATAGTCTAAAATGTAATACAGATAGCTTTTTTCAGTACTACGGCTCATGTGTTTGAGTCGTAATATTTGGCGGACTTGATTGAGCAAAGGTGAGTCGGATGGCTTGTAATAATTTGTAATTTCAGGCATACAAGCAATGTGTTAAGGGATACAAAATTACCGTGAACAAATTTAGAAATTTAAAAGCGAAAAGCTATTGACAAAAATTACGGTTATGCAGTTATATTAACATATATAAGTAGTTATACCGTACCTGCGATAGAATTATTAGTTCTATTGACAGCACTTCAATAAGGTCTTGACATCATATGATAAAATCCTAAAAGTGCAGCAAAAGAACTTTTCGTTGGAACCGACAAAACGAAAACCCGTTAACCGCGTAGCGTAGCTGCTGCGGTTCAACTTACTAGTTAGACATCACCTCTAATGCTTACCACCCAACAACTTATTGATCTTTACACTCTTGGGGCGACCCCTTGGAGAGGTTGCTTTTCAGCCTTTCCCCCAACGGTTGAAAGTGTCCTTAGGATCAATCATGAACTGGACATCAGTCTGCCTGAGTCATTCTTAGATTTTGCAAATCGGTGTGATTGCTATGGAGTGTGGTTTGCTAGTATCGGTGAGGACTTCGAGAATCCGTTGCACATTCTCAATCTAAATCGTTTATTCCACAGAGATGAAGGAGACGGTTACACACCACTCCCAGAGACGCTTGTGCTGATCAATCATGGTCACGATGGGAATTGTGACTGCATTGATACGAGAGTCCAGAATGCAGAAGGCGAGTATTCAATTATTTACTGGGATTGTAAGGGCAGTTCAAGCTTCATCTCCACTGAGCTTTTTGCGGATTTTTCTCTCTATCTTGAGAGCATTGCCATAGACATGGCGAGATCGTATGATAAAAGGCGTGCAGCCAAAATCCTCCAAGAAGCTTAGCCATTAGATTGCAGCGGACGGACGAAAACCACTGATGTTGAAGTAAAGTCCAACTACCGCCGCTGAATCGAGTCGTTGTGCCGCTCTGGTTATAGGTGATTTTCTATATGAAGATCACATTAACATTTCGTTTTATGGAAACACTGATTCAGCCTATTATCCAAATCACAGAAATTGCACAGCTTCTCTCCAGTTGTGAATTACCAGTCTCTGATATTGAAGCTTCAGAGTCTTTGGTATTTTTTGGCTATCGCAATAGGTCCTATCTTACAGGTGTAATCGGACTTGAGCTTTATGAGACTGTTGCTCTACTACGCTCACTTGCTATTGCCCCTTCTAGTCGAACTCATGGATTAGGAAGTGGACTTGTAACATTCGCAGAGGAATATGCTCAATCCATTGGGATAGAGTCATTATTTTTGCTAACTACAACCGCCGAATCTTTCTTTTTAAGACTAGGGTATTTGCCTACTTCACGCCAAGGTGCGCCGCCATTAATTCAGTCCACCGCACAGTTTTCTGGACTATGCCCTTCATCTTCTTCATTTATGAGCAAGAATTTACGCAACTAATTCTTCATCCTAGCTACATCTGTCCAACAACGCTGATGCAGACTGATGAAATCGATTGGTGTTCAAAGATTGCTTAGTGTGTAGCGGCTGGGTAGCAAAGTTATACAAGCAGAAACGCTCGTTAAATTTATCTGTTTCTCGCCGAGATTAAGCACTCAAAAATGATTTACTTCGTTTAATGCGTGTCAAGAAATCACGACTCACAGTAATAGCGATCGCACTCTTCATGACAAACCCAAAACAACCCAAACTTAAGTACAGGATTTTATTAAACTTAGGGATAATTCAAGAAATAGCGATCGCCTTATAACAGAAAACTTAGCTAATTTGTAATTGAGTGGGGTGGAATTTTTAGAACAGGCAAGTGAGATATTTTCAGAGGCAAAGCAGTTGCTGCTGAATGCCTATGCCGAAAAGTATAACTCTTTGCCTACTCGTTTGCACTTGCCATAATTGCCAGTATGCTGACAATTATGGCAAGTGCAATGATCGCACCTTCTTTACCAGAAATGTTGTTGCATTTTGAATAAAGGCAAATAGCTGCATTTGTTCTAAAGCGAGTTCCACCGTTCAGAAGCCGAAGCGATCGCTTTGTCGCTAGGTTTCTCTTTGAGCATGGCAAGTTGTAATTCTTCGTAAATAATCTTGCGCAGCTTCTCGATATCTTTGGCAGGAGGAATCAAGACTTCAGATTGAGGCAATTGCGAAGCACTGATTAATCTAGCGCGATCAAGGATTGAGGCATCTTTGGCGGCTTCAGTGAAATAGCGATCGCTAGAACTCTTGATTGTGGAAGGCAGAAGATTCTCTACTTTCGTAAAGGCTAATTGATTTTCAGCATTGGTTAAATACAATGCGAATTTTACTGCCATAGCTTGATTTGTGGATGTAGTGGGTACGGCGACATTCATCACGGCGGCGCTCTTTTTACCAGTTGAACCAGTGATTTGTGCGCCAATATCGGTTACTTTGGCGGTTTCGGGTGCATTCTGAGCCACCGTTTGTAAAAATTGGGGCCCAGTCAATAAAATCGCTAATTCACCAGCTTGATATAATTCTACTGCCTTGCGATGTCCTTCAGTCAAGATTTCGCGAGGAATCAATTGTTTCTCAAATAGATTGACCCAATAGTCAAAGGCTGCTTTGCCAGCCGCATCATTAAAAGCCGCCTTGCCATTAGCATCTAGCAGCTTCATACCCATCTGTACCATCGCTTCTAGGACTTGCCCACCATCCATCGTCAGCATAAAAGCATATTTACCAGTTTTCGCTTTAATCTGTTCCGAAACCTTGGTGAGTTCTTCAAAGGTTTTTGGTGGTTTTGCGGGATCTAATCCAGCTTTTTCAAATAGCGATCGGTTGTAAATTGTAATATCAGTTGCCACATACCAAGGCAGCCCAAAAGTGACATTATCAAGTTGATTGGCTTTCCAAATGTTCGGAAAATAGCTTGTCTTATCAGCATCAGAGATGGCTTTACCCATATCCACTAATGCTTTTTTCTCCGCTAGTTTAGAGGCAAATTGAGGATTTAGATTCACGACATCGGGAGCCGTCTTTGCTGCTACGGAACTCAAAATCTTGGTTTCCATCTCTCCCCAAGGAATATCGACCCATTCCACTTCGGCAGTCGGATTTTCCTTTGTAAATCCCGCAATCAAGTCCGTCATATACTTGTCAAACTGCGGTTTTAATTGCATTGTCCAGAAGACAATTTTGCTTTTCCCCGAAGCTGTAGGTTGAGTGGTTTGTGCTCCACAAGCACCTAATAGGAATAGCGTAGAGAGTCCGATAAACTTGCGGCGATTAAGGTTTGAGAAGAGATTAGGTGTCATATCAAAGGTACTAACTTGAACTTGATTATATATCATGTTATGTAGTACATGGACGACAAATCTCTTGCTACTAGAGCGGTAGGGCAATGGATATTAGATTCTTGTCTAAATAATTTAGTCTAACTCTTTCCACCAAAAGTTTAAGATTAGTGGTGCGCAGCTTCGCCGCGCACCACTAATCTTAAGAAGGTATATGGCTACGGATGGTGTGTGTCAGTTCTATATCTTAGCTTTAAAGACTTCCACAGAGTAAAGTGCTTTTCTAAAATTGTTGACTGATACTGAAATAAAGAGAAGACTCTTGCAACTTTGAACTGCGATCGCTAAGGTTAAAGTAGGCTGATGATCAAAGCAAAATATAGTCATAAGAAAAACATCTAGAGGATGATTTACAGCAATTTAATAAGGAACCAAATTTTGATGGCGTGGCAAAGCCGCGCCATCAAAATTTGGTTCGGTAAATGGAATTGACGCGATTGATCTTGCTAAAACACATATACCAGACTTGATTTTACTAGACATTAAAATGCCTGATATAGATGGATGTCAGGTTTGTAGTAATCTCAAAACCCATCTATCAACTCAACAAACCCCAATTATTTTTATTGGTGCGATTGAAAATGTAGAAGAGAAAGTTGAAGCGTTTACTGTTGGGGGCATAGACTTTATTAATAAGCCTTTTCATCTAATCGAAGTACTAGCAAGAGTAGAGACTCATCTGCGGGTAAGCTCATTACAAGCACAACTTTTAGAGCAAACTAAACTTTTGGAAATTCAGAATATTAATTTGCAAAAAGAAATCTCTAATCTGACAGGATTTGATTGGGATTTATATTCGGAGGTATAAAGAAGCTAAAGAAGCTATTGACAGGCAAGAGTTAAGATTGTTCTATCAGCCAATTGTAAATTTCCAAACCGACTTAATTACGGGGTTTGAGGCACTAATTCGCTGGCAACATCCAACGAGAGGCTTGCTTGCGCCTATTCATTTTATTGATATTATCGAAGGAACAGATTTAATATATCCAGTTGGTCTGTGGGTACTGAATACTGCTTGCCAACAATCGCGATCGCACTTTACAGATTCTCGATCAATTAAAAGATTTAGGCACTCAGTTTTGTATTGATGACTATAGATATTCTCAAAATAGATCGCTCTTTTATTGATAATGGAGAATGGATAATTGTCAAAGCAATTAGAAGCTGAATCTGCTTTTCAACTTCTGGCAAATAATACAATATTTGTAATTGGGAAGTAATACCAATTCACGAAAGTGTGGCTACACTTCTGTGAATTAAAAACCAAACCCTGTAAGGGTTTTAAAAACACAAAATGGCGTAGCCATTTTGTGTTTTAGTATAATTGATACTCTGGATCTAAACCCCAAAAACAAGTGGCGGCGCTTTGCGCCGCCACTTGTTTTTGGGGCGTGGTTATAAATCATCAATCTGAAAATTTTCGAGGGCGATCGCTAGATGTGTCCAATGTGTCCCGCCTTGGAGAAATACTGTGTAAGGTTCACGCAAGGGTCCATCGGCTGAGAGTTCTAAGGTGCTGCCATCAATAAAAGTTCCTCCTGCCATAACTAACTGGCTAACATATCCAGGCATTTCCCCAGGGATAGGATCGACATAAGAATCTATAGGAGAAAAGCGTTGGAGATTGCGACAGAATTCAATCAGCTTTTTGGGATCACCCAGTTGAATTGCTTGAATAATATCGCGGCGTGGTTCAAAGGTCAGTGGTTTGACTTTGTATCCAAGTTGATCAAACACATAGGCGGCGATGTGGCTGCTTTTCATCGCTTCACCGACCATTTGTGGTGCAAGAAATAGCCCTTGAAAGAGCAAACGATTGAGATCAAAAGTTGCACCGCCTTCGCGCCCAATGCCTGGAGCAGTTAGGCGTTGGGCTGCTAGCTCTACATATTCAGTCTTACCTGCTATATACCCACCAGCAGTGGCGATCGTGCCACCAGGATTTTTAATTAAAGAACCTGCAATAATATCGGCTCCGACCGCAGTAGGCTCGCGATCGCTGATAAATTCTCCATAACAGTTATCTACAAAGCAGACAGTATTAGGATTTTGCTGTTTTACTAATTGAATTATCCGTTCTATATCGTCAATGGATAAACTTTCTCGCCATGCATAGCCACATGAGCGCTGAATTAACACCATACGAGTCTGGGGCTTGACAGCTGTTGCTAAAGCTTCCCAATTTATGCCTCCTGCTGGAGTTAGCTCCACTTGTCGGTAGGTAATTCCAAAGTCTTTGAGTGAACCTCTATAGTTAGCGCCTTGACTATCAGAGGTGAGTGGATAGCCGATTACTTCTTCGAGGGTGTCATAGGGCGCACCTGCAACCGACAAAAGTTCGTCAAGAGGTCTTAAAATCCCAAATAAACAACAGGCGATCGCATGGGTCCCTGAGACAAATTGCACGCGCACGGCCGCGGACTCTGCGCCCATTATTTGCGCAAATACTTCATCTAAAACATCTCGCCCCATATCACCATGTCCATACCCAGATACACTGGCAAAGTGGTGTGCTCCCACACGGCGATCGCGAAAAGCTTGTAAAACCCGTTCAAGGTTTTTCTTTACATGGAGATCGATTTGGGTAAATGTGGGTGCAAGAGCGGTAACCGCTTCTGCTACTAGCAACTTCATTTTTTCAGAGGTCATTTATGCTTAGGATTTTTTGACGGTTCATGATCCTACGTGAATATGAGTGATTTTGTCTAGCAAAGTTAAATAGGGACAGCAATTCCTATTATAAAAAATTGTTTTTTGAAAACCCACCGTCGGTGGGTTTTCAAAAAACAATTTTGGTATTTCTAGCGCCAAAGGCGCTAGAAATACCAAAATTGTTTTCATAATATAGCAATCCTAAATGGTTTGTGGAAGGACACCCCATCGGGGTGTCCTTCCACAAACCAAAAAATCCACAAATGATATAGGACTGATATAAGAATTGCTGAAATAGGAAAAAGAGACAAAAAACGCTATTTTTTCTGTCTAGGCTTGAATTTGTTCTAGTATCATATAGGTGAAATACATAGCAGTCCTAACTTGATTTCAGTAGAAAAAAGCTTCTCACATAAGTACCTGTGCAGAATAAATTACCCAGACCTATAAGGTTGCGCTCCTGCGGGGCGCAACCTTATAGGTCTGGATGTGTAATTAAGCGTGTCTACTTGTAGCAATCCTAATTCATTTGTGAGATTAAATGGTTTATCAGAAAGAGCCCATTAGGATCACTCTCTGATAAACCATTTGGGATTGGTATAGATGATTTAGGATTGCTATAGATAATTTTTAAATATTGTGAGGAAAAAATTTTGCCTACGCTCGGAGTAAACATCGACCATATTGCTACCATTCGCCAAGCTCGTCGAGGAACAGAGCCAGATCCAGTGGCAGCCGCCGTGATTGCCGAGTTAGCTGGCGCTGATGGGATTACCGTTCATTTACGGGAAGATCGTCGTCATATCCAAGAGCGTGATGTCCGATTACTGAGGCAAACCGTGCGTACTCGACTTAATTTGGAAATGGCAGCAACTCCCGAAATGGTAGCGATCGCGCTTGATGTCAAGCCCGACTATATTACGCTCGTACCTGAACGTCGAGAAGAAGTTACTACTGAAGGTGGATTAAATGTGAAGGCACAATGCGATCGCTTAGGTAAATTTGTTCATCAATTACAGGGGGCTGGTATTCCTGTGAGTTTATTTGTCGATCCAGAATCGGAGCAAATACATGCTTCATCTCGAACAGGCGCAAAATTTGTGGAGTTGCACACAGGAACTTATGCCAACGCCAAAAAAGATGAAGAGCTGAAACATGAGTTAGCAGACTTAACTAGGAGTGGAGCTTTAGCGATCGAGCTAGGACTCAGACTTAATGCTGGACATGGCTTAACCTATTGGAATACCCGTGCCGTTGCTCAAATTACTGGAATGGAGGAACTAAATATTGGACATAGCATTATCAGTCGTGCTGTGTTAGTTGGTCTAGAAAGAGCAATTCGTGAAATGAAAGAATTGATAAATGCATAAAAGAAAGGGCACTTTGCGCCCTTTCTTTTATTTGTGTAAACCAATCTTCATTCGCTCTTCAATATTTTTGATAACGATGTAAAGAATCGGAACGATGAACAGGCTTAGGAATGTCGCCACACACATACCTCCCATTACCGCAGTGCCAATCGACTGCCGCGCCGCTGCACCTGCACCTGTAGCAATCACCAAAGGGAAGATCCCAATAATTGTCGAGAAAGCTGTCATCAGAATTGGACGCAGTCGTTGCTGTGATGCCTCGATTACAGCTTTCGTAATGCTTAAGCCCCGTTCTCTCAATTGATTGGCAAACTCCACAATCAAAATCGCATTTTTACTTGCCATTCCAATTAGCATCACCAAACCAATTTGGGTATAGACATCATTGGCGAAACTAGGATTGAATTGACCCCGAAACATCACTGCTAACAGAGCGCCCAATACCGCCAGTGGCACAGTCAACATAATGATGATCGGATCGATATAATTCTCGTACTGAGCCGCGAGAACTAGGAATACAAATACAACTCCTAATCCGAAGATAAAGAAGGCACTATTACCAGAGCCAATTTCTTCGAGGGATAACCCTGACCACTCATATCCAAAGCTCTTAGGTAGAACTTCGCCAGCAATTTTCCCAATTGCATCGATCGCCTGTCCAGAACTGACTCCAGGGGCAGTATTTCCTGTGATTTGGACAGAGCGAAACAGGTTGTAGTGATTGATGATCGAAGGTCCAACAGTTTGGGTAACTTTCACCAAATTACTGAGCGGAATGCTCTGTCCTGTTTGCGATCGCACATAGAGCTTATTGATATCGTCAGGATTGGAGCGGAACTTAGCATCAGCTTGGACATAAACTCGATAAGTACGACCAAAGGCATTGAAGTCGTTTACATATTGCGAACCTAGCAAGGTCTGCAAAGTACTGTAAATATCTTGTAAAGAGACTTGCAAAGCATTTGCTCTAACGCGATCGACTTCCACGGTCAACTGTGGTGTATTGCCATTGAAGTTTGGACGCAATCCAGCCAAAATCGGACGACTGGGATCGGGATATGTACTTGCTTTACCGAGTAAAGCTCCCATTGTCTGCTCAATTGCAGGGAAACCTTGATTTGCCTTGTCCTGTAATTGGAACTCAAAACCACCATAGTTACTTAAGCCTTGAATCGCTGGTGGTGGAAATGGAATCACAAACGCCTCTTTAATAGAAAGCAATTCAGGCATCAAACCAAAAGGTTTAGGAGCCATTCCACCGATGATACTGTCAGATGATCGCACTCTTTCTTTCCAAGGCTTTAATGTCGCAAATACAATCCCGTTGTTGGGCGTGTTGCCACTAAAGCTAAATCCAGCAATGGAAAAGATATTTTCAATTTCAGGATAAGCAGGATTTCCTTTTTCATCCTTTCGCCGCATAATTCCTTCAATATTTTCTAGCACCTTTTCTGTGTAATTAAGAGATACACCTTCAGGAGCCTGCACAATCGTAATAAAATAACCTTGATCTTCCTGTGGCAGGAAGCCTCTAGGCACGATTGTATATACCCAATAAGTCAAGAAGAGTGAAATAGCAAACAGGATGATCAAAATTCCTTTGAAGTTAGTTGATTTAGTAACTAACCACTGATAGTTCTGTCTTGTCCCATCAATTACCCAATTCACCCGATCAAAAAACCAATTACTATGTGGTTGCTCTTGCTTGAGTAACAATGCGGCTAATGTGGGCGAGAGCGTTAGTGCATTAAAAGTAGAAACTGTAATCGAAAAGGCGATCGTCAACGCAAATTGTTTATACAATTGCCCTGTTGTTCCAGGAAAAAAAGCAACAGGCACAAATACTGCAACCAGCACCAAAGAGCTAGCGATTACTGCTCCCTGTAATTCTTTCATAGCGGCGATCGCAGCTTTTACTGGATTCTCGCCATTTTCTTGAATACGGCGGCTGATATCTTCAACCACAACAATCGCATCATCCACCACTAGCCCAGTTGCAAGCGTCAGCCCAAACAGAGTCAAGGTATTGATATTGAAATTGAGGAGTTTGATAAAAATGAATGTACCAATTAGAGCAACTGGAATTGCGATCGCAGGAATTAAGGTCGAGCGCCAATTTTGCAGGAATAAGAAGATAATTACGATAACTAAAACTATCGCAATTAAAAGTGAAATAATTACCTCTTCAGTACCAGCTTCGATGAAAGTAGTTGTATCAAAAGCGACCTCATAATTTAACCCAGGAGGAAAGCTTGGCTTTAGTTCTTGCAATACCTTCTTAACGGCATGAGCAACCTCCAAGGCATTTGCATCAGGCAACTGTGATACCCCTAAACCAATGCCTCTAGTTCCATTAAATCGTAGCGATGAGCCATAATTTTCAGCGCCTAATTCCACACGTCCGACATCACGCAGCTTAATAGGCGATCCATCATTTGCAGTTCTAATTACGATTTCTGCAAACTCTTCTGTACTTTTTAATCTTCCACTTGCCGAAATCGAAAGTTGATATTGTTGATTGGGCAGGTTTGGCTGCTGCCCAATTTGACCTACCCCCACTTGTAAATTTTGTTGCTGAATTGCGGATACGACATCTTGAGCCGTTAATCCTCTCGCTGACAATCGATTAGGATCTAGCCAAATACGCATGGCGTACTTACGTTCGCCAAAGATAATAACGTTGCCGACACCCTTAACCTTCTTAATCGCATCAACAATATAAAGATCAGCGTAATTACTCAAATATAGATCGTCATATTCTCCCTTTTCCGCATATATACCGATCGCAAATAGAAACCCTGAAGATTCTTTGCTAACACGTACGCCCGTCTGCTGTACTGGTCCTGGCAACTGCGATTCCACCGTAGAGACGCGATTTTGGACATCAACGGCGGCAAGGTCTTTATCTTTGCCGAGATCAAAAACTAAATCAACAGTACTAGTTCCATCATTAGAACTAGTTGAAGTAATATATCGAACTCCTTCAATTCCGTTAAGTTCTCTTTCAAGAATATTTGTAACTGTGGACTCGACAACTTCTGCATTTGCGCCAACATAGTTGGCGGTAACAGTCACTTTTGGCGGCGTAATTTCGGGATATTGAGCAACAGGCAATAGGAAAATACAAGCTGCTCCCAATAGGGTGATCACTACTGAACAAACTGTAGCAAATACAGGTCGTCTGATGAAAAAGTCAGAGATTGATAGCAGCATGGGCAGAGATATAGAAATTAAGAGTTTCGGAAGTAAGCCTAGCCACTGACTGCACAAGCAACCAATTTCTTATGACGCGGTGAAGCCACGCCATAAGAAATTGGTTCATTAATCAAAATACTTTCAAAATTTTCAAAATAATACTGTCAAAATATGGGGCAATAATAGCACGCCAGCAATTAGCAAAGCAGTAATTGCTGCAATTAGCACTGCTCCAGCGGAGCAATCCTTGGCAATTTTGGCTAACTGATGAAACTCCCGCCCCACAGTCAGATCGACCACAGCCTCCAATGCTGTATTCAATAATTCCAACACTAGAACTAGGGCGATCGTTAAACTAATAATCGAGCAATCGACAGCAGACAGGTGGAAATAAAGACTTAAAGACAATGCGGTCATGCCAATGATCAGATGAATCCGAAAATTGCGCTGTGTCCGAAAAGCGTAGCCTACTCCCTGACCTGCATATTTGAAACTAAGCAGCAAATTTGTGGCAATTTGAAAGGAATCGTTGCGTTGGGATGCATTCTGTTCAGGTGTTTCTAAGTTATCAGTCTTTGTCATTTGCCGGGATAAAGAAGTCGATTTCAACAAAAATAGTTTTGATAGCAATAAATCATTGTTCATGGATGTTATTTCCCAAGCGACTTTGCTACGCAATTGCCAAAAACTTTAAAGATTTTAACTCTAGGAAATCAGTTTACTCAAATTACGCACACAAATACTTAAGGATCTTTAAATAAACCCTAAGAATGTTGCGGCGGGCTACGCCCGCCGCAACATTCTTAGGGTTTATAGTGAAACTAGCTGCAACATAAGGTCTTGCTGTTTTAGCATCGCCTCTAGACTTTCTTCATCAGGGTGATCCCAGCCCAATAAATGCAATAAGCCGTGAGTCGCTAGCCAAGCTATTTCATAGGTTAATGAATGACTACGCTCCTCAGCCTGCCTAATTGCCGTGGTCTGAGAAATGATGATATCGCCCAAATAAATTGGCTCAATATAATCTGAATCATCAATGGGAATCTCTGGCACATCTGACTCTAAAGCCGCAAAAGACAATACATCAGTGGGGCTATCCAACTGCCGATATTGCAAATTTAATTGTTGAATTGTCAAATCATCAGTAATTGCTAGTGATAGCTCATACTCTCCATCTGCGATCGCCTGCTCAGATTGGAGATACACATCCCACTTTTCAAACCATTCTTGCCATTGCTCAAGCGAGATCGGATGGCGATCGGCAACCTCAGGATAAATTTCACAGTACAAATCAATACTCAATGCTTTGTAACCACATTAGCTAAACGACAAAAAACAATAGAAATAGTGATTCTAGAGAATCTTTGATTTATAGCAACTGCCGATCAAACGAATCAAGAAAGTTTTTAAAAGGGTTGCCAAACAAGCCTTTTAAAAACTTTCTTGATTTGGGATTGAATGCAAAGCGCTGTAAGAATCAATTAAAATCATCTGTAGGAGAA
>Ga0315906_10008213_pt1 | contig 12541 bp, 8 predicted proteins | sample LakEriMetagenome_4_FD_203526 | JGI IMG/M metagenome (GOLD analysis project Ga0315906, IMG submission 203526) | Freshwater fungal communities from buoy surface, Lake Erie, Ohio, United States - Buoy 2 MA122 | ecosystem: Environmental > Aquatic > Freshwater > Lake > Lake biofilm | place: USA: Lake...
AATGATCGCTTGATCCTGGAATCACTTTATGCGTAAAAAGAATCGTGTTTTGCACTTCTTGAACTTCAACTTTATAATTGCGTGCTCTTACGAGATGATCAGTAAGTGAAGTCAATTCATGATAATGCGTGGCAAACAACATTCTGGAATGAGTGATATCATGCACATGCTCGGCAATTGCCCATGCTATAGAGATTCCATCAAATGTAGCGGTACCTCTTCCCACTTCATCCAAAAGTAATAGACTTCTGGAAGTTGCATTATTCATGATATTCGCGGCTTCTTGCATTTCAACGAGAAAAGTACTTTCTCCGGCAGAAATATTATCCTGAGCTCCAACTCGAGTGAAAATTCTGTCAACCAATCCAATATCCGCAGATTCAGCCGGAACAAAACAGCCAATTTGAGCGAGTAATACTATCAAACCGACTTGTCGCAAATAACATGATTTACCGGCCATATTCGGACCCGTGATGATATGCATTTTTTCATCGTCTGAAAAGAATGAGTCATTTGGTGTAAACGGATTTGCCGGAGAGAGCGCTCTTTCAACAACCGGATGTCTTCCTGCAATGATGCTAAGATTTGTATGTTCTGAAATCGTTGGTTGAACATATTGATAGGAAAGTGAAACAGAGGCAAAGCTTCGAAGGCAGTCCAATTCTGCAATGGCTTTGGCAATACTTTGAATTGATTCAGTGTATTGCATGATCATATTGCGTAATTCTTGAAATAATTGTTGTTCCAATGAAGATATTCCATCATCAGCTGAAGTGATTTTTGTTTCAATCTCTTTTAATTCTTGAGTGATATATCTTTCAGCATTGGCCAATGTTTGTCTGCGTTGATATCTTTCTTCAGGAACTTTGGATTTATGTGTATTGCTGATTTCGATATAATAACCGAATACATTGTTAGAAGCAATTTTCAGTGAACTGATTCCGGTACTTTCTCTTTCTCTTTCTTGATAATCTTTGATCCAATCTTTTCCTGATGTCAATGCCTCGAGATAGATGTCCAAGTCGGAAGAAAATCCTCTCCTGAATGCAATCCCTGAACCTAATTGTGCAGGAGCTTCATCCATGAGTGCTCTTTCAATTGCACTTGTGATTGCGGTCATATCGTGCAATCTATTCCATATCGAATCAAACAGTGTGGTCGGATGCTGTTTGATCAATTGCTTGATTTCCGGAATCGCAAGAAGGCCATTTTTCAAGGCGATCATGTCGCGAGGACCCGATTTCCCCGCACATATCTTTGTGATCGATCTTTCCAAATCACCGACTGTTTTTAGTACTTCCCCAAGTTTATCTAAAAGATCCTTTTGCTCACACAAAGTATTGACACTGGTCAGTCGAGCTTCGATCAAAGTTTTATTTCTCAAAGGTCTCGCAACCCATTGCTTAAAGAGTCTGCTCCCCATCGGGGTGAGAGTATGATCCAAAACAGATAGCAATGTGCCATGCTTTTGATCATGAATGGAAGTGATTATTTCTAGATTTCTTCTGGTGGCATGATCAAGAAGCATGAAGTCTCCATGATCGAATACCGAGATAGTTTGAATTTGTATGGCGGATCTTTTTTGTGTCTCATTGATATAATGCAGACATGCACCTGCGGACATTAATCCGGCTGACATTTCATCAATGCCAAAACCTTTGAGTGAAGCAGTATTGAAATGTCTTTGCAATACATCTCTTCCAAAATCAGCATCGAAAATCCAATCTTCTCTTTTGGTTATTGCAGGCTCAAATGGTAAGTCTTCAAGTATGTCATTCAATTCTCTGGATAAAGATCGAGATATGATGATTTCCGCGGGAGAGAATAATTCCAATACTGATTCCAATGCATGTCTGGTTATCTCCGTGGTATGAAATTCACCTGTGGAAATATCCGCAATGGCAATTCCATAAACAAGAAATCCTGAGCGATGTGCATGAACTGCAATAGATGCGATATAGGTATTGCTCTGTGAATCGAGCAGTTTATCATAGAGTCCGATCCCCGGTGTGACAACTTCAATGACATCTCTTTTCACTATGCCTTTTGCTTGTTTGGGATCTTCAACTTGTTCGCAAACTGCAACTCGATAACCGGCTCGAACCAATTTTGGAAGATATGTATCCAATTGATGATGAGGAAATCCAGCCAGAGGAACTTCACCGGCATCACCATTATTTCTTTTGGTCAAAGTAATTCCACAAACCTTTGAAGCAATCACGGCGTCTTCTTCAAATGTCTCAAAGAAATCACCCATTCTGAAAAGCAAAACCGCATCCGGGTTCTTCGCCTTCATTTCCTTGTATTGTCGCATTAAAGGTGTTTCTTTCATCACTTGAAAAATTAATTGTCGGAAATATGAAATAGATGCAATTTTCTAACTGCAAATTCGTGAAAAATCATGTAACTTTCATGTGATCCGGGGTAATTCAGACAACAATCAGTTCACCATATATGCTTAGACGACTACTTTTCATTATTACATTGCTTCATTTGCAGACAAGTGAGGCAACATCAGAAATATACGAGGGGTGGCTTGATCCGGACAGTACCGGTCCAATTCAACCTCTATGGATGGAATTGAATGAAGATAAATCCGGTCAATTTACAGGTTGGTATGTAAATAGAATTGAACCTGATACCGTATATTTCAAAGGAGAAAGGGCAAAGAAGGGCATCGTGCTGAAAGTCATGGCAAACAGAACCGTCGTGAAGGAACAATTCACATTACATGAATCTGATAGTGGTTTTGAAGGATTATGGAAACCCGTGAAAGGGTATGGTTCAGACATTCGATTATTCAAAACAGAAGCTGATTTTGCCAAGACAATGCAAGTATCCATTGATCCCAATATTTTGAGAAAAGGGAAGGGAAAACAAGACAGTATTTCAGATATTCAATATCTCATGGTGCGAAAGGGCATTGCGTCCATCAAAGTGTATCGAGAAAGAAATGATGGACATCGACCTTGGATATCATATCATGTGATTGATCTCATCAAAAACAAAGAAATTCAATTGACAGATTATCTCATCGATCATGCTTTTGCAACAAAGAAAATCGATGCAGATTCACATGCAGAAGAAGTGGCCATAGAGCAATTGAAACAATATGCGGAAGATGAATTAACAACCATGCAAGATTGCGGAATGAATCTGGATCAAGAATTACATCTCGACAATGTGATTTTGTATCCCAATAGAACCGCAATTACTTTTGATTATTTGAATGTATTTGGAATGCATGAGGAGTGTGAGTACCTAATGTACCCAATTCAATACACCATTCCAATCGAAGAGTTTAAAGCATGTATCAGACCCGGTTCATTTCTGTCGAGATTGCTCATTGGATCATAATGCACCGAAAAGTCCTGTTGAATAATCTTCATATGCTTTTGCAATTTCTTCTTTTGTGTTCATGACAAATGGACCATAAGCGACTATTTCTTCGCGAATCGGTTTGCCAATCAATATCAAAGCTTTTGCCGGGGTGATTCCTTTCATTGATATTTTTTCACCATCATTAGCAAAAAGAGCGCAGTGATGTGTGGGGAAATTATGATCCTGTATTGAGATTTTACCTTCGATATTCAAAGCAATGGCAGTATAAGACGAAGGGAATTCATAATCGAATTCACCGCCTTCCTCAAATTGAACCAAGAGCATGCGAATATCTGTAAATGTAGATGCGACTCCCTTTATTCCTTGATACTCTCCCGCAATGACAGATACCGCAATCTTCTGACCCTCATATACCGGAATTGATCTATTTTCAATCGCTTGATATGAGGGCTTGGTCATTTTGTGTTTTGCCGGAAGATTCACCCATAATTGCGCCATGTGAAATAATCCTCCTGTTTCTGCAAACTCATCGGAATGATACTCTTCATGTAAAATACCGGAGCCAGCTGTCATCCATTGAATATCACCCTCGCCAATAATTCCGCCGCCACCTGAATTGTCTCTATGTGCAACGCTTCCCTTAAATGCGAAAGTAACGGTTTCAAAACCGCGATGAGGATGTACATCAACTCCTCTACGATGTGTGGTTGGAGTAAATACATGAGGAGAACCATAATCCAATAACAAAAATGGATCGGTTCTTTTCATGCCGCCAGCAATCTGTCCCGGAAAAAAATTATGCACGCGAAATCCATCACCGACAAAATGAGGTGGAGGTGGTGGAATGATGGATTCAATTGTACGGTTGGTAAACATGTATCAGTCTTTCGGATATATTGTAAATGTATTCTGGTTAAACTTAACATCAATTTCCGGTACATCTTCAGCTGTCAAACGCTTGATTTCCTCTATGACGGACTGCTCTTCATCAATCACCGGACCTCCTCTTCCAAATTGTCTGGTGGAAACTACTTTGCCTTCTAAAAACTCTCCTTTGGAGGAAACACGCAATTCAAAAATAGGTGCCATTCCTGAGATCCCTTTAATATTGAATTTTTCATAGGTGCAGAAATTTCCCATGGAATAGGCGATGAATCTTCCTTTGTACATGTCGATTGCTCTTGTGATATGAGGTCCATGACCCAAAACCACATCTGCTCCCGCATCTATTGCTTGTCGTGCAAAAGCATATACATCTCCGCGGTCCTGACCGAGAAACATTTCGTGTTTACGAGGTACATGTGTATGTGCCTGTCCTTCCGCTCCACCATGAAAAGATACAATCACGATATCACAAAATGAATCAAGTTTCTTGACGATTTTCTGGAGTTCTTTTTCATCATTGATATTCAAACATCCTTTATTTGGAGCGAATGCTGTCATACCGACCAATAATCCTTTTACCCTCAATGTGTCCCAAGGACATGATGTTTGTCCTGCATATCGAATGTCATGTTCTTTTAAAATAGATATTGTATTGAGTCTGCCTGGCTCTCCCAAATCCGAAACATGATTATTCGCTATTGAAAATAAATTGAAGCCGGCATCTTTCAATTCCTTAACGAAATATGATGGCTGTCTGAATACATAACATGATGCGGGATCTCCGCATGTTTTTGGAACACCACCACTATCGAGTATCGGACCTTCCAAATTGCCAAAAATGATATCACCTTTTTTCAATGCTTCTGTTACTGGTCGCAAAAGAAATGCATCTCGAGGTGGCATCGATGATTCACTAGGATAATTAGTGCCCATCATGATATCGCCAACAGCCGTGATGATTATATCTTTAGACTTTTCTTTGTTAATAATTTGACTAGAGTTCTGTTGTACATGCTCATTGTTCTTTTCAGGACTACATTGAAGCGAAGTCACGAAAAGAAGGAAAATGAGTAGTAATTGTGAAGGTTTTGCCATGAGAATTTACCCTGCATAAATCAATGTATTGATACTCTTTGGAATTTACCGGTATTGGTCACATTTTGATTGAGTAAAATAGTATATTGTCAAGAGAATTATGGTATAAAATCCGGGTGAACAATGCGAGTATTTGCAATCATTTTGTTGGGTCTATCTCTTTGGAGCTGTGATGGCGGAAGTGTTTTGGGTCCTGAATCTATGCGAGTTAAGTTTCCAATAAAAGGAAGCACATTCTATTTTGAATCATATGAAATAGATCGGTATAATGATCGCGTTCCTGGATCAACTGTTGAATATTCAAGTGTAGTGGTAAGTGCGGATACCATCTTGTTCGGTAAGTCTGATGTCTATGTCTTGCGGAATCAATATCGCGATACAAGTTATCTCGAATTCTATCATGTGAATGAAGAGCAAGACTTGCAACAAAGAATCACTTTGGGAAATTCAACAGTTTGGATGAAAATCCCAATAAGTACTTTAGCGGAAACAAAGGATACTGTCTCATCAAATATAGATCTTGGTCAAGGAAGAAGAGGTATTCTTGAATATGTATATATGCACTCATATTATGGCGATGAGTCATTTACGATTGATACAGTAAAAGTCAGTGGAAGGAAATTCCGTTCACGATTGAAGTATCAAACAACATATTCGGGTAGAGTTGAAAATTCAGGAGAAATCCAAAGTATTGATCACTATCTACCGAGTCTGGGAGTCATGGCATATTCCTATAGTCCGGCATATTATGACGAGCAGAATAGTCGTTGGATAAATGGATATGTGATTCGGTTGAAGAGATATGAGTAGTAGAGGTTGATAGAGCAGTATGTAATAAGTCCCGTACTAAACAGCAAGAAGCATGAAGGTTGTAAAACAAAAAAGCCTTGGCTCATTAAGAACCAAGGCTTTTATGTATTTGTAGCGGGGGCAGGACTTGAACCTACGACCTTCGGGTTATGAGCCCGACGAGCTACCAACTGCTCTACCCCGCGGTAAGGACTACAAACATAGGTTATTTTATGGGGATAAGCAAGGCTTATATTATTCTGAATCAGAATCTTCGATGACTTCTTCTGATTCTTGATTGGGATCTTGAGGACGAAGTACTGAAATTCCGATGCTTGTTGAAGATTCCGAGAGATAAGTAGATATCCTCTTATCCAAATAGACTCTTTTCTTCGCTGAAGAAGCATGGAGGAATAAGGCCATACCTTTTGCATTTTTGATGATCATGCCAGTATGAGAATAATCCAATCCGGACTTATTGGTTGCAATCGCAATGATATCACCCGTTTGCAATTTGCTTTCAATCTCTTTGACTTGTGAATTGGGGATATACCAATGTCTCGTATTGTTAATTCCGTATTCCACAAGTCTCATTTTATTGATTAATGAGGGTTGGGCGGTCAGTTGAGGATAGTATTGAGGATTTTCGCTCATAAAGCTGACTTTCACATTAAATGGTTTGCCACCCAATTCTTTGGTTAAATCTTTTATAACCCCTTTTTTTACATTATCCAAAATCCATTCAGAAGTATAGTGCAATCGAGAAGTGTACCCTTCCAGATTACCGTCTCGATATCGTGTAAATTCGATTTGATCAAGTACATCTCTAAAAGTTATAGAATTCGCACTTTGAGTTAATCCATTATTCTTGATTTTTGCGGTTCTCGCAATATTCAGTGTGTTTTCAAAAAAAGTCACACAATCAAGTCCTGTTAAATCCATGATGCATCGCTCGGGCATCAGCTCCAATGTGCCACCCACATATCTCGTGCCAATCATCATGCTGCCAATTTTCCCCATGCATTCACCGATTGGCAAAGTGTGATAGTCTCTTTTGATCATTTCTTCAATCAAATGATCGAATATGTAACCAGTATTGATTTCTTTGTCTGCTTGTTTTGTTATTGAGTTCTTGACAGCACTATCCAGTGTTTTGACTGAGGAAGTGCTGTCCGGGTTTGATGTCAATATCCATTTTTGTGACTTCAGACGAGGATTCAATGCTGACAAGGCTAGTGAAATCGTAACCGAGCCAATGATGACAACGAGTAAATATGTCAAGGTTTTACGCTGCATTGTACTGTTAGGTGATTTGACAAGTATTCCGTAACATTGTAACCCCATGAAATAACATTAAAAGATGGGGTAAAACGAATTGTTGAATGAAGATTTTCCCATTCATCGGGCTTAACCCTACACAATTTTGAACATGAATTTAGTAAAAAGATTAGGAATTGTCCTCCTTGTCCTCATTTTCTTTTTGGGAGCTTGGCTGACCATTCATTTGTTGGAAAAACCTAAGCCTCTGAAAAGTGAAGTCATTACAAAGGCTGATTCCAATTCCAAAAAGCTTGATACGGTTGAAACTAAACAAAATGAAGAACAATTGTCAATTGCTGAATCAGAATTTTTGAGTGATTCAACTTTTCTCAAGCAAGATGCTTCCAATGAAGCTGGATTCTTATACCAAAGAGATTCATTAAGAAAAATACCATCTTCTGCCAGACGCATCAATATCGCAGTGATAGGAGTAGATGCTCGCATGGGAACTTTATCCAAAAGAGCAGATGCGAATCATATTATTTCAATTGTACCCGATAGCGGATATATCGAAATAGTCTCCATACCTCGTGATACTCCTGCAGCTGCAGGCATGAAGGATTCCTCACAGAATAAATTGACCATAGTTCATGCAACAAGAGGCATTAAAGCATATTTGAGTGAAGCAGGGAAGATTGCCAAAGTCGGTCCGGTTAATTACTGGATTCAGCTTGGTTTCTCACAGGCAATGGGTTTGATTGAATTACTTGGTCACCGAGACAGTAAATCCACATTGCAAGTGCTGAGATCAAGAAAGGGACTCGGTGGTGATGATTATCAGCGCTGTTTTAATCAAGGTCAATATATCCGACAAATGATTTTAAGGCATTTTCACAAAGCTGATGGAATTATGGGTGAATTGCTCATTCGTGGCGGACTCACTCTCATGAAATCGAATCTAAGTACTGAAGGAATCAAAGGACTGGTATATGATTTGAATAATGCCGGATTTCCCAAAGATGCCTCTTCAATAGCCGTGAGAGTTAGACCAGAAACAGGAATTCGATTCAAAGTGTATAATTTCAGCGATTCAGCATCAGTCAAGAAATTAAAGAACAAAATCGAACGGTTTAATGCATTTATGGCGAAAAAAGATACTTCCTATGCCAAAAAGAGTATTGATCCTGCCGGTAGATTAACTCGCGTCCTCAATAATCTGGCTGCTGATACCGCTGAAAAACCCAAGAAAGTATTGGAACAATTGTATCCATATTTTGAGCAACATGCCTGGTTGCAAGTACGAAATGAATCGGAAAGAGATTCCATTCGTAATCGCATCGGAGCATTGATGACGCATTCATTTTATAAGATCGGAAAGCCAGATAATGCTCGGTGGGTTCAATATGTCATTGATACAGAAAAGGCAATGTTTGCTGAAGAACCACAAAGCGAACAAAAGAGCAAAAGGTGAATCATGGTCGAAGAAGCGAAATCTCTCATTAATATCATTGAATCACAAGGCGCTCATATACAAAGTGCTTTTCGAGAGTATCAAGACAAGCATTTCATTGCAAGAACTCCCGAATTCTTTTGTTTGGAACTCTGCGGCGAAGCAGGAGAATTGGCGAATTTGGAAAAAAAGCTTTGGAAGGGTAAAGAAATTGACTCCGAAGCTGTCGAATCCGAAGTTGCCGATGTATTCATTGCATTGCACAATTATGCAAATTCGAGAGGAATTTCAATTGCTAAGGTAGTGACTGAAAAATTGGCGAAAATTGAAGAAAAAAGGTCAAAACATCAAGAAAATGGCACCATTTATTGAATAGCTTCAAGTATGTTACTTTATTGTTCTAGTCATGTCATTGCTATTGATAAGCTGTCTACTATAACAGATATTGAAAAAAGTAGGCCTTAATACTCCGTTTATTGTCTCAAGTATGACAAAAAGACGCTGTTTTTTCTCTATTTTTGGCCACAAAATCCAGAATCAGAAAAGTAAATTTTATTTTCCCTATTTCACAATGAAGGTATTATCATGAAACACATGATCCGTTTTGCGATGTTGATCGCAATGATGACCTTATCCTTGATGCCCGCAAAGGCAGATTCACCCAGGATGGTGGTTATCGAAGAAGGTACAAATGCGAGTTGCGGTCCTTGCGCTCGTCAAAACCCAACATTCCAGGCATATGTTGAAAACAACAAAGATATGGTCATTCCTATCAAGATTCAGGCATGGTTCCCTGGCAGAGATATCATGAATGCCGCAGATTCCAACATGCATAATAGCAGAATCAGATATTATGGAATTCAGAATATTGGTGTTCCTTGTGCAACTGTGAACGGTTCGATTTTAGATGCTTCTTCAGCAAACTATTATAACGGTGCACCATCTGATACAACAGCAATGCAACAAGCTGTTGAGCAAGTTCGTGGAACAATGTCTCCAATCACATTGACAATCGAAGAAACTCGCAATGGCAATACAATGAATGTGAAAGTCACAGTTGCTTCTTCACAAGCATTGTCCGGTTCCAATAAATTGCGCGTTGTGATCAATGAGCGTTTTCGTTATTATGCAAATGCTGGTACAAATGGCGAAAAAGAATTCTATGATATCATGAGAAAGATGTTGCCAAATCTCAATGGCGAAGATCTTGATATTCCTGCGGGCGGTTCAAAGTCATTTAATTACTCCTTCAATATTCCAACAACAGGTCAATATTCATTAGATCCATCAATGCTCTATGTTGTTGCATTTGTACAAGATGAAGATTCAAAAGAAATTCTTCAAGGTGCAACAAATGCTAAAGAAGATGGCTTTGCAAATTTGACTATGGACAGTTTTCTAAATACAATTCCTAGAAGTGGAACAATCACACAAGTTGTGAATGTGAATAATCCTTCCGGAACTGATATGAAGGTAAGTCTTTCAATTGATACAGATGCAAACCCACTTCCTACAGGTTGGTCAGCAACAGTTACACCATCATCAGTAGATGTTCCTGCAGGTGGTTCTATTGCCGTAAATGTTGAAGTGAAATCTCCTGCAACTGCTGCATATGTTGTTGTTGGTGTTAAGGGCGTTCCGGGTTATGCTGACAAATTCAATTTGGCTTCCACTACTGCCTTTGCCGTACTTTCAGAGAAACCAAAGATTGTTACATTCTCCGGTTTCTCAACTTTTGCAACTCCTAATTATCACAATGCAATGTCAGCATCTTTGAAAGCTGATGCAGTTGTGTTCCCATATAATTCTCAATTATTAGAAGCATATTCAACTGAAATGGAAGAAGTTCAAGCAATGGTATTCCCAATTGGTGGTAATCCTTTGAAACTCCCTGATGATTATAATTATGCAAATCCTTTAAATACAATTGAAGTTGCTTTGTCGCTCAATCGTAAAGTGATGATTGTTGCTCCTCAAGGTATGCAATGGGCATATGATGTTGTACAAAACATTGCAGATGGTCAAATGCAAGAAGTGCAAGACTTCTACAATGCAATTGGTCTTTCCTATGACAAAACAAAAGTTAGATTTAGTGGTAATACTTTGAGCACATTCAGTGTTCGCGGTGTCAATGGTGATGTTATCGGAAATAAATTGAACAATGGTGCATTGATCAATTGCAATCAACAAGGTTCAATTGCAAATCAAAGCTATTCATTGTACACAGATGCTTTCACAATTTCAAATCCCGCAGTTGCAAAACCTGTATTGTATTATGACAATATCCAATCTGAACTTGCAACAGCTCGTATTGAATTGGATGGCAATCGCATGGTATATTCTTCATTCGGTATTGAATCAATCGGAACTGCATCTGTTGGAAATGAATTTTTCAAGCGTTGCATTGATTGGCTCATGACAGGTACTGCAGCATCAGCAGAAGATATTGCTGAAGGTTCAAATGAAGAACTTTCATTGGCAATCAATCCTAATCCAATGAGCGATATGGCGGTTGTCAATTATACAGTCAATGGTCAAACAGAGAAATTTGTGACAATCACAGTTGTTGATGCTATGGGACGCGAAGTTGCTTCATTGTTCTCAGGCATGACACAACCAGGTTCACATGCACTTTCATTCAATGCAGCTCAATTGCCTGCAGGTGCATATCGCATGATTACTCGCACAATGGGCGGTTCAGGCGTTCAATTGCCTTTGATGATCAATCGCTAATACAGCTTAGAGATTATTTGATGGGATGATCCTTATTGGGTCATCCCATTTTTTTTTAATAATTTGTTTGAAAATTAAATCAATTATTCAAGTATTGGAGTTTATAAATGAACAAGTTTCTACGAATTCTTGTATTGTCAACATTCCTATCGGCCCTTACTTTGCCAAATTTGATGGCTCAAGGTCCTGTTAAGCGTGTTTTTGTTGAGCAATTCACTGGTGCATGGTGCGGTTGGTGTGTAGATGGCTCAGTCGTGATTGATAATCTTATGGCTCAATATCCCAATCAGTTGATTGCAGTGAAAGTGCATCAAGGTGATGGAATGGAGATTCCAAAGGTTATGGCAGATACACTTCGCTCTTTCGTGGCAGGTTATCCCAGTGGTTCAATTGATCGTAAATTGTTTACCGGTCAGCAAACAGTTGGTGTAAGCCGCTCTCTTTGGTCGAACTTTGTTCGCCAACAAATGGCTCTCGATGCGGAAGTTGGTGTTGAAATCACAAATGTGAAATATGATGCAACAACGCGTAAGATTACTGCTGATGTCACTGCAAATTTTGTGAAGTCAGTTTCCGGTGATGTCAGAATCAATATGATCGTTGTCGAGGATAATGTGACAGGCACAGGTGCGGCATATGATCAGAAAAATTTCATTGCAAATAATCCAAGTTTTGCCGGACATCCATATTATGCAAAACCTGCTACCATTACAGGATATAAGCATCGCTCAGTTGTCCGTTCATATGCAGGTGGTGTTTGGGGTGTAAGAGGAATTATTCCTGGTGTTGCACAAACAGGAACACCATATACTGCATCATTCAGCTATACATTGCCTGCTTCCTATAAGCCTGAAAATATCACGCTTGTTGGTACAGTTCAGAAGTATGGAACAGCATCAAATGCAAAGCAAATGCTCAATGCCAATGAGATTGGTTTGACCAAAGCAATTGTCAAGACCGAAACAACAGTGGAAAAACCTGCGATGT
>Ga0315906_10008220_pt1 | contig 12536 bp, 10 predicted proteins | sample LakEriMetagenome_4_FD_203526 | JGI IMG/M metagenome (GOLD analysis project Ga0315906, IMG submission 203526) | Freshwater fungal communities from buoy surface, Lake Erie, Ohio, United States - Buoy 2 MA122 | ecosystem: Environmental > Aquatic > Freshwater > Lake > Lake biofilm | place: USA...
GAGGCTTTGCGTGAAGCAGCCCCCTATACTGCACGTGAATCGCGAGCGAGTCTCGATCGTCCCCGCCAGCCGCGCGGAGCGTGCCGATGCCGTCCTGGTCGCTGCCCTTGTCCCGCGAGCCGGAACTCATGGACGATCCGGCGCTCGAGGCCGCCGATCATGCCGCCGCCCTCGGGGCCCTGGCCACCATCAATGCCGTTTCGGGCACGGCCGCCCGTCTGGCCAGGTCGATCGCCGCCATGCGGCCGCCGACCGACGCGGCGTTCACGGTCGCGGACGTGGCCTGCGGCGGAGGCGACGTGACGGTCGCCCTGGAGGGCCGGCTGGCCCGGACCGCATGCCGACCACGGCTCGTGGGCATCGACATCAGCCCGCGGGCGATCGAGCGGGCCACGCGGCTGGCCGGCCGGCGCGGCAGCGCCGCGACCTTTCGCGTGGGCGACGTGCTCGCCGCAGGGTGTCCCTCGTGCGACGTCGCCGTCAGTTCGCTGTTTCTCCATCACCTGGACGACGCGGCCGCGGTCGCGGTGCTCCGCGGCATGGCGGCGGCCGCCCGCGTCGGCGTCGTGATCTCCGACCTGATCCGCAGCCGCCTCGGGCTGGCGCTGGCCGTCGTCGGCACGAGCGTCCTCGCCTCGTCGCGCGTGGCCCGGGTCGATGGGCCGCTCTCGGTGCGGGCCGCCCGCACGATCCCGGAGTATCGTGCGCTCCTGGCCCGTGCGGGCATGGCTTCCGCGACGGTGCGGCGCACCTGGCCGGAACGCGTGGTCATCGCCTGGCGCAGGGCCGGTTCCGCCGCGGCCGGGGCGACCGCATGAGCGGCCTGCCGGCGACCCTCGACCTCGACGCCGCCGCGGCGATCCGCTGGGACGCCCTCGTCGTGGGCGCCGGGCCGGCGGGCGCCGCCGCCGCCCTGCGACTGGCACGGCATGGTCTGCAGGTCCTGCTGATCGATCGCGGCACGCTGCCGCGCGGCAAGCTCTGCGGCTGCTGCCTCTCACCCGCGGCCGTCGCAGAACTCCGCCGCCTCGGGATGCCTGGAGACGAGTCGCTCGCTCTGGCCGTGCCGCTGCGGCGGATCCGCCTGGCTTGCGACGGTCGTGAGGCCGGCATCGACGTCCGCGGCGGGGCGACGCTCTCGCGCGAGGTGCTCGATGCGACGCTCGCCGCCGCCGCCGTGCGGGCGGGTGCCCAGTGGCTGCCGCGGACCGCCGCCGTGGCGATCGACGAGGCCGACGACGGAGAGCCGTTGGCGGTCGTGGCGGTGCGCGGGGCGGCGGGTGACGGCGACCGGACGGTGCGGCTCGTCTGCCGTCGGCTGCTCCTGGCCACGGGCCTGGGCGATCGGGTGCGGCGGCCGGCCGCGGCCGTGGAGCCGGCTGCCGCGGTATCGCCGCGGAGTCGGATCGGCATCGGGGCGGTGCTGCCCGCCGCCGTGGCGGCGCTGCCACCGGGCGAACTGCTGATGGCGGTCGCGGCCTGGGGCTATTGCGGCATCGTCCGGCTCGAAGATGGCCGCCTCGACGTCGCCGCCGCGGTCGATCGCCGCGGCCTGGCCGCGGTGTCGCCGGCCGCGACCATCCGCCGCATCGTTCGCGACGCCTGTGGTCCGGGCAGCGCCGCGGCGAGTCTCGATGGCCTCGACGCGGTGGCGATCCGTGCCACGCCGGCGTTGACCCGCTCGGCGCCGCTCGTCGCGGGAACCGCCCGGAACGTGTTCCGCATCGGCGACGCGGCCGGCTACGTCGAGCCGTTCACGGGCGAGGGCATGGGGTGGGCGCTGGCCGCGGGTCGGCTCGTGGCGGAGTCGCTCGTCGAGGGCCGTGGCGGCGGGCTCGTGCCCGCCGCGGTCGCGGCCGACCGCTATGCCCGCGTTCACGCCCGCAGTCTCGGACCGCGGCAGGCCCGCTGCCGCGGGGTGGCGGCGGGGCTTCGTCATCCCGGTCTCGTGGGTCTCGCCGTGCGTGCCGCGCGGCTCGCGCCCTGGGCGGCGCGACTCGCCGTGCCGGCGGTCGTCGGCGGACGAGCGTCGCGGCCGGGGTTCGCGGGGGGCGACGCGTGAGTTTCGCCATTCTCGGCATCGGCACGGCCACGCCACCGTGGCACATCCCCCAGAGAGCCGCCGCGGAGCTTGCCGTGGGCTTCGCCAACGCCGAGCCCGGCCGCGAACGGACGCTGGCCGCGATCTACAGACAGACGCGAATCCGGGCCCGCGGATCGGTCCTGCTCGAGGATCCGGCCGGCAAGCCGTTCTCCCAGAACTTCTTCCCGCCGGCCGACGCGGCCGGCGGCGGCAGCCCCTCGACGGCCGCCCGCATGGCCCGCTATGCGGCGGAGGCCGGCCCGCTCAGCCTGGAGGCGGCCCGCAAGGCGCTGGCCGGATCGGGGGTGCAGGCCGCCGACGTCACGCATCTGGTCACCTGCTCGTGCACGGGATTCGCGAACCCCGGCGTCGATCTCGACCTCGTCCGCGGCCTCGGCCTGCCGGCCGACGTGAGCCGCACCCACGTGGGATTCATGGGCTGCCACGGGGCCTTCAATGCCCTCCGTGTGGCCGACGCGTTCGCCACCGCCCAGGCCTCCGCGGTGGTGCTCGTCGTGTGCGTGGAGCTGTGCAGCCTCCACTTCCAATACGGCAGCCGCAGCGACGCCGTCGTGGCCAACAGCATCTTCGCCGACGGGGCGGCGGCCGTCGTGGGCGTCGGCGAAGACCATCCGCAGGCCGGCGCCGCCGAGTGGCGGCTCGAACGCCAGTGGTCGCGGATTCTCCCCGATTCGACGGCCGAGATGGGCTGGGTGATCGGCGACCAGGGGTTCGAGATGAGCCTCTCGGCGCGGGTGCCCGAGATCATCCGCTCCGAGATCGCCGCGCTCGTCGCGGCCGCACTGGCCGAAGCCGGCCTGGCCAGCGGCGACATCCACTCCTGGGCCGTGCACCCGGGCGGGCCGCGCGTGCTCGCCAACGTGCGCGAGGCCCTCGGGCTCGACGAGGCCCGGCTCGCCGTGTCATACGAGGTGCTCGCCGCGCATGGCAACATGTCGAGCGCGACGATTCTGTTCATCCTCGAACGCATGCTGCCCGACGGGCTCGAGCCGTGCGTGGCGATGGCCTTCGGGCCGGGCCTGACGGCCGAGGTGGCGCTGCTCCGCCGGGTGGCGGCCTGCCGGTGAGGTCAGCGGCGGACGGGAGGCTGGCCGGCCATCGCGGGCAGGCCCTGGGCCCGGGCCTCGGCCGGATAGAACGCGGCCCACACCGGACAGTGGTCCGAGACCTCGAGCGCCTGCTCCGGCGACAGGCCGTAGGAGTTCTGCAGGTCGAGCACGCCGGAGTGGCCGAGATACTCCCCGGTCGCCGGCCGGGCGAAGACGAGGTTGTCGTAGGTCTTCGTCCGTCGGGTGTTCGTCGTCATCCCCGTGACGGCCCAGCCGATGCCCGGGATGCGGCGGAAGGCGCCGAACTCCGGCGGCCCGGCGTTGAGATCCCCGAGCAGGATCACGTCGTCCTCGTCCGGCCGGGCCGCCTGCATCGCCTGGAACACGCCGGTCAGCGCGTCGAGTTCCTGTGGCACCTCGTCGGGATCGGTGTGCATGTTCACGAGCCAGAACGTGAAGGCCATCTCGGCCGGGATGACGCGGGTGCGGAAGCGGGCATGCATCGGCGGCCGGTGCATCCTGCCCTGCGGGTCGGGAAACACGCCGAGCGACGACGGATCGACCTCGATGCGGTTGCTGTCGTAGACGAAGGCATACTGCTCCTTGCTGGAGGTGCGGCCCTCCCGCGGGCCGATCACGTGCTGGTAGCGGCTGCCGTCGGCGTTCACGGCCCGCACGAAGGCCGGCAGGATCTCGTCCGACTTCGCCCGCACCTCCTGGATCGCCACGACGTCGAAGTTGCGGACCACCCTGGCGAGCACCTCGACGACCTGCGGCTTCGACAGTTTCGACTCGCCGAACACCTGGATGTTGAAGCTGGCCACGAGAATCGCGTTCGCCGGCTTCGGCACGCCGCCGGCCGGCGGCTGGGCCCGGGCGGCGGCGGTGCCGGCCAGCAGGCAGGCCGCCACGATCGCGGCCAGCCACCGGCTGGCGGGTTTCCACGGCGACGCACTGGCAGCAGGAGCCGACACCCTTCTGGTATCGACCGTTTCACCACCCCGGAATCGGCCGTGAATCAGCCGCCGATGGCGGCGATCGCCTCACGGGCCAGGCGGGCCAAGCGCGGATTCGTGGCCCGGGCCGCCTCCGCGAGGCGGTCGCGGGCCGCGGCCGCGGCCGGGCCGATCTTCGCCAGCGCCCATGCGGCTCGTTCGGCGACGGCCGGATCATTCGCCCCGAGGCATGCGGCCAACGTGGGCACCGCCGTCGCCGCATCCTGCCCAGACCGCCCCAGGAGCGTGATCGCCCAGAAGGCCGCCAGCGGGTGATTGCCGCGGGCGAGTTCGGCCAGAGGGGTCACGGAACCAGGCGGTGGTCGTCCGAGATCCTCGAGTGCCGCGACCGACCACTCGCGGACCTGCTCGTCGGCGTCGGCACAGGCCCGCACGAGCGGGACGGCGGCGGCCAGTGCCGCCGTCCCGGCGCGGCACAGGCGTTCGGCTGCGTCGGCCCGCACGGCCGCGACGCCGTCGCCGAGCTGGGTCACGAGGCGGTCGATCTCCGGGTCCGCGGCCGCCATGCTCGAGTCTCCCGAGGTCGCGTCACCGCAGCCGCTCGCGGGCCGCCGCGGCCCACGGGCTGTCGGGAGCCAGGGCGAGGAACGTTCGCAGATGGTGCCGCGCCTCCGGCTCGCGTCCGAGCGCGGTGAGCACGGCGGCGACGTGCCAATGGGCGTCGGCGTACTCGGGCTCCTGCCGGAGGACGCCCTCGAGGGCCGCCAACGCCAGTTCGTGCTCGCCCAACTCCATGAGCAGGCAGCCGAGGCTGGCCCGCGCCTGCAGATGGTCGGCGTCGATCTCGATCGTGGCGTAATACCGCTCCCGGGCCGCGGTCAGATCGCCGGCCCGATAGAGCAACTCGGCGAGCATGAACATCACCGGCGCGGTCGGGCCCTGCGCCTGGAGCACGGCCCGCAAAGCCTCCGCGGCCTCGGCGAACTCCCCCGCGGCCTCGAGGTCGTCGGCGAGATCGAGGATCTCGGCCGCCTCGTCGCTGGCCGGCTGCGGGCCGCCGGCCACCAGCGGTTCCGGGCCGCCGTCCGGCGGCCAGCCCGGCAGGATCGCCGGCGGTCCGCCGCGGGGGCGGCCCGGGCTCTCCAGAGGCTCCGTGTAGAAGGAGAACTGCAGCTGCCCGCCGGCGCCGAGCAGCCGCTCGCCGTCACGGATGCTCAGCCGCCGGCCGTCGGTCACGATCCGCTCGGCGACGCGGGCCGCCGCCGTCGCGCCCCCGGGCGCCAGGCCGGCCAGCTTGGCGTCGATCTCCCGCAGCGACAGGCCCCCGGCGAGGAGCCGGGCGAGGTGGCGGCCCACCACGAGCTGCGGGAAGTCGAACCACTCGAGCGACCCGGAGCGACGCACCGGGGCGAGCAGGCCGCCGCGCACCCAGTGCCGCAGGGCCGCCGCCGGCACGCCGAGCAGCTCGGCCATCATCGCGGCGGAATGCAGCCGATGGACGCCCGGCAGCCCGGCGGGCTCGTCCGCGACGGCGGCCGACGCGGACCCCGAATGCTCGCGAGTCGGCTCCCGGAGCGGGAAGCGGTCGTCCGTGACCTTGCCAGCCATGTGTGCGACGGTCCGAGGGGGCGAGCTGGATCGCGGGAATGTACTCCCCGCGCCCGGCGCTGCCAATCGCCGCCGCTCACTCGGCGAATTTGCGGCTCCGGCTTTCGTCCCGTGGGAAGTCGGCGGGGATCGGCAGCGTGACCGTGCCCGTCGCGGCCCACTCGCTGCCCCGCTGGAAGGTCGTGATGAAGCCGACGCACTCCTGGGAGGATGGGGCATGGCCCAGCGGCGTGTGGAAGACGCGGCCCTTGCCGTATTCGATCGTCATGATCATCGGCTCGTGCCGACCGGTCTTGGCACTGTGGGCCGTGGCCAGCACCCGCATGTTGACCGCCGGCCCCCGCAGGCTGTCGTAGAGCTCGTCCTTGGCGTGCATCCACCGGGCCGGCATGCCGGCGGTGATGGGGTGCGAGCCGTCGCGGACCACGATCGGGAACTCCACCTGCGGCCCGTGGCCGCCGCCGCGGCCGGGCGTCTCGTCGCGGACGAGTTTGCCCTCGTCGGTGAAGTACACGTAGGGCCCGCTCCTCTCGTCGCGGCCGCCCCAGCCACCGAGGCCGATCATCCGGTTCCAGGCGGGCCAGTCGGGGAACGAGTTGTCGGCGGCATGGACGACCACGAGGCCGCCGCCGCCGTGGACGAAATCCTCGAGGGCCGTGCGGGTCGCGGCCGGCCACGCCGCCGCCTTGTGGCCGAAATTGCTCACCACCACGGCGTAATCGGCGAACCGGGGCGTGAAGGTCGGATCCTCGCCCTGCGGGGCGTGCGTCTTGGTGTCGACGCGAAACAGCCCGGTGTCTTCCAGGTATTTCTTCATCATCCGACTGGTCTGCGGCCAGTCGTCGTGGTTGTTCTGGCCGTCCACGATCAACGCCCGCAGCGGCTCGGCCGCAGCCGCCGGCCATGGGCCCGCGGCCGTGCAGGCGATCACGCCGACGAGGATCGGCAGGCGGAACGGGCTCATGTCAGCGGCTCCCGGGGGCCAGGCAGGCATCCGCCGCCGCGGGCCGGGCGGTCACGTCGAACGCCGGCACGGCGGTCGGATTCGCGGGCCTTCGGCCGCGGCGCCGGCCGCGAACCGTCGCACCGGCCACGAGCATGATAGCCGCACTGCGGTCGCGTCAGGTCGTGTGACCGGAGGCGGGCGCCGTGGGGATGATCCCGGTCCGTCCCGAGGTCTTGGCGGCCGGAACGTCGCGGGCGTCGGTGGCCGGCGGCGGCGGGAAGACGCTCGGGCCGGTCGGGGCCACCGTGGGCTGCCGTTCGGGCGCGACGGCCGCCGGGTCCGTGGCGGCCGGCGTCGGAATCGTCTCGATCTTTCGCAGCGTCGGCGCGGCGACGTCGCCGGCCGGCTTCTCGGCCCGGTACGCGCCCTCGGCCTCCGCCTTCACCTCGGGATCGACGTGCGGGAGGCTCGAGCCACCCCAGCCCGAGGCCGGCTGCGGTGCGGCGGCCGGCTTGTCGCTGCTGAAGGTCTTCACGGGCCCGGCCTCGGCCGCCGGCAGCGCGGGCGCGGCCGGCGTGGCGGGCCGGGCGGCCGTGGGTGCGGAGGTGGCGGCGGGGAGCGGATGGCCGCAGGCATCGAGCGGCACCTTCGTGACGACGACACGCGGCGAGCGGACGGTGTAGGTGTAGGGCGTCTGCTTCTGGACGATCCGCGGCACCTGCATGGTCCGCTCCTCGGTGACGTACTTCATCACCTGCACCTGCACGGGCTCGACCTTCTCCTCGGTGACGAACCGGCAGACCTGGTAGGCCACCTGCCGCACCTGCTCCTCCGGCACCATCTTCATCACCTGCACCGGCACCTTGTTGTCCACCCGCTCCACCACCTTGCGGACGGTCTGCACCGGCACCTGGCGGACGGCGGTCTCCGCGACCATCTTCATCGTCTGCACGGGCACCTGGCTGACCACCTGCTCGTCCACGTAGCGGACGGTCTGCACGGGCACCTTCTGGGTGACGATGCGGTTGACGTAGGTGGTCTCCGGCACCTGCACCGGGGTGTAGGTCGGCTGATAGACCCGGTTGACCTGGTTCACGACCGTGCCGGGCGTCATCAGCCACTGATAGCCGCCCCGCTGCCAGACGGCGAGGCCCGTGGCGGGATCGACCGCCCAGCCGCCGGGCGCCCAGCCGAGGGCGGTGGTCCCGGGCGTGACGACCGGCGTCACGGTGTCCACGGCCTGGCTGCCGACCGAGTAGGCGGTCCGCACCTGCGTCACCGGCTCGGTGACGGTGTAGGCCTGCTCCCGCTCGCTGGTCTCGTAGACCGGCTTGCGAACGGTCTGCACCTGCTGCTGCATGACCGTCTCGTAGACGGGCTTCATGACCGTGTACTGCTCCTCGCGGGTCGCCGTCTCGACGACGTCGCGGGTGACGTCGTAGCTGCGATCCTCGACCACCGTCTCATAGACGGGCTTCATGACCGTGTACCGCTCCTCGCGGGTCTGCGTCTCCCAGACGGGCCGCTGCACGGTGTACCGCCGCTCCTGCGTCTGGGTCTCCCAGACGGGCTTCTGCACGGTGTAGGTCTTCGTGTCGTAGACGGTCTCGTACGACACCTTGGTGGCGGTGACCTGCCGCTCGTCGTAGACGGTCTGGTAGTCGAGGCGGTAGGTCTGCGTGGGAACGGCGACGGCCGCCGGGCCGCAGCCGCAATCGGCGCGGGCGGTCCGCATGCCGGAGCCCGACAGGGCCAGCGGCTGCGGGGAGACGACGAGGATGGCGGCGACGATCGCCTGCAGCCGCCGCAGGGTGCTCGAGCGCGAGAAGACGCCGAAGCGAGTCATGGGTACTCTCCTGAAAAGACCCTTCGAGACTAATCCGGTTTACGCGGCCCACAAGCGGCGCGTTGAGGAAAAATCCAGGATTTTCCCCGGAAAAATGCCCCTCCGGCCGGCACGAGCCGCGCAACCGATTCATCTTACGGCTGCGGGAAAGGCCGGTCCGGCCCGCCGCCGTGGCCTGCGCAAGCGGGGCGGTCTGCGGGCCTCACTCGACGCTGTCGAGGAGCCGGCGGCTCTCGGCATCGAGCGCGTCGAACGACGGCACCAGATACCGCACGCCGTCCGTGTCGGTGATGAACACCACGCCGTCGGCCTGGCGGACCACGTCGTCGGCGTGGGCCACCTTGAAGCGATGCGGGCCGCGGTCGGTCTGCACGGACCACTCGGCGGGCTCGCCGTCGGAGATCGTCGCGACCCGCTCGATCACGGGCAGGAACTCGCGCTCCGCGAGCTCGCGCTCGAGGAGCGGCCGCAGCGGTGGACCGATGGCGGCCAAGGCGTCGATCCAGGCGAGCTCGCCCCCGTCGGCAGCCACGATCGCCACGGGCCCATCGGCCGCCGACACGGGAAACGCGCGGAGCACGTCCACCCCCTCGTGCCGCCGGCCGGCCGCGTCGTGGAACACGAGCCGGCCGTGGGCGTGCCGCTCCAGCACCCAGCCGAAGGGCGACTCGGCTCGATGGACGTCGGGGGTTTCATCGCGTGTCATCGGCGTGGGGTCTCGTGGTTCAGGTGGTGGCGGCCGCGGCCTCCTCGGTCGCCTTGAGCTGGGCGCGGTACAGCCGCGCGTAGGCCCCGTCGGCGGCCAGGAGCTCGTCGTGGGTGCCGATCTCGACGATCCGTCCGGCCTCCAGCACCACCAGCCTGTTCGCCCGGCGGAGCGTCGAGAGCCGGTGCGCGATGGCGATCGTCGTGCGGCCGACGACCAGCCGGTCGATCGCGGCCTGGATCACGGCCTCGGTCTCCACGTCCACGGCCGAGGTGGCCTCGTCGAGGACGAGAATCCGCGGATCGACCAGCAGGGCCCGGGCGATCGAGAGCCGCTGCCGCTCGCCGCCGGAGAGCGAGCCGCCCCGCTCGCCGACCCGCGTGTCGTAGGCCAGCGGCTGGGCGAGGATGAAGTCGTGGGCTCCGGCGGCGCGGGCCGCCTCCACGATCCGCTCCCGGGAGGCGTCGGGCCGGCCGTAGGCGATGTTCTCGGCGATCGTGCCGAAGAACAGGAACGGCTCCTGGAGCACGCAGCCGAGGTTGCGGTGGAAGTCGGCGATCGACAGCTCGCGGAGATCGACGCCGTCGATGCGGATGACGCCGCTCGAGGGGTCGTAGAACCGGCAGATGAGGTTGGCGAGCGTGGATTTGCCGGAGCCGCTGGTGCCCACCAGGCCGATCATCTCGCCGGGCTCGATGACCAGGTTCACGCCGTGGAGCACCTCGCGGGCGCCGTAGCGGAAGTGGACGTCCGCGATCTCGATCCGCCCGGCGATCCGGCCCGGCCGCACCGGCCGGGCGGCCTCCGCCACCGTCGGCCGGCAGTCGAGGATCTCGAAGATCCGCTGGGCGCTGGCGGCGGCCCGTTGCGTCGCCGGCACCATGCGGATCATCGACTCGACGCGGCCGTAGAAGCGGGCGATGTAGGCCAGGAACGCGGTCAGCCCGCCGACCGTGACGGAGCCGCCGAACACGAGCCAGGCGCCCGCCGCCCAGACGACGAGCAGCCCGACCTCGCTGAACAGCGCGAACAGCGGCCCGCAGAACGACCAGATCACGTTCACGCGGTCGTTGGCGTCGAGCACCCGATCGTTCGCGGCGGCGAAGCGGTCGACCTCCCGGCCTTCCTGGGCGAAGGCCTTGACCACGCGGATGCCCGGGATCGTGTCCGCCAGCACGCTCGTCATGTCGCCCCAGGCGACGCTGGCCCGGGCGAAGCCCCGCCGCAGTCGCTCGCGGACGGCGTACACCAGCCACACGACCAGCGGGAAGGGGACGAGCGTGAGCAGCGCGAGCGTCGGATTGAGCCACACGAGCACGACGGCGGTGAGCGCCAGGAGCATGACGTTCGAGGCGAAATCGATGAGGTTCACCGAGAGGAACACGTTGATCTTGTCGGTGTCGCTGCCGACCCGGGAGATCAGGTCGCCGGTTCGCTTGCTCTGGAAGAAGTCGAGCGAGAGCGACTGCATGTGTGCGTAGGTGCGGGTCCGCAGGCCGGCGGCGATCCGCTCGCTCACCCAGGCCAGCGTCCAGGTCTGCGCCCAGGAGAGCAGCCAGGCGGCGAGCGCCGCCGCCGTCAGCCCGCCCAGGTACCACCACACGAGCGAGAAGGGCACGGGGGCGCCGTTCTGGCGGGGGATGAGCACCTGATCGACCAGCGGCATCGTCAGGTAGGGCGGCACGAGGGCCGCCGACGTGCTCGCCAGCGAGAGCACGCCGCCGAGGATCGCCATGCCGGCATGGGGTTTCGCAAAGGCGATCACGCGGAGCAACGCCCGCCAGGAGCCGGCGCCGGCCGCGGGCGCGAAGTCGTCGTCGCCGCGGCCGGAGATCGCCGTGGGAGGCTCTTCGGCCGCGGGCTGCTCCGCGGGTGGCAGGCTGCGTGGAACAGGGTCGTCGGCCGACGTCTCGTCCGTTCGCCACTGGGCCGCCCGGGCGTCGAAGGCATCCTCGAGCGCGTGCACGCCCTTCGACCGCGCGGACGTGAACAGCCAACGGGCCACGACGCGGCCCTGCCGGAAGAGCTCGAGCCGGCCCACGGCCGCCCGCATCCGCACGTCGAGGTGCGTGTCGGCGTCGAGCAGCCACGAGCGGGGGCCCGCCTGACGCGGACCGTCGGCCGAGGCCGGCTCGTCGGCGATCACCCGGCGGTCGGTGAGCACGATCCAGCCATCCGTGTAGTGCAGCCGCCCGTCGAGGTCGAAGCGGCAGGTCGCCAGGACGGTTTCCGAGTCGGCGAGCGTCACGCCGGAGGCCCACGGGAGGCCGGTTTCCACGGAGCCCGAGCGGGAGGAGGGAGGGACTGTCATGGGGTCGTGCGCGGCGAAATCCCGGGAAAAAGCCGGCGACGGGCCGGTGCGGGGCACCGGACCGGGCTTTTCGCAAGAAACTTGCTTCACCCTCCGAACATACCTAAGTTAGCGGTCTGTCCGCGCCGGCCGATCCGCCTGCCCGGGTTTGTCGGCCGTGACTTGAAAATTTTCCAGCCCGAAATTTCCATCCGCCCCGGTTCGGCACCCCTGCCTGCCCCCAGAACGATGATCAATGCCCGCGGTTTTTGGCCGCCAGCGGGCTCTGCGGCCCGGCAGACGCCGCGCGGGGATTTCCCTGCGGCCCGGCACGCCGTGTGCAGTGGACGTCGAGTCGTGGAAATAGATTCGCAACCCGTACCCGGGGGCGTAAACTGTTTCCATCGGCCCACGCGGCGGGCCACGAGCGATCGTGGCGGTCGGGTGGTTCGCTGCGGCGGCGGCATCGCGAGGAGCGACCGCCAACGCTGTCGGGATCTTGGTGCCGCGAGGAACGGGTACCGCAAGCGAACGCGCGTCCGTGTGGCGTGCGGCGGTGCAATCCGGCCCCGCGGTGTAGGAACTCATTCCTCCCATGGCCACCTTGGCCGGTCGGTTGTCGGTAACAGGTTTCTCCCTCCTTTCGTCCTTTTGCCCGCTCGCCGGCGTCAGCCTAGCGGGCGGCATCTCTCCCGCGGCCCCGGACTGCCAGCCGCCGCCCTGACGACCGCCTGCCAGGCCAGGTTCGTACGGCTGTCCGCCCCGGCGGACAGGTTTGCCCAGGCGACGCGCCCCGGCATTCCGGAAGTGAACCGTGCGACCTCCCTTCCAGGCCACATCGTCGGGTCGTCCCGCGACTGGAGGAGGCGCACACGCCCAGACCCGCGCAAGCGTCTGCGACGGATCTAACTCGAGAACACCGAATCCTTCCATGGAGATCACGTCACTCAAGGTCCTGCGCGGCCCGAACCAATGGGCCTCGTTTCCCTGCCTCGAAGCCTGGGTCGATCTCGGCCGGCTCGAGGACTTTC
>Ga0315906_10008222_pt1 | contig 12533 bp, 15 predicted proteins | sample LakEriMetagenome_4_FD_203526 | JGI IMG/M metagenome (GOLD analysis project Ga0315906, IMG submission 203526) | Freshwater fungal communities from buoy surface, Lake Erie, Ohio, United States - Buoy 2 MA122 | ecosystem: Environmental > Aquatic > Freshwater > Lake > Lake biofilm | place: USA...
GCTCCCGCGCCGCACAGAGCGGACAGTTGGCTGGCTCGTACGTCGGCAGGTCCAGTGTGATTCCAGCGATGAGCGGAATTGGCTCGCGACCCTCTGCCTCAATTGCGGTGAGTCCCGGTGTGCGACTTGCGACTACGGCGGCGGCGATCGGATGGGCACCAGCTGCATAGAGCGGCGGGAGGAGCGCCTGGAGTGATCCGCCCGTCGTCAGAATGTCGTCAACCAAGAGCACACGAGCCCGTGGCGGAATCTGAAAGCCACGGCGGAATTCACGACGCGTGGCTCCATCCGTTCCGCGCACCTCCTCAGCAAAGAGGCCGCGCACGCCGAGGAGTCGGCCAACCTCGTACGCCAAGAGAACACCGCCAGTGGTTGGCCCTACGACGAGGTCAATGTCGCCACCATGCGCCTGAACCAGTTCGAGGCTCTGCACGGCGAGTGCGTGCGTGATCTCTGCGGCGGCAGAGGGATGCTGCAAGAGCGACCACTTCTCGAGGTACTGGTCGCCATGGCGTCCGCTCTTGAGCAGAAAGTGGCCACGCTGCAGCGCACCGGTGGCGAGTAGGAGGCCTTCGATGCGCTTCGTTGTTGCTGCGCGATCTCGTGGATCGACTGGCGCGGTGGGGTAACCGGAGGGCGGCGTCAGCAGTTCGCGCAGCGGGCGAAGGGGTTCACTCATGGCGAGAGCCTAGCGCGCTCCCGCGCAGAGCGAGGACGCTCGTCTCGCCCCGGGCGGCCACCGCACGCCGCAGCGAATCGCCCACCGCTCCTGGGAGTCGCGGGTCAGCCCAGAGTGCCGTTCCAAGACTCACCGCGCTTGCGCCCGCAGCGAAGGTGTCGAGCGCATCGGCCGGTGAGCCGATCCCTCCCCCGCCGATGATCGGTGCGCCGGCACCACTCGCCGCCTCAGCGATTGCTGCGAGTGCGGCGGGGCGCACCAGCGGCCCTGAGAGTTCACCGATCCCTGCAGCAAGGGCCGGCCCGCGTCGTGCGCGATCAGGGAGAAAGCCGTGCGGCGATCCGCTCACGGAGAGGACATCGATCCCCGCGTCAATTGATTCGCTCGCCAAGCGGCGGAGCTCACTCGCCGCCGACGAGACCTTCGCAATGAGTGGTCGGTCAGTCGCTCCGCGCGCCGTATCAATGAGACGCAGTGCCTCATCCGCCGACGACTCCCATCGGCCACCGTCAAGGCCGTCACACGGAGCGGTGAGATCAATCTCAAGCGCCGCAATGCCGAGCTCGTCGGCGCGCCGCTCCACTCGGGCGATCAGCTGCGCAAGCTCCTTGACCGAGGAAGCGACGAGGGAGAGTGCAACCGCGCATGGCGCAGAGCGCCAACTTGCGCCGTGTCGATCGATCACCTCATCAGCGCCTGGGTTCTCGCGGTTCACCGCATGCATCAGTCCACCCGGTACCTCGACCAGTCGTGGCATCAGGCCGCCAAAGCGTGGTCGCAGCGAGATGCCGCGCACCACAAAGAGGCCAACCTCTCGCAGGTCAATCGCGCCACCAGCCTCGTTACCAAAGCCGAGCGGACCGGCGGCGACGACAATCGGTCGCTCTAGTCGTAGTGGATGCTCGGTACCCAGGGTGACGGCAAGGTCAACGGTGAGCGGGTTGATGCGCTCAATCGCCTGCACCGCAACCTGCGCGGTTCGGCTCGTGCGCGGCGCGGCCGCCTTTGTGCGCTTTCGTGGCGGCACTTATGCACCACCTTTTGATGCGGAGCCGGTTGCGTCTACCGCTGGACCTTCGCGACAGAGGCGCACCTGGCCGGCGCGTGTTGCAACGGTGCAGCCACCGCATGCGCCAATGCCACACCCGATCTCGTGCGCCAGCAGCGCCTGGAGCCATGGGGCACGATCACCAGCGGGCGCGGTGCGTGTGCGCGCGGGCTTGCCACTCGCGGTGGTGCGATCTGCGGTGCGGCGCCGAAGAGCGGCAGATGTCGCCGCTGCTCGAATATCAGCAGCGCCCGCAACGACCGCCTGATCTGCCCACGGAACATACTCGGCGAGCAGGTCGGCGACAGTGCCGCGGTGGCCGATGCTGCCATCGCTCGTGGCGACGACGATCTCCACCACATCGGGGAGCAGGCTGGCTGGCGGCAGGTCAGCCGCCGTCTCCGCCTGCTGGAGCATCGTCACGCTGATCCCTGCACTCGTAGCAGCAATTGCCAGCGCACGTACCCAGGCGAACCCTTCGCCGTCGGCGATCAGCAGTAGTCGCATCGTGGCCTTATTGATGAGGATCGGCTGACCGATCGGTCCGATCAGCTCAATGACTTCGCCAATGCGTAGCCCGGCGAGTGCGTCTTGACCGCCATCGGCTCGTGGCTGCAGTGCAACCTCAACACTGCCGCGAAGCAGGTCAACGCGCGAGACGGGGGCGACGCGTCGCACGCGATAGCCGCCCGACTCTGGGCGTACCAGGTGGAGCGCGTGGCCTGGGCGCAGTGCGGCAATCAGGTTTGGTGCGCGGAACTCAAGCGCAATGCGACCGGGGGCTAGTTCGCCAATCGCGAGGAGTTCACCGGCGACGGGCGTGCTGCCCATCGCGAATCAGACCGACGCGCGGTCGTCCCCGGCCACGCCGAGGCCCGCCACGATCGCACCGGTTGGTCGTGGCGCAAGTCCAGCAGCTGCACGCAGTGCCGCTTCAATTCGATCGTAGAGATCAGCGGCGCCCCAGAGCTCGACCACCTCAGAGATGCTGACGCGATCCATCGAGGCCAAACCCTCGGCATCGGTTGAGCTCATGGTGAAACCACCCTCCTGGTCCAACACGAGCTCTGCGGCATCAGCCGTGCCCGCGAGGATGAGTGGGCCTGCGCTCTGCAGCACGTTGCGGTGCTCGCGCAGATAGCGGCTCAGCCGCTCAGTTGCATGTTCAATTGCCAGGAGTCGCTCGGATCCTGCCGCCTCGGCGGCATCAGCGAAGCGGCGCACCGCATCTTGCGAGATTGCAGGGGCCCCTTCAACGGGGACGACTTCAACCTTTGGCTTTCGTCCGAAGATCATCAGCCCGTGTACTCCAGGTCAGAAGAGAGTCGCTCGCGCAAGAACATGGAGTGATGGCGCTCAAACATCCACTCGCCGGCGCGATGGCCGAGGGCGCGTGAGGATTCGTCGGCCTCCAGCTTGTCCAGGGTGCCGTAGTCGGGGAGATCAAACATGATCACGTTGTCAAAGTCCCAACCGTGCGCAACGTTGTACCAGCCGATGAACTTGATGCCGAACTTCTTCTCGTACTCCTTCACCGTGCGCGGGAAGAGGGTGCGCATGAAAAACTTAAAGAAGGGGTCGCGCCCTCGTCGAATCGAGAAGTAGGTTGCAAGTACTGGCATCAGCGGGATTCTCCCACGCCGCCGCTCCCCTTGTCGCCCTTCGACTCATCCTCCAGCTGCCCGACCGTCTTGGTGGCACTCCGCATCGGGGCACGGCGCCCCTTCCGGTCGGCCGCCACGAGGCGCAGCAGGAAGATCGAGGTCTGCCCCACGAGGAGGAGCAGGATGACCACAAGAAAGAGGAGCCCAATCGCGATCGGAGCGGGCCAGTTCAGCACCGCCGAAAGCGGCGCCAGGATCATCGCGATGACAAGTGCCACCGCCTGAATCCAGAAGCAGCCGAGGCCTGGGCCGCGGTCGGCATCAAGTGGCCCCCCTTTGTATTCGGGCATGGACTCTGGTGCGGGTGTGGTGCTCATGGCCCTATTGTGGCGCAGATTGCGACTTACCTCTGATAGGCGGGGCGACCCTCTAGAACGGTCAGCTGCACCACGCCAGGGAGTTCGCGATCAATCAACGGCGTGTTGATGCTGCGCCCAAGGAGCGTCGCGCGGCTCGGACGCCAGGTCGCGGCGAGATTGATCTGCACGATCGATGCCACAGCACCCGGGGTCACACCCGCTGCGGCGACGCCGAGAAGTCGCGCTGGTCCTGTTGTCAGCGCGGCGGTGATCGTCGCGAGTGAGAGCTCTCCAGCGCGAGAGGCAGCAAGCGCAACGCTGAGGCTCGTCTCGATCCCGGCGATCCCATTAGCGGCGAGTCCGAACTCCACCTCTTTCTTCTCGCGTGAGTGCGGCGCATGATCAGTGCCAATCGCTAGTGCGGTGCCGTTGCGCAACGCCTCACGACAGGCGGCCGCATCACCAGCGGCACGCAGTGGCGGACAGACACGCAGATTTGAGTCAAACGCATCAGCGGTTGGGGCGAGGCGTTCGTCACCGAGCGCAACCTCCCATGCCCAACGTCGGTCACCGGCAATCCACGCATCGGTCAGGGCGATGTGGTGCGGCGTGACATCACAGGTGAGCGGCAGCCCCTCGCCCTGTGCAGAACGTACCGCCGAGAGTGCCGCTGCTGTTGAGAGGTGTGTCAGGTGTAGACGCGCTGTTGGCGCAGATGAAACAACGTCACGCAACACGGCGATGGCGCTCTCCACGGCACGCAGCTCTCCGGCCGCGGGCCAGGGTCGCAGGCCGAGTCGCGAGGCGACGAGTCCGTCGGCGGCCTCACCGCCAGCCGTGAGTGTCGGCTCTTCGCAATGCTCGATCAGTGGAATCCCCGCAGCAGCGGCGGCGAGCAGTGCAGCGCGGAAGATGGCGCGATCGGCGATCGGGCTCCCATCGTCTGAGATGGCAACGGCTCCCGCCTTGACTAGCGCTGCAATGTCACTCACCTGCGCGCCGGCGCGACCAACGGTGGCGGCGGCGATGGGAAGAAGTCGCACGCCATGGCGCTCGCCCGCGATCGCTGCTTGAAGCGTCTCCACGTTGTCGGCGGCGGGCTCCGTGTTGGGCATCAGTGCGACGGTGCCGTACCCACCGTGTGCCGCCGCACGTGTGCCGCTCTCGACCTCTTCCGAGGCGTTCGCCCCAGGCTGCCGAAAGTGCGCATGCAGGTCGATCAGTGCTGGCAAGAGTGCAACAGTTGGATCGCCAGGACCAGGGTTTGCACCCGCCGCCCAGCAGGCGCGCGCCGCCACTTCACCATCGCGCCAGGTCACCGATGCGATCTTGCCCGCAACGATGCTGACATCGGCAGCACCAGCGAGCCCAGCGACGGGATCAACAACCCAGTGATCAGCGAAGTTCGTGGTCAGCAGATCCGTCATGCGCGCGCCTCAGCAACAACCTGCTGCAGAACGGCCATGCGCATCGGGATCCCCGCGCGCACCTGCTCGAGTGCGAGGCTGCGCGGGCCGTCGGCAACGTCGGGGTCGATCTCGACTCCTTCGTTCATTGGCCCAGGGTGCAGCACCAGCGCGCGTGGTGCGAGTGCCGTAAGTCGCGCCTCGGTTAGTCCCCACGCTGCTCGATACGCCTCGAGCGAATCAAGCTCACCAGGGGTGAGTCGTTCGCGTTGAATGCGCAGCGCCATCACCGCATCGGCGTCACTCAACGCCTCGTCGATGCTCCCTACCAGCTGCACGCTCCCTGGCGTGTCGCCGAACGACGCCGCATGTTCGGCAAATCCGGTGGTGAGCGATGCAGGCCCAGTTAACACCACCGTTGCACCAGCGGTTGTGAGCGTATGCAGGTTGGAGCGCACGACGCGGCTATGCAGCAGGTCACCAACGATGGCAATGCGTCGACCGGCGAGTGATCCGCCGCTGTCGCCCAGGTGCCGAGAGAGCACAGAGAGGTCGAGGAGTGCCTGCGTTGGATGCGCATGCCAACCGTCGCCCGCATTGACGATGCTCCCACCAAAGTGATGCGCGGCGAGCCATGGCGCACCAGCGCGCTCATGGCGCAACACAATCACCTGGGTGCGCAACGCCTCAAGGGTGCGGACGGTATCGATCAGCGACTCCCCCTTCCCCACGGATGAGGTGGCGACGTTGAAGGTGGTGACGCGTGCACCGAGTGCAGCGGCGGCAGCTTCAAACGAGATGCGCGTGCGGGTGGAGGGCTCGTAGAAGAGGGTGGTGACGCCAACGCCGCGAAGTGCATCGCTGCCGCCAGCAGGAGAGTCGAGAAGCTGCTGCATCTCGCCTGCGCTAGCAAGCAGCTTCTGGAGTGAACGCCAATCGAGACCCGCAACGTCAAGGAGATGGCGGCGGCTGCGCTCCTCTGCGGGGGCGGCCTGGGTGACCATCGTCAACCCTCCGTGTGCCGACTCAGCCTTTCGCCTTGGCGGCAGCTTCGTTCGCGGCAAGATGCTCGGCGAGCAGCTCCACCTTAACGAGGTCTTCGCCGTCAATCTCCTTTACGCAGACGCGCACAACCTCTTCGCTGGTCGTTGGAATGTTCTTGCCAACATGATCGGCACGAATTGGCAGCTCGCGATGGCCGCGATCAATCAGTGCGACGAGGCGGATCGCCTTCGGTCGGCCGTAGTCAATGAGCGCATCGAGGCCAGCACGAATCGTGCGACCCGTATAGAGCACGTCGTCCACCAAGATCACCGTCTTGCCGGTGATGTCGCCAGGGATTGAGGTGCCACGGTGCACTGGGGCAACGGCGATCGTTGAAAGATCGTCGCGATAGAAGCTGATGTCGAGGGTGCCTGACTCAACGGTGACGCCTTCGTGCTCTTTGATCGCCTCAACGATCACCTTGGCAAGCGGGACGCCGCGGCGCTGAATGCCAACGACGACGAGACCTTCGGTCCCCTCTTTCTCAATGATTTCATGCGAGATGCGGGTCAGTGCCCTGCGGATCTCTTCGGCGTTCATCACCTGTCGTGCCATGGTTCACTCCTTTGCCCCGCCGGCCGATCTCTGCCGACCACGTTGCGGGTGCTGCGGAACGATAGCAGGGCGGCTAGGCGAGGGCGCGGCGCAGTTCCGCAACCGCCTCCTCAGGAGAGATCGGCACCACGGGGATGCCTGAGGCGAGTTCCAGCCCGCCGATCGGGCGCAGGCGCGGGTGGAGCTCCCAGTGCCAGTGGTAGGTGCCGTCAACGCGCTCGCGCAGCGGCGCGGTGTGCAGCATGAGGTTGTACGGCGGCATGCCGATTGCCCGCAGCGCTCGGACGGCAGTCTGCAGGGTGCTGGCGAATCCAGTGATCGTCGCCGCGTCGGTGTCGGCAAAGTCGGCGCCATGTCCGTTTGGAATGATCCAGGTCTCGAAGGCGGATCGGCTCGCAAATGGCGCAATCACCAAGCCGAACGGATCGCGGTGGAGCATGCGTCGCCCCCCGTGCGACTCATCCGCAACCAGGTGGCAGTAGGCGCAGCCGCCGGCGCGAATTGAGAGGCGGGCTGCGCCACCAATCTCTTCGGCGAGTCGGTGCGGCACCTGCGGTAGATCGTAGGCTTCGAAGCAGAGGTGGTCGGTCATGGCACCGGCCTGCCCACCAGCGTTGCGCACATATTGAATGTAGGCGGTCGCCCCAAGATCGCGTGCGCTACGCAGGTGATCACGGATCGCCATCAGAAAATTCGCGACAACAGCCACGGGAACCTCGTCGAGCTCACCATGCTCGCGACCTGGTGCAATCAGTGTTGACCAGGATCCGGCGCGATCAACGTCGCTCAGCGTGAGAAAGCCAGACTCCCCCGCCGCCGCATCCATACGCGTACCAACAGAGTGAAATGCGCCCTGACGTAGCACACGTCGCGTGACCGTCGACGCATCCGCCTGCGCGCAGTTAGCGCACTCTTCGTCGCGGGCTCCGGACTTGCGCTCCTCGTGGAACCGCTGCGGCTGGAACTCGCGGTCCACCACGGTTGCCGACCACCAGCCGGTGATCTCATCGCGACGCAGCTCCCAGATCCCACCGCTCATCGTGAACCCCCGGCAGTTGCAGGAACTGCGCTGTTCACATGAACGCTAGCGCTCGTGCCGTACGCGGCAAGTTCGCTCTCGTACGCCGCGGCAACGAGATCCGCCACGCGCTGCAGACCAGGGGCGGTGGCACCGATCGCGTCGCGCTCTCCGCGTGCGGTGGCCGCCCAATCTTGCTCCAGAGCGATCGAGGTAGAGACGACGCCGGCGTGGCCACACGGATTAATCAGATCAAATGGCGCAAGGTCCCGCCCAACATTCAGGGCAAGTCCGTGCCAGGCAACACCGCGCTCCACGCGTACGCCAACGGCACCAATCTTGCGATCCCCGACCCAACAGCCGGGTGCACCATCACGCCGCTCCGCTGCAATACCAGACGCCGCACACGCGGCAATCAGTGCCGCCTCGAGTGCACGAATGTGCGAACGCAGCGAGATGCCGTTCTCGCGCAGTGCCACGATCGGATACATCACGAGGTGCCCAGGGCCGTGGTAGGTCACCTCGCCGCCGCGCTCCACGTGTCGCACGGCGATGCCGCGCGCGGCATAGTCCGACTCGGCGAGCAGTAGATGACTCGGATCGGCGTTACGCCCAAGGGTCATCACGGGATCGTGCTCCAACGTCAGTAGGGTGTCGCGACCGCGACCCGCGGCACGCTCAGCCAGCAGCGCTCGCTGTAGGGCGTGCGCCTCGTCGTAGCCAATTCTCCCGAGCCAGCGGTGCTCAAACTCCATGCCCAGAGCGTAGCCTCCCGCGCTCCCCATGCGCTATCCTCACCCCCCACGCGGGAGTAGCTCAGTTGGTAGAGCGTCTGCTTCCCAAGCAGAAGGTCGCGAGTTCGAACCTCGTCTCCCGCTCCAGCCCCACCGTAAACACGCCGATACACCTATGATCCCGCAATGGTGAAAGACGGGCGCAAACATCTGACGACCGACGCCCCAGCCACCCTTGCGGTGCATGCGGGCGAGGCCCCCGATCCCACGACGCGAGCGCACAACCTCCCGATCTTCCAAACGGCAACCTTTAGCTTTGAGACTGCCGACGAGAAAGAGGCGGCCGTTGATGCGGCGGCGGAGTTCACGCCGCAGGCCTACTTCTATACGCGCGTGGGCAATCCAACCACCGACGCCCTCGAGGCGAAGATCGCCGCACTTGAAGGCGCGGAGGCCGCGCTCGCATCTTCCGCTGGCATGTCGTCGGTCTCGGCCTCCTTGTTCGCGCACCTTAAGGCTGGGGATCACCTGATCGTTGCGGATGACCTCTTCATCGGAACCCAGATGTTGTTTGAGGGCGACTTCCCCAAGCGCAATATTGAGGTGACCTCGCTCCCCATCACCGATCTTGCCGGCGTGAAGGCTGCAATCAAGCCAAACACTCGCGTGATCTTCGCTGAGCTCTTGTCGAATCCGTGGAACCGGGTAACTGATATCCCGGCACTCGCAAAGTTGGCACATGACGCGAAGGCAATCCTCATTATTGACAACACCTTCATCAGCCCCGCGGCAGTGCGCCCGCTCTCAATGGGTGCCGATCTCGTCTTGCACGCCAGCACAAAATGGATCTCAGGTCACGGCGATGCACTGGGTGGTGTCATCTCTGGTTCGGCGGCTCTCATCAATCCGATTCGTCGTCTCACCGACTGGTACGGCGGAACGGCAAGCCCATTCAACTCGTGGCTGATCGCTCGCGGTACGCGCACCCTCCCACTACGCGTGGAGCGCGCAACGGAGAATGCAAACAAGGTCGCTGCCTTCCTTGAGAAGCACGAGAAGGTGGAGTGGGTTCGCCACCCGAGCCTCGCCTCACACCCAGACCGCGCCGTTGCAGAGAAACTCCTCAAGGGCAACTGGGGCGGCATGCTCGCCTTCAAGCCACGTGGTGTAAACGGTGACGACCTTGGCGCTATGCGCGCCTTTTCCGACAACCTCAAGATGTGTGCAATTGCCGTAAGCCTCGGCGAGGTCGACACACTCGTCTACCCGATGCCGAAGCGCGGCGGGATCTTCCGCATCAGCATCGGTATTGAGGCGGCAGACGACATCATCGCCGACTTTAGCCAGGCGCTCGACCACGTCCGCTGAGGTCAGCACCGAGACGCTCGTCCTCACGTGGGAGGAGCTGAACGGACATGTCGAAGCGCTCGCACTGCAGATTCAAGCTCTACCTTCAGAGCATCGCCCTGATGCCATCCTTGCCATCAGTCGCGGTGGCCTCGTGCCTGGAGCGATGCTCGCCTATCGACTCGGTATTCGCGATCTCCTGATCGCTGTCGCTGAACACTACGACGCCGCCGGCCGTCGCCCAGCGCCGACCATTACGCGCATGCCGTCCGACGAATCTCTCAAGGGACGCTCGATCCTGATTGTGGATGAGGTTTGGGAGAGTGGCCGCACGCTCGCACTCGTGGCAGAGCGATCGCGTGCCGCCGGCGCAAATGTGCGCACCGCCGTGGTTCATCACAAGCCTGGCAAGAGCGAGGTTCCCGGTGCCCCCGACTTTTCCGCTGCGCTGGCCGACGGCTGGATCACCTATCCGTATAAGGGGGGCGAGTGAGCTACATGTTGGACGAGCCGATCAAAGAGACGCGCGGGACCGCACAGATAGCCGCAACAATCAGCAATAGCCTGCTCGGAGTGGCGCTGATTGCCGCCGGAGTCGTTGGACTTGTCGCGATCGCCGTTGTCGCCCTCGATATTGCCGATCAGACCTGGGTCTCACTTGGCGCACAAATCACCGCCGAACTCGGGGCAGATGTTGTCGCCCTCTTTGAAACGTTTCAGATTGATGTCGCTGTGATCCTCGCCGCGCTTGCTGAACAGAACAACCTCCCAGAGTTCGGTGCATGGGTACGACAGATCCTGGCTGTTCTGATGGTTGCCGCGGTGGCTCTTGGTCTGGCTGGGGCCGCGCCGATCTGGGTTGCACACGCACTCTGGTCGCGACAGTCAAGCCGTGCGGTGCTCCTCTTCGGCGTGCTCCTCAGCGTCATCGGCGCGTTCGGTCTTCTCGTGACCGGCGCTCCACAGATCATCTGGGGGCTGGTGCTGGCCAATGGTCTGCTCACCGTGGTGGCAGGCGGAACGGCTCGCCCTTCGGCTTAGGCGCCGAATCCGCGCAGGCGTAGTGCGAGGCGCACGAGCGGCCCACGGATTGGATCAAGATCCACATCGAGCGCACCGGGGTAGACCACTGGAGCTCCGCCCCAACCAGCCTTGAAGTGCGCGATGCCTGAAGTTGAGATCCCCCACATGTCGTACGTGGCGCTCCCTCGCGCCACGGCACGCTCCATTGCGGTGACCTTGAGCGCATAGGGCGCGCGGAGCTCGTTGCCTGAATTTGTTGCGCCACCGAAGAGCTCAGTCGTTGTTGTTGGCGTGGTGATGACAAGAAGGGCACCGAGCGTCTCGCCCGACGGTGATTCGGCGATGAGGATCTCCGCTTCGCCGCTGAAGGCGTTGATGATGTGCGCAAATGCGGCACTGCTGCGCGTCTTCACCCCCGTGCGCCCCGAGATTGAGGTCATTGCGGTGTAGAGCGCATTGGCACCGTCGGCGCCAACGGCGCGCACGGTCACGCCCGACTCCGTGGCATGTCGCGCGTACTGTCGCCACTTGCTGCGCCAGGCGGCACGAACGGTCTCCATTCCAGCGGTGAGATCAATACGTCGACTGGTCGATGGCTGTACCGGTCGCGCACGATGCAGCGTGATGCGCGACGTGGTCGCAGCGGTCAACCATGGCGCACGGAGGTCGGCGCTCAGCCCATCGGCAGGGTTGACCTGGTCGGCCTCATCGGGGAGCGGAACGCTCTCGCCCGGCTCAAGGCGCGCCAGCGTGACGCCGTCACTGCGAAGTTCGGAGAGTCCGCGCAGGAGTTCGGCGCGCAACGTTGCGGCCTGCTCCGCATGCGCCGCCACAACAATCGGTCCACGCGGCGCGTAGGCGATGCGGCCGAGTCCGGCGGGGAGCCGCCGAATCAGGAACTGCGCACCCGCCCATGCAGCGCCGTCCTGCGCCACGAGGCGCACTGACTCCCAGCCGGTGAGCGATTTGGATGCAGCCCACGCTGGCTGCTGCACAAAGGGGAGGTCGGAAAGTTCACCCGCAGCGGCGGCGGCGCGCAGGCGTGCCCCCCAGGCGCTCGACTCTTCTCGGACAACAGGACTCATGCGCGTAGGGTACGCGCCCCGCTACCCTTGCGCCTATGCCTGCAGATCAGACCCTCCCGCCGTACGTGCTCAACCCCGATGGGGTCGTCTTCGATTTGGATGGCGTGCTCTGCGACACCGAGCCGCTCTGGGCTGAGGCGCGCTTCGCCATCGCCGACGAAGTTGACGGTCGCCTAGTCGAAGAAAACTTCCACCGCTTCTACGGCGCGAACACCCAGCAATGGGGCAGCGCCATGGCCGAGATCCTTGGCCACCCAGATGCCAACGAGATTGCGACGCGCACCATCAACCATCTCGAGTCGCTCTATCGCTCCGGGCGCGTGCAGGTGATTCCCGCCGGAGTTGCCGCCGTTCGCCGCGCCGCAGCGCGCGGACCCGTTGCGATCGCGTCGGGGAGCCCGCGCAGCATCATCGCCACGCTGATTGAAATCTTGGGGCTCGCCGACGTCGTGCAGACCTACGTGAGCTGCGACGAGGTCGCAGGCGGCAAGCCGCTCCCCGATGTGTACCTCGAGGCGTGCCGCCGCATCAACATTGCGCCGGAGCGCTCGCTCGCCATCGAAGACTCGCTGGCTGGCGCGCGCGCCGGTAAGGCCGCAGGAATGAGTGTCGTCGTCGTGCCGCTCCCGGG
>Ga0315906_10008227_pt1 | contig 12525 bp, 8 predicted proteins | sample LakEriMetagenome_4_FD_203526 | JGI IMG/M metagenome (GOLD analysis project Ga0315906, IMG submission 203526) | Freshwater fungal communities from buoy surface, Lake Erie, Ohio, United States - Buoy 2 MA122 | ecosystem: Environmental > Aquatic > Freshwater > Lake > Lake biofilm | place: USA: Lake...
ACCGAAGCACACGACGCAACTCCAAATCAGCCAACCCTAAACAAGCATCAATATCATTAGGACCATAATCAGCATCCAAATCCTCATCAATAACAGGAATACCATCAAACAATTCCAAAATATTTAACACTTTATGGCGAGCCTTACTAAGGTCAAGCCATTCCTTATCCAGCGTCATACTAACCTCCACTTGTCGTTGTCTAATATAACAGGTTATTGCACCTAAATAAAAAAAATACTTAGGCAGGCAGAGCACGAAGCCCTGCCTGCCAAGGAAACACTAACAATTAGGACAAAAACCTAAACGAGTGTTATAAAACAGATTACACTTAGAACAAGGAGCCTGATACTTATAAAACTTATAAGCATCAAGTTCAGCCAAATCCTCAGACATATCCAACAGTTGAAACTTCCTATCTGCTGGACTATAACCTGCATACCTATCATCATCCTGAATAGTGGAACGACCAACCATCTCAGCATCTACAGGCTCAGGCTCATAGATACTCTTAACCACCTGGTCTTCCCAACAATCATCACATTTGTCCCACTCGAAGCAGAACTCCGAGTGGGCAATGTCCTCAACGAGGTCAAGAAACATAACTATTCAAGACCTACAACAGGAGCAACATCAGCAGTAACCAATTGGGAATAATTAATCCAATCATTACCAACCTTGAAACTATTATCAAAGTAACTAATGTTAATCAAATCAACAACATGGTTACCTTGAGAATCAAGTTCAAACCAACCTGATTCAATATAGTGGGTAAATTTAGCAACCATTTCTTGGTCACTTGTCTGTAACCTCTTGTACTTAGTCACCAATTGTGGGCGACCAACTTTATCCCAACGTTGAATCCAAGTTGGAACACTAAGAACCAACTTATTAGTACCCTTAGTAGTCTTATCGAAGGATACTTGTGCTTTACCATCAGGAATCGAAGGTATTCTATCTGTACTCATGCTATTACTTCCTTTTCTCTACTGAATCGGTAGTGATTCGTAGTCGAGCACTACCGAGTATCCACTAAACCATTTAGTAGATAGAAGATTTAGAAGATAAACAAACTCAACTAAACCTACAAGCCAACCCACTACCGTGTGGCTGCCGCATGTCAAGCAATGCAGAGAAGTCGCGTGCCCCTCTTAGAGCGTAGCGAGGGGCACGCCTGAACAAGTTGATTGACATGTTCATTTACGGCAGCCATATGGTAGGCTCTTGCGGCAATGCCGACGAAGACACAAAGTACAATGTCCCCCTGTAACAAACAAGGCAGACTGTGGTCCGTCTGGGGACTTGTTAGACGGTACAGGAACCCAGGGTTATTAAACTACAAGTCAGAGTACAGTATGTATCACCTACATTATTTTTTTGTTACAGGTACATTTGCCTACTGGTTTGTAACAGTTTGGTAACGATTTGGCTGTTTTTATAACAATTTGGTGTAAAGTTGTCCGCTTTTGTATTTTGGACGGATTAGTATATAGTGAGGGGCATATTTTAATGCCCCTCCAGTATACTGTTTAAAACCCCTTTAGGGGGTTTTATTGTAACTGTTTAACTGTTACAGATACCCAGTATTAGGTTGTTACGTTGGGGGATGTTTAAGGGGTTTCTTGATGGCTAAGTTTCAGGCTAAGTCTGCTAATGTGAAGGCTATTGAGACTGCTGATGCTAAGCGTTTGGTGCTGGAATATGTGGGTTCTGGTATTGGGGTTAATCAGGCTATGTCGATGGTTAATCGGCAGGCTGGTACTTTGAGGCAGTGGTTGAATCGTGACCCTGTGTTTGCTCGTAATCTTGAGGATGCTAGGCAGCAGGGTGCTAGTAGGGAACTTGATGGGGATAAGTATGATATTGAGTTTGCTGAGTTTTCTAAAAAATTTTTAAACAGTTCTATATTCCCCCATCAACAGAATTGGATTGATGTGTTGGAGGGACGCGACCCTTCTTGGTTGCATCCGAGCATGGTGTATGAGCCTGCTGACCCTACTAGGTTGTTGATTAATGTGCCTCCTGAGCATGCTAAGTCAACCACTATTACTGTGAATTATTCTACTTATAAAGTTTGTATGGACCCTGACAATACTAGGATTATTGTTATTTCTAAAACTCTGACTAAGGCTCAGGAGTTTGTTTATTCTATTAAGCAACGTTTAACTCATCCTATGTGGGCTAAGTTGCAGGCTACCTATGCCCCTCCTGGTGGGTGGCGTGAGGATGCTGATTCTTGGAAAGCCAACGCTATTACCTTGTCTCGTACTTCTACTGAGAAGGACCCTACGATTCAGGCTTTGGGTATTGGTGGTCAAGTGTATGGTGCTCGTGCTAACTTGATTATTTTGGATGATTGTGTGACTGGTGCTAATGCCCATGAGTGGGAGAAGCAACTGGAATGGATTCAGAAGGAAGTTGTTACTCGTCTTGATGACGAGGGTATTTTGTTAATTGTGGGTACTAGGTTTGCTGCCACAGATTTGTATAGGGAGATTCGTAACCCTAAACATTGGTCTAATGGTAAGTCACCTTTCACTTATTTTTCAATGCCAGCAGTTTTAGAAACCGCGGAGAACCCAAAGGATTGGGTTACTTTGTGGGCTAAGACTGACCAGAAGTCAGGTACTAAAAAGGAACCTGATGCTGATGGTTTGTATTCTAAGTGGGACGGTCCTGCCCTGTATCGTCGTCGTGGTGAAGTAACTCCGACTACATGGGCTTTGGTTTACCAGCAACAAGATGTTCAGGAAGATTCTATTTTCCGTCCTGTTCTTGTTCAGGGTTCTGTTAATGGTGCACGTAAGGCTGGTCCTTTAAGGTTTGGTGCTGTTGGGCATCCACCTAAATCTGATTTTTATACCATTATGGGTATTGACCCAGCAATGTCTGGTAAGACTGCTGCTGTGATGATGGCTTTTGATAGAAGAACACAAGTGCGTCACATACTTGATGTTTACAATATGGAAGACCCTAATCCTCAAAAAATTCGTGCTTTGATGGAAGATTGGGTTAACAAGTATTCTCCTAACGAGTTACGTGTTGAAATTAACGCACATCAGAAAGCGTATGCTTTGGATGAAGAGTTAAACCAGTGGCTTGCTTCTAGAGGTATCCAGTTCCGTTCTCATTTCACTGGTAAAAATAAATGGGATATTGATTTTGGTGTGGCTTCTATGGCTGCACTTTTTGGCACTGAACGTGATGGCAAGTATCAGGATGATGCTTTAATTGAACTTCCTTCTTCTGAAGGAAATGAGCATGTTAAGTCTTTAATTAATCAACTTATTACATGGGCACCTGGTGTTAAGAAAACACAGGCTACTGATTGTGTGATGGCTTTATGGTTTTGTGAGATTAGAGTTAAAGAATTAATTCAGCAAATGGGGTTTGCACAATCTCATAACTACAACAAATATGCAACTAGGGCTGGTATCCGCCAGCGTGGTGTTGTTAACTTAGATGAACTAGCAGCAGCAACATACGCTGACTTATACCAATAGGAGTTTGAATGGCACTTGAAGTGCGACAAATCGCTGACAAGGTTGAGGCTTTAAAACGTCGCAACGCTGACCGTGACACACGTATGGCAAATGTTTTGTCTGTAAGACGTGGACAAATATCTAACGTGTACCCTGACTTTTTCCCTGAAGGCATGACCCAACCAATGATTGCTAACTTCATTGATGTTGCGGCAAGAGATTTAGCAGAAGTGCTTGCACCTCTACCAAGTTTTAATTGCACAACCTTCAATGTAACTTCTGACCGTGCTAAAGCACAGGCAGAGAAGCGAAGCATGATTGTGAACTACTATGCTCACTCTTCACGCTTACAAACGCAAATGTATACTGGGGCTGATTGGTACCTCACATATGGTTTTTTACCAATAGTTGTTGAAATAGATGTTGAAAGTAATCAGCCTCGTATACGTTTAGATAATCCTCTTGGTGCATACCCAGAGTTTGACCGCTTTAATCGTTTAGTTTCTTACACTCGTAGATATTATAAAACTCTTGCAGAGTTAATTGTTGAATTTCCAGAATACGAATCACAACTTGTTGGACCTAACGGTAGAGACAATGTTGATTTATATGCCATGGTTGAAATGGTTAAGTATGAGGATGCTGAACAAATCCTTTTGTTTGTTCCACAAAAAAGTAATCTTGTTTTAAAACGTACACCTAATCCAATTGGTGAGATGATGGTACGTGTTGCACGTCGCCCAAGCATTGATGATGACATGCGTGGACAATTTGATGACGTGGTGTGGGTTCAACTCGCACGTGCACGTTTCTCCTTGCTTGCACTTGAAGCAGCAGAGAAATCCGTTCAGGCTCCGTTGGCATTGCCTAATGATGTTCAAGAATTAGCATTCGGACCAGATGCTGTGTTGAGAAGTCAAAACCCTCAGCAAATCCGAAGAGTCGGTTTAGAGTTACCGAATGCAGCATTTACTGAACAAGCAGTGTTGCAACAGGAAATGCGTCTGGGTGCCCGATATCCAGAAGGTAGAACTGGCAACATTGATGCCAGCATTATCACTGGTCAAGGTGTCCAGGCGTTATTAGGTGCATTTGATTCACAAATCAAAGCAGGACAACAAGTAATAGCACAAACCTTTGAAGATGTTTTAAGTCTATGCATGCGTATAGATGAAAAAATATTCCCAATGGATAAAACAGTTCGTGGTGTAAATGACGGTGCACCATACGAACTTAAATACAATCCAGCAAAAGACATTAAAGGTGACTACACTGTTGAAGTTCGTTACGGACTGATGGCAGGTCTTGACCCATCACGTGCACTTATCTTCTCACTACAAGCAATGGGTGGGGATTTAGTATCACGCGAATTTGTTATGAGTGAACTACCTTGGGCATTGAATGTTTCTAAAGAACAAGAACGCATTGATGTTCAACGTATGAGAGATAACTTAAACAAAGCAATCGAATCAAGTGCAGCAGCATTACCTGAAATGATTGCAACTGGACAAAGTCCTGCAAAACTTATTTTACAATTATCTGAAATAATAACTGCAAGACAAAATGGAACTTCAATTGAAGAGGCAGCAAAGAAAGTATTTGCTGAACCTGAACCTACTCCAGTTGAGGGGTTACCACAGCAGGTTGTAGCACAACCGTCCCCTACGAGTGCTCCCGCTCCCTCAACTGGAGCCACTCCACCACAAGCACCAAACATAGCACAAATACTAGGACAGATAGCGGGATAAAATGACAAAACGTACACAACCTGATTACGTGAAAAAGTTTCAGGATGCGTTAAACGATTTTGTTCAAGACTTGCATCCGATGGGTGGAATGCTAACAGGTGCAATAACCATTGTTGAAATGATTGATTCCAATGGTAAATACTTTTTACACGTACTAGATGACAACAAATCTCCTAACTGGAAATTACAGGGAATGATTACAGAAGCAGGGCGTTTGTTGGATGAAAAATTTAACACATTTGATGAAGATGAGGATTAATGGCTGAGCAAGTATCAGGACCAAGTAAGTTCGCTAAACGAACTGACATGAACACTTCCAAACAACCAGTACGTTATATGTCTGGTGGTTCTTACGGTGAAGGTCAAGCATTGTTGCAACAACAACAAGGTGCAGATATGGCTGGTAAACCAACTGCTGCAAGAATACCAACTGCTGCTGATGTTCAAAAAGCAATGATGGGTAAACTTACTCCTTTAACAGCGATGACTGAACGACCATCAGAACCAACAACACAAGGTTCAAGAGTTGGTCTTGGTACAGACTTTAGTTCATTAGATTTACCTACGCCACAAAATCCAACAATTGAACAAGTACTAGCAGAGGTTATGCAGTTTGACCCTTCAGGTGAAACAGCAGCAGCATACAACACAATTATCGGAGCATAATGGACCAGATTGTATGGAAGACTGCACCTAATCTGGCAACTGCTGCCTATAAAGCAAACTTAAGTAAATCTTCTAAAAACAGTATTGAGTCATACACTTATTTGTTTGACAAGCATCGTGAACTGTTAAACATGGATGATAAAGATAATGCCAAGTTAACCTATGATGCTTTAGACCCAGAGATTCAAAAAGCGTTAGAAAGTTTATTTGGTAAATCAGATTACAATAATCAACCAAGTAACTGGAGTTTAGCAAGTGCTGCTTTTAATTTTATAAAATCACCTTTTGTTGGTGCTTTTAACGTAGCCAAAACATACGGTGATGTTATTAACATGCCAGGACGTACTGCACAATTAGCAGCACAAGGTCCTGATTTGAGTAATAAGATTTGGCAAGACGGTTGGGATGGTGCCAACATGTTTGACCAAAAACAAATTGAAACATTAGACGCAACTTATGGTGCAACAGTTGGTACTGTTGCTAGAGGACTAGCCCAAGGTAAAACACCTGGCGAAATAATTGCTAACCAAGGTTTAGATAGTGAAGAATTAAGAAGTATTGTTGATTTAGTTTTCAATCAACCAGATACTTTCAGACCAATACTTGACCAATATAAAAGAGCACAACTAAGCCCAGGTCGTACCACAGCAAGAAACGTTTTAGGTAATAGACAAACAGATAATCCTTTTTACAAACTTGCATTTAACACATTATCTGGTGTATTAGATTTACAGTACCAAATAATGATTGACCCTTTAACATATGTTACTTTTGGTTTAGGACCAATTGCACGTTTAGGTTTAACAAGAGCATCTAAATTAGCGAACTTAGCCAAACTTGGTGCTGATGGTATTGATATTGCTTTTGAAAAATTTCCTGAAGTAGTCCAAGCATGGGACAACCTTGGACCTAAAGTTCAAAGATACGCTGAAGCAAAAGGTAACCCTGTTGCCCAAAAGAGTATTAAAGATGAGATTTTAAAGATAACTCAAGGTACACAATTTGATACCGATGAAGCACTATCTTTACTAGCAGCCAATAAAGTATTTGATGCTAAATCAGCAAGAGAATATTTTAGTAAAATGGATGACTTTGCTTTATTCTTTGGTGGAAGAACACACTCAACTCAAAGATTCGTAGGCAACCACGTTTTACATGCAAGTAAAACACGTGCAATTAAAAAAGAAATAACAGAAAAAGTATCAAACTTTTGGCAAGCAGCAACTAAAAGTGCATTAACTCCATCAGAACAAAAACTTTTTACTGAAGATTTTCTTAAGACTACCCTTCTAATGGGTGAAGAAACAGCACTTGGTTCAACAAAGAACTTAGAAACATTTGCTAACGCACCATCTGTACGTATTGCCAGAGAAAGCCTTAAAGGTGTTAATGGTTTATTAAACAAACTACGTATTCATCCTGGTAACAGAACAATAAATATTGTTAATAACGTAGTTGAAGAAACAGAAACTGGTGCAAAAGCGTTAACCAGTGGTGTTGATAACACACTTGATGTTGTTGAAAGTACTGCAGGGTTAGTAATGAGTAAACCTTTAGCACAATTGTATACTCAAATGTTCAGAAACCTTGAAACACCTGGAGATAGAGTTCTAGCATTACGTGGACTTTACTCATTTATCATGCATCGCATGGGTGTAAGTGCTATGCCTGGTGGCGAAGAGTTCATGAAAAGGATTCTTAACGAACAATTTGGTAACGCACCTGGTTTCTTATCACAAGTTGAAAGTTTTATTGGTAAAGAGTTTGTTGATGCAGGTGTTGTTAGTGCTAAACAAAGAGTATTATCTGGTGGACCAGAAGCATTAGACGAAAATCTACCTGTTCGTCAAATAACTTCAGGTGCAATACACGCTTATAACGAAACACCATATATTGGTCAACTACCTTGGCAAGAAATTGCACAATTTACTTCAGATGCTTTGTTTAAAGTCCATGGTGGTAGCAAATATGAAATGCTTAAACGTGTTGGTGCAATAACTAACAGTAAAACAATCCAAGGATTAAACGATAACTGGACATTCTTTACACTTGCACCAAAACTTGGTATAAAATCAGCCATCGATGAACAAATGTTCTTCATGCTTTATGCACCAAAGGAAGCATTATATAATTATTTATCAGGTGTAGGTCGTTTTGGTGCAACAGCAGCAGGTGTGATGCTTGGTGGACCAGTAAAATCTATAGCCTGGTTAAGAAACAAACTTAGAAACTATTCTGGTGCAATAACTGATGAAGTTAGAGCACAAATAGTTGCACGTGATTTATCTCAAGTAGAAAAAATAGGGTTCTTGGCTGACGAATCTATTCGTGCAGTTGATGAGAAAACTAAAATTAAGATAGTAACAGCACAGCAAAGAGAAGATATGCACGATTTGCTGGTAAATAACCCTCATGCTCTTGAATCAGTTACTTCAACTGTTGCTGTTAACTCTGGTCTTGGTGGCAGATTTGAAATGCCACGTATTGAAATTGCACCATTAGATACTTTAAGTAAGCAAGTTGAAGAACTTGGTGGAACAATTAGCAGCATATTTAAACCTGTTGCTGAAAATGCTGACCGACGTCAACGTGCAATTAGTCAATGGTGGGAAACCAAAAAACGTTTTGGCATGAACGATTTCAGACTTGGTAATCCAAAATCACAAGGGTTTAAGGTCTATTGGAGACCAGCCGAAACATTCTTTAAACATAATGGTTTACAAACACCTAAAGATATTCAAGATGCTGTAGATAGTTCAATGTTAAACATTGGATTTTGGAAAGATTCTACAGATAACTGGATTATAAGTAACCCTAAAACTGTTGGAGCCTTTATTAATGGTTCTGCTGATTCAGTTGTTAAACGTAAACAAGGTTTTACTGATGCTGAAATTGCACAAGAACGAGTAGTTAATGTTCTTGCTGATTTAAAGAACGAGTTCAATGGTGGTTATGAGAAAGCCTTTAATCAAAGACTTTGGGATTTAATTAATTCAAAGATTGCCCCTAATGCACCAACACCAGTTACTTTAGATAAGGCATGGAAAGAATTAGACTTTGAAGAATACTTTGCTGCATCACAAGATAACTTAATAACTGGACAGTTTAAAACAAATATTGATTTTGCTGGTTCCGATGGTATATCTTCTTTCGGTAAAGTTAAAGAATGGTTCTATGAAAGATTTGACCAACAAGTAACAGCATGGCATCGTGCACCTGCACACACTGCAATGTACTTGGCTAAACGAGAAGTATATCGTCAAGCAGAACAAGACTTTGCTAAAGAAATTTTAAAATCTGTAGGACCAAACCCATCAGATTCTGCTATGTTCTGGGCTAAAGAGGTAGCAAAGAAACGTTATACCGAAATTGCTAACCAAGAAGCAACAATGGAACTATTAAACTTTGTTGATAACCCTGCAATTCGAAGCCAATTAGCCTGGTCTGTTCGTAACGTTGGACGTTTCTATCGTGCAACAGAAGACTTTATGAGACGTTTTTATCGTCTACGTAAACACACATTACCTGTTCTTTACAGAATGCGTTTAGCCTCATTAGGTTTAGATGGTAGTGGTTTCATACACGAAGATGCTTCAGGTGGACGTTATGTAATTATGCCAATGGATAACTTCATATTCCAGGCTGTAAGTCCTGTAATGAATGTTCTTGGTGGCGGTGAAGCAGGATACAAACAACCATTATTTAATAACTTTAGTTTAAATTTGAACTTTGCTAACCCATCTTTGTCACCTGATGCAGCAATGCCAACATTATCTGGACCTGTTGCTGGTGGTTCTGTTTGGTTATTTAAAACAATAGTTGGTAATCTACCTGGCAGTTATGGTGATATTGTTGCTGACAGAGTTGATAACATTATGCTTGGTGAAATTGGGGACAACTTAACTTTACGTAGAGCAATGATACCTGTTTGGCTTGATAGAGGGTGGAGAGTTCTTTCCTCTGACGATAAAGACAAACAAGAAGTAACTGCTGTTCATCAAGCAATTGCATACAATCAAGCCAATGGTATTGGTTTACCTGTTAATGCAACTGCTGAAGAAAAATATGAATACATTAAAAAGATTAGAATAACTGGGCATAACGTTGTTGCTTTAAGAAACATTCTTGGTATGACACCAATACCTTTCGGTGTGTCAACTAAAGAGTCAAGAGATGTTCCAGATTATTTAAGAGAAGTTGGTATTAGTGCTATCCGTCAAGAGTTCTTTGACCTTTATGAGAACCTTGCCAAGGCACCAAACCCTAGACGTGATGACCTTTACGAAGAAGCATTAGTAGCATTTGTCGGACAAAATCCTAACAGACTTGTTTACACTGTTTCTCGTAACGATAAAGTTCAAGAAATAGCATTTCAAAAAACTGATGCTGTTAAAGACTGGACTATTCGTAACCAAGACTTTATAAAGAAGTATGGCGATGTTGCTTTCTTGGCTGCACCAGATGTTGGTGATTTTAGTCCAGCAGCATATGCTTGGTTTGAAGCATCAGAGATGATTAAGAGTAGAGATTTAGAATCTTTCCTTAACGAAGTTCAAGTTGCTGTTGATAGACAAAGATACTTTGATGCTGAAGATAAAGCATTTGATGCTATCGCTAATGAACCTGATTATAGAAAACATCAATACATTAAATCTGCAACTGAGCAGTATAGAAAGGCTTTAAGAATATCTAATCCTTTCTTAGACCGTGCTTTACAACAAGGTGACTTTGGTATTTCTAAACAAGAAACAATGCTTAGAGATTTGAAGTCAATGTTGAATGACCCAACTGCTCCTATTGATGAGATGACTAGAAATAAGTTAATTGCTTCAACTGAAATAGTTGATGATTCAATGAACTATTTTAATTACAAAAATTCTATCAATGACCCTAATGCTGTTAGAGATAAAAAGATTTACAGAAACAATGCATTAACTGATTTAAGGAAACTAACCATTGGTGATGGTTCTTTAAGTCAAGCAAGTAAAGTTATATTTGAACCTATGCTTAAGTTCAAATCTAGAGATACGTTATAGATAAGGTTTCAATGGCTGATAATATAAAGAAAGACGAGTCACAAGATAAAGGAAATCCTTTAACAAGGTTTTTGGCTGAGGGACTTAAAGCATCTTTTGCTGGTAGAGAATATACTCCAGAAGAGATGAAAGAAATAGAATCTCAGGGTGCAAAGGTTACTAAAACTTCTGTTAAAAAATATGGTAGACAACCTTCTGATTACACTCAAAGTTCTGTTGTTAGAAGAGATGGTCAGGTTGTTCCCAACCAAGACGGTGGTGCTTCTTTCTATTTTACTCTTCCTGACCCATCTGGTTCTGGAACTTTAGTTGATAGACCTGCTGCCCTTCTTCCTGGAGGTATGGGTTATTTCTATGTTAAAGGTCTTGAAGATGCTGCATCAGAATTTGAAAGTACATATACTTACAAAAGCCAACTAGGTGGTCCATCAATCCAAGCGTTAAAAGAAAAACTTTGGATGGGTCGTTACATGGATGATTTAAGTTATATCCAATCAATTCGTCCAGGAACAAAAGATATTATTGACCCATCAACTAGTGCTGCTATTTTTAATATGTTAAACGATGTTAGTGTTTCAAATAAAAGATTACTTGAAACTGGTAACATGAACATTCAAGGTTGGGAAGATTTTGTAAATACTAACTATCAACAAGAAATTAAAACAGGTGGTTCTGTTAATGTTCCTAGTGATGATAAGTTAAACTTTGCAATTAATAATGTTTTCCAAACATATTATAATCGTGATGCTACAGAAGTAGAAGCATTGAATTTAAGAGAACAAATTAAATCTGCTGCTTTTGCTTCCCCAAGAATAGAATCTGAATACAAAGACCCTGTTACTGGTTTAACTTTAGATGTTACTAGTGGTGGTTTTGACGAAACAGATATTGCTAATTTACTTGTTGAATCTACTGAAGGTAAACGTCCTTACTGGGCACTTCAACAGTTTGGTGATGCTTTTAATTCTGTTATGTCTCAAGATGCTGGTTCTTTAGGTGACTTTACTTCGAGGTTGAAATAATGGCTAAGTATACAAGACAACAAATTATAGAATTATTACGTCAAGCAGGTGTACCTGAACAAGATATTCCTACTATGGTTGCTATTGCTATGGCTGAATCTGCAGGCAATACTGATGCACAAGGTGATAAAACACTTGCTAACAGTAAATGGGGTAACAGTGTTGGTTTGTTTCAGATACGTAGTTTAAGAGACCCTTCTAAATATTCTGGTGTAGATAGATTAAGAGATGCAGCAAAGTTAGAAGACCCTGTGTATAACGCTAAGGCTGCTTGGGCTATCAGTAAAGAAGGAACAGATTATAGCCCTTGGACTACATTCACTGAAGGAACATATCAAAAATATATGGATGGTTCAAGTACTCCTTCACGTTCTAAAGGACCTAAAGTTGTTAAAGGTAGAGGTAAAGTTTTAGGAAGTTTAGATACACTTTTTGACACTAGTGGCGAGAACACTGTTGATTTATCTTTCCTTCAAAGTTTGGCTTCTGTTGCTGGTTTAGATTATGTTATTGCTGGTCTTAATGACGGAAGTATATCTCCTGAACAAGCATCAACAATTATTCAAACTTCTA